>Ga0213869_10000040_pt1 | contig 96280 bp, 91 predicted proteins | sample PICome_10_FD_160083 | JGI IMG/M metagenome (GOLD analysis project Ga0213869, IMG submission 160083) | Coastal seawater microbial communities near Pivers Island, North Carolina, United States - PICO132 | ecosystem: Environmental > Aquatic > Marine > Coastal | place: USA: North Carolina... | reverse complement strand
AAACCTTCCCGACTATGCTCCCGCCGGGCAATACCAGTCCATGCCACCATCCACTCCATCTTGTCGCAAAGACGGCGTGAATCACAACATACTGGTATTGCTCAACAACTTTCGGATCGGGCTCTCATAGATTGAACCTCGTCATGAACTTTTAGTGCTTTTTACTGATCCCTTTTGCAACCTCTGCTACGAGCGTTTCTAAGCGGAGCGAGATGACCAATGAATAGACAATGGTGGGCTTAGGCGGAGTGTCTTCTTCAGCGGATTCACGTCCGGAACCAGTCATTCCCCTACCGGCCATTTGCGGGTATCACCACCTCGGCTTCGAGTTGCAGTCCCGCTTCTTTCCTCTTGGACCAAGAAAAGCGGGATGCCGGGGCAGGCCCGGCATGACGGATAGGGAAATGGCCAATCTCCCCCGTTGAGCCAGCGATCAAAGCCGCCTACATCATCGCCATGGCCGCCACTGCCTCCATCGCCGAACTGAATGACCGCGCGCGCGACGTGTTTCGCATGGTGGTGGACAGCTATCTGGGCACCGGACTGCCGGTGGGATCGCGCACGATCAGCAAGATGGGGCTCAGCCTCTCTGCCGCCTCGATCCGCAATGTGATGCAGGATCTGGAGGAACTGGGGCTGCTCGCCGCGCCGCACACCTCGGCCGGGCGGATGCCGACCGAGACCGGGCTGCGGCTGTTCGTCGACGGGATGATGCAGGCGGCCGAGCCATCGGTCGAGGAGCGCCGCGCGATCGAGGCGGGGCTGGCCGAGGGCGGGCCGATCGAGGAAGCGCTGTCGGCGGCGACGGCGACGCTGTCGGGCCTGTCTGCCTGTGCCGGCATCGTCATGGTGCCCCGGCGCGAGCCGGTGCTGCGCCAGTTCGGCTTCGTGCCCTTGAATGATCGGCAGGCGCTGGCCGTGCTGGTCGGTCAGGACGGATCGATCGAGAATCGCGTGCTCGACCTGCCGCGCGGGGTGACGCCATCGATGCTGAACGAGGCGGCCAATTTCATGTCGGCGCGCTTTGGCGGGCTGACGCTGCGCCAGGCCGGCGACCTGCTGGCGCGCGAGATGGAGCAGGAGCGCTCCACGCTGGAGGGCGCGGCGCGCGAGCTGGTGACGCGAGGCATCGCGATCTGGAGCCATGACGCCGATGACAGGCCCGTGCTGATCGTGCGGGGCCAGGCGCATCTGATCGACGATGGCACCGCCGCCGACCTCGACCGGGTGCGGCAATTGCTGGAGCAGCTGGAGGGCAAGCAGGAGATTTCGCGCTTGCTGGAGAGCGCGCTGGCGGGCAGCGCGACCAAAATCTTCATCGGTTCGGAAAACAAGCTCTTTTCCCTTTCGGGTTCATCGGTCATAGCCGCCCCCTACCGCGGCGGGGACGGCCGGGTCGTCGGCGTGGTCGGCGTGATCGGCCCCACGCGCTTGAACTATGCCCGGGTGATCCCCATGGTGGATTTCACCGCACAGACGCTGTCGAGATTGATGAGATGAGCGAAGACAAGCAGACTATCGAAAATACCGAAACCCTGGACCAGCTGCCCGAGGAGGAGACCCCCGTGGACGCCCCTGAAAACGCCAATGCCGAGCGTATCGCAGCGCTGGAAGCCGAGCTGGAAACGGCCAAGCAGGACATTCTCTACGCCCATGCCGATACGCAGAATGTACGGCGCCGGCTGGAGAAGGAACTCGCCGACGCGCGCGCCTATGCCGCGACCAGCTTTGCCCGCGACATGCTGTCGGTGGCCGACAATCTGGGCCGGGCACTGGCCGCCATCCCCGCCGATCTGCGCGAGGACGACAAGTTCAAGGGGCTGGTGACCGGCCTGGAAGCCACCGGCCGCGAACTGGAGGCGGTGTTCGGCCGCAACGGCATCACCAAGATCGAATCGGTCGGCCAGCCGCTCGACCCGAACAAGCATCAGGCGGTGATGGAACTGCCGTCGGCGGACGCCGAGCCGGGCACCGTGCTGGTGGAAATGCAGGCCGGCTACAGCATCAAGGACCGCTTGCTGCGCCCCGCCATGGTCAGCGTGGCGAAGAAGCCGGACTGACAAATATCCGCCCCGTTCGGGCTGGATCGGTCAGGGTCCCCCGTGGGGCCGCGAACGCACCGAATCCTTGCCCGAACGGAGGCCCTTTTGCTGCACGACCTGAACCTCACCACCGACCGTCCGACCTTTGTCACCCATCTCGAATGTTCGCTGACCGGCGAGCGTTATGAGGCGGATCGGCTGCATGGGCTGTCGGCGGCGGGCAAGCCGCTCTTGGTGCGCTATGATCTGGACGGCGTGCGGGGCACGCTGACCAAGGAGGCATTGGCCGCGCGGCCGATGGACCTGTGGCGCTGGCGCGAATTGCTGCCGGTACGGCAGACCAGCAACATCGTGAGCCTGGGCGAAAATGCGACGCCGCTCATTCCGCTGCCGCGCACGGCGAAGCGGCTGGGCGGGGCGCAACTGCTCGCCAAGGATGAGGGGCGGTTGCCGACCGCGTCGTTCAAGGCGCGCGGCCTCGTCATGGCGGTCTCCATGGCCAAGGAACTGGGCGTGACCCAGGTGGCGATGCCGACCAATGGCAATGCCGGCGCGGCGTTGGCCGCCTATGCGGCGGTCGCCGGCATGGAATCGGTGATCTTCTGCCCGGCCGACACGCCCGAAGTGAATGTGCGCGAGATCGCGGCACAGGGCGCGCGGGTCTATCGCGTCAACGGCTATATCGATGATTGTGGCGCGATCGTCGGCCAGGGCGTCAAGGAACGCGGCTGGTTCGATTTCTCGACGCTCAAGGAGCCCTATCGGATCGAGGGCAAGAAGACGATGGGGCTGGAACTGGCTGAACAGCTTGGCTGGGAACTGCCCGACGCGATCTTCTATCCCACCGGCGGCGGCACCGGCCTGATCGGCATGTGGAAGGCGTTCGACGAGCTGGAGAAGATCGGCTTCATCGGATCGAAGCGCCCCAAGATGTTCGCGGTGCAGGCCGAGGGTTGCGCGCCGATGGTCCGTGCGTTCGAGCAAGGCGTGGAATTTGCCGAGCGCTGGGAGGATGCGCAGACCATAGCCATGGGCATTCGCGTGCCCAAGGCCGTGGGCGACTTCCTGATCCTGCGCGCGGTGCGGGAAAGCGGCGGCGCGGCACTGGCGGTGTCGGATGCGGCGATCGCGGCGGCGGTGCGCGACGTGGCGCGCGACGACGGGCTGCTGCTCTGTCCCGAGGGTGGGGCGACGCTGGCGGCCTACAGCCGAGCGCTGGACGAGGGGCTGATCGGGCGGGATGAACGCGCGGTGCTGTTCAATTGCGCCAGCGGCCTCAAATATCCGCTGGAGGACCAGAGCCGCACGCTCGACCGGCACGCGCCGATCGATTTCGCGTCGCTCTGAAAAGGCGGGATGGGCGGGCCTGAACCCGCCCATTCGCCGTTAGAAGCGATAGTCCCAGCCCAGGGTGAAGAGCCGCCCGCGACCGGCGAAGAAGGCCAGACTGTCGTTGGGCAGGCGCGTGTCGCTATTATAGTCGATATAGAATTTATCGAACAGATTCTGGACGCTGAGATAGACGCCGCCCAGTGATGTGGTGTCGTAGCGGAGATAGGCGTCGGTGACCGCATAGCCGCCGAAATTGTTGCTCCGGTCCGGGTTCGCCTTGCCATGGAAATTGCGCGACAGATAATATTGGGTCTGTAGCCGCGCCGAGATGGCGCCATGGCGATAGTCGGCGGCGACGTTCAGGCGATCCGGCGAGATGTTGGTGCCGTCCAGATCGGTATCGACGATGCCGTCGGGATTGGCGCTGTCGCTGTCATAGCGGCCCTTGAGATGGGCATAGCCGGTGGAGAGCTTGAGCCCCGGCAGCGGCGTCTGCACGCCCAGGTTGATTTCCAGCCCTTCGATCTCGACCCGCTGGCGCTGCACGGTGAAGATGCCGTCACCCTGTGCGATCAATATCTGGCCCTTGTCGCTGGACGACCAGAAATAGGTGGCGCTGGCGTCGATCGGGCCGCGCTTCACCTCCAGCCCGATTTCGCGGTTGTTGGAGACGATCGGGCTGATGTCGAGATAATCGTCGAGGTCGACGCCCGCGACGCCGATCGACCGGGTGACGCGGCCGACATCGGGCATGGTGAAGCCTTCGGCATAGCTGGCATAGGCCCGAATGCCCTCAAGCGGCTCGAAGATGAGGCCGCCGTTCAGCAGCGCATCGGAGAATTTGGGCTTGCCGCCCGCGACATCGACGCCGCCATAGGTCGCTACATTCTTCCCGTCATAGGTGGTCGATGCCAAGGTGTGGAAATCGTCGATCTTCACCTGCACATTTTCCCAGCGCACGCCGCCCGCCACGCGAAACAGCCCGTCGGCGATCTTGAGATTGGCCTGAGCGAAAGGGGCGATGGAGCGGAAATCGCTGGGCGGCACCCAGGTGCGGCCGGTGACCATCAGTCGCTGTTCCGTCTTGTCGAACAGGACGTCGAGGCCAACCGTGGTGGTCAGCGCCTCGAAACCGGGCAGGGCGCGTTCATAGCTGATCTTGCCGCCGATCTTGCGCGACCGGTTCTGCGACTGGTCGAACAGGGTGCCGGGCGTCGCGATGGCGGGATCCTGGAAGGTCGCGATCGCGGCGAATTCGCCGCCGAAAATGTCGCGGCTGCGGTTGAAGAAAAGCTGGGTGACGAGGTTGCCGCCGGCGACATCGCTGTCGGTGTAGGAGAGGGACGCGCTTTCGGTGCGGTTCGATCCCGGCGTGCCAGGGGCGTCGCCCTTGACCGCGGTGGTGGGGAGGCCGTTGGCGCGGCTGCCGGGGAGCGGGACATAATCGCCATCGCCCTTCAGCTCATAGCGATTGAGGATCAGGTCGAGCCGGCCGGTATCGCCCACGGCATAGCCCAGCCGCGCGAAGATATCGGTGGTCTGCGATGCCTGGGTCTCGCCCTGGGTCAGGTTGATGCCGATGCGGCGGTTGCGCGCGTCGTAGAAGGCGCCGCGCTTTTCATAGGAGGCGCCGACCGTGGCATCGAAAGCGCCGGCCTTATATTGGACCAGCCCGGCCGCCTTGCCGCCGAAGCCGTCGCCGTCGAAATCGTCGCTTGCCGATCCCTGCAGCAGCACCCGGCCGCTGATGCCCTCCTGCTTGGGCGCGCCGACCGTCACCTGGTTGACGATGCCGCCGGTGCCGCCAATCCCCTGCAGCGCGTTGGAGCCATAGATGAGTTCGACCCGGTCGATGAAGAAGCCGTCGATGGTGAAGCCGTCGCGGCTGCCGTCGCGAAGCGGGGTCGATTGCGGGATGCCGTTGATGGCGTAGAGCGGCGAGCGGCCGCGCAGCGTTTCGCCCGCGCCCGACAGCTTACCGCGCGTCGGCGAGAAGCTGGGGGTGAGGGTGGAGATGGCATCGGTGACCGAGCCGGAAATCGCGATCTGCTGGTCCAGCATCTGCTTGTCGATCAGGTCGATCGTCAGCGGCAGCGCATTGGGCGGCAGGATCGAGCGGGCCGCGGTGACGACGATCGATTCGCTGCTCTTGGTGTCAGCGTCGGCCTCGGCCTGCTGCGCCATGGCTGGCGATGCGAGGGCGATGGTCAGCGCCGCCAGCGCGATTGCAGAGTGACGAATTTCGATATGATGCAGCATCGCGATCCCCTGATCCATGTTGGGCAGGGCTGCTAACGACAATCGATCGCAAGAACAATCACATTCTGCATAACGCTTATGCCCTGACGCGATAAGCCTGGTTTTCCGGCGTTTCGGGTGGGTGCCTCTATCATAAGATGCTTAAAGATATATCTCATGTGTTGACGCTGGTGATTTTTAAGATATATCACAATGCATCATGAAGCATTTTGAAAGAGAGAATATGCATTTTTCCCATTCCGATCGCGGCGCTGGGCGCCGGGGTTGCCGGCCGGGCCGGCACATGGATGACGCCATGGCCGATCGCGGGTTCGATCCGCGGGGCTTTGGCCATCGCGGTGAACGCGGCCATGGCCGCTTCTTCGGACCGGGTGGCTTTGGCCCTGAGGGGTTTGGACGCGGTTTCGGCGGCGGTCGGGCAGGTGGCCGGGGCGGTCCGTTCGGTGAGGACGGCTTTGGTGACGGTCCCTTCGGCGGTGGCCGGGGCGGGCGTGGCGGTGGGCGCCGCCGGCTGTTCGGCAATGATGCGCTCAAGCTCATCCTGCTCAAGCTGATCGCCGATGCGCCGCGCCACGGCTATGACCTGATCGGCGAGATCGAGAGCCTGTCGGGGTCTGTCTATGCGCCCAGTCCGGGCGTCGTCTATCCGACCCTGACCCTGCTGGCCGACATGGACCTGATCGCCGAGCAGCCCGGCGAAGGCAGCCGCAAGCTGTTCGCCATCACCGACGCGGGCACCGCCCATCTGGCCGAGCATGAGGCCGGCGTTGCCGAGGTGATGGAGAAGCTGGCGCATCTGGCCAGCAAGGCGCAGCGCAATGATGCCGCGCCGGTCCGCCGCGCGCTGCAGAATATGCGCGTGGCGATCCAGCATCGGCTTGAAAAGGAAGGCGCCGATTCCCAAACCATGTTCGACGTCGCGGCCCTGATCGACGAGGCCGCCAGCAAGATCGAAAGGCTCTGACCCCATGACGCTGACCGCCACCGTGCCCACCACCCATGGCAGCCGTTACCTGCAGCAGCTGTGCAAGCATTGGAGCCACAAGTTCGAGACCAGCTTCGACGCGGACAAGGGCGAGATCGCCTTTCCGATGGGGCCGATCCACCTCTCCGCCGATGCCGAGCTGCTGACCGTGGTGCTGGAGCCCAATGCGGACGCCGATGTCGAGAAGTTCAAGCAGGTCGTCGCCGACCATCTCGACCGCTTCGCCTTCCGCGAGGCGCCCTTGCCCTTCAACTGGGCCTGAGAGCCTGTTTGAAAAATCGCGAAAGAGCGATTTTTCAGCGCGGTTCCAGCCCGCTCCCCCGCCCAACCGCCCGACAGGATGACACTGGATCGGGTGGTTGGGCGGGGGAGCGGGCTGGAGCCGGCTTTCTCAAACAGTCTCTGACACGCGAAAGGGGCCGGGTCTGCACGGCCCGGCCCCTTCCCTGGTAAGCTCCATGAGGACCGGCAAACCCGGTCCTTCTTTGTGTCAGCTGTCGGTCTTGGCGCGCATGGCGGCCATGCGGGCGTTGGTCGCCTGCACGTCGGCGGCGGTGACGATACCGTCCTTGTCGGCGTCCTGCTCGGCAAAGGCACGCGCACCCGATGCGTCATATTCGGCCTGGGCCATCTTGCCGTCCTTGTCCTTGTCGAGGACGTTGAAGCGGACATGGGCCTGGCGGATCTGGCGCTGGCGCTCCTCGGTCTTCTTCTCTTCGGTCAGGCTCGATTCCGCGAGCTGCTTTTCGAGGCGGGCGGCATATTCGCCGACATATTCCTCCTCCGACACCCAACCGTCGCCATTGGCATCGGTCGCCTTGAAACGGGTGACGCGCACCGCGTCGAATTCGGCGCGGGTGACCTGGCCGTCATGGTCGCTGTCATAGTCGTGGACGAAGGCGCCGCCTTCATGCGGGGCGGCGAAGGCGGGCGTGCCGGCGGCGGCAACGACGGCGGCGATCAGGATGGAACGGGTGTTCATGATGTGTCTCCGGAATATCAGGCGGCGTCGAAGGCCAGCGTGTAGGTGTAGCTGCGATAGGGTGTTTCCGACCCGGCCGGCGCGGCGCCGCGATGGCGGACCAGGATCAGATAGGTGCCGGCGTCGTCCGGCTTCAGGCTGAAGCGGCCCTGCGCGTCGCTCTTGGTCTCGGTCGCGACCTTGCGGCCGTCATGCACGCCGGCGCTGCGAAACAGGGTGACCTGCGTGGCGGGCAGGGGCTTGCCGTCGAACAGCAGCACGAAGGTGGCGTCGCTGCCCGACACGATGGCGTTGGGATGGGTGACCGGCTGGATTTCGAGGCCCGTGCCGACGGGCTTGAGCGCGGCCTGCGTCGTCTGGCCGCGGGTGACATAGGCGTCGGCCAGCGTCATGCTCTGCACCTCGACCTCCTGCGCGCCGGGCTTGGGATCGCCGCCCTCGCCGCGCATCACCCAGGCATCGCCGACGCGGAACATCTTGCCCTTGCGCCCGGCGCGCTGGCCGGTGGTGATGCGATAGGTGCCGTCCGCCTTCAGATCGGCCTCGAACACCGACAGGTCGCGCAGATAGGTTACCGGGCCGGTGGTCGCTTGGCTGCCGTCCGGCGCGACCAGGTGGAAGGGCGCGTCGCGCATCGCGACTTCGGGGACGAAGGCGTCCTCGGCAAAGGCCGATGTGACGGTGACATGATCGGCCTTTCCGGCGTCGAACAGGGTCGGCAGCACATAGGGCATATGCGCCTGGGCAGCGGTGGCGCCGGCCAATAGCAGCACAGGCAAGGCGGCGGCGAACAGGGCGTTCACCGGGCGGCGATGGTTGGACAATGGGGTTCCCCTTGGTTTCGTTACGCGCCTCTATAATATATAGTGAGAATCACTTGCAATAGCATTTAATGCCGGTAGAGAGCGGCCAACCCGGCGCGTGATGCGCCGCAACAATGATACGGGGGCATTTTTCATGACCAAGTCCAAGACCCTGCTTCTGCTGGGCACCGCGCTGATTGCACTGCCGTTGCCGGCAATGGCCCAGGCGCAGAGTGACGACATCGCGGTGGCGAGCGATTCGCAGTTCGCGCTCGACCGGATGATCATCTCCGCAGGCGTCGAGAAGGTCGCGCTGGACACGCCGCAGGCGGTGACCGCGCTGGACCAGGAGGATATCGACCAGCTGCAGGCGACGACGATCGGCGACCTGCTGGAAGGCATGCCGGGCGTCAATGTGCAGGGCGGCGTCGGCCAGCTCGGCCAGGGCTTCAACATTCGCGGCATGGGCACGGCGATCGGCGACAGCGACAACCGCATCCTGATGACGGTCGATGGCGTCACCAAATTCTACGAACAATATCGCATGGGCGCCTTCTTCAGCGAGCCCGAACTCTACAAGCGGGTCGAGGTGCTGCGCGGGCCGGCATCCTCCACCCTCTATGGCGCGGGCGCGCTGGCGGGCGTGATCAACTTCACCACCAAGGATGCGTCGGACTTCCTGCGCGACGGCGACAAGCTGGCCGTGCGGTTGAAGGGCGCGACCGAAACCAATGCGCAGGGCCATACCCTGTCGGGCATCGTCGCGACCGAGCCGGTCGACGGCGTCGAACTGCTGGGCAGCTATAATTATCGCCGCACCGACGATTACAAGAGCGGCAATGGCGACACCGTCGCTGCCTCCGCCACCGAATCCGACAGCTGGCTGGTCAAGGGCCGGGTCGCGATCGGCGGCAACAAGAAGCATGCGATCTGGGCGTCCTACCAGGACTGGATCAGCGACGCGCCGCAGGTCTATGACCAGATTTCGGCCGCCACCGGCAGCTCGCTGATGCGCCGCCGGGTCCACGACAAGACCGCCGTGCTGGGCTATGTGAACGACTTTAACGGCAGCAAATTCTTCAATGTCGAGGCGCAGGTCGCCTATTCGCTGTCCAAGGTCCACCAGACCGAGACGACCTTCCTGGGCGCGAACCTGGAATATTCCGATTTCTCCTATGAAAGCTGGCAGGCCAAGGTCCAGAATACCAGCGAGTTCGCCATGGGCGGCGACTGGACGACCTTCCTGATCCTGGGCGGCCAGTGGAGCACGCAGGAACGGCGCAACCCGCGCGTCAATTTCGACGGCACGGTGACGCCGGGCGCGGGCACCCATCCCGAAGGCGACATGGACCGCTATGGCCTGTTCGGTCAGCTGGAGATCGTCTGGTCCGACAAGCTGACCATCATGCCCGGCGTGCGCGTCGACTGGACCCGCCTGACGCCGGGCGACACGGTGGTCGGCGGCACTGTCCTGACCGACAAGGTGAAGGATAGCGGCGTGTCGCCCAAGCTCGCGGCGCTCTACAATATCACGCCCTGGTTCGGTCTGTTCGGGTCGGTCGCGCGCACCGTGCGCATGCCCAATATCGACGAAATCTTCACCCGCAGCGCGACCCGGCCGAACAATCCGGACCTGAAGCCCGAGAAATCGGACAATTATGAAGCCGGCTTCACTTTGTCCTTCGACGATATGCTGGGCAAGAATGACCGCTTCCGCGCGAAGACCACCCTGTTCCAGAACGACGTCAAGGATCTGATCGTCAATGTCTCGGCCGCGGCGGGCACGCCCTATTTCCAGAATATCAACCGGTCGCGCTTCAAGGGCATCGAGCTGGAAGCCGAATATGGCATGGGCGGCTTCTATGCGCGCGGCAATGCCAGCTTCATCGATGGCAAGAACCGGCTGACCGGCGATTATCTCAACACCATCCCGGCGAACGACTATCGCCTGACGCTGGGCTATAATGATGTGGCGAGCGGCCTGTCGGGCGGCTGGACCGGCGAATTTGCCGAGCGGCAGGACAAGGTGACGCCGGGCAGCTTCGCCTCGGCCGGGTCGGGCCTGGCGACGCCGGGCTACAGCGTCCACAACCTGTTCTTCGCCTTCAAGCCGCAGGGTGGCGTGGCCAAGGGCTTCGAATTCCGCATCGCCATGGATAATATCTTCGACAAGCAATATCGCCGCCATCTGTCGTCGCTCGCCGCCGAGGGACAGAGCTTCCGCTTCACCGTGGCGAACACCTTCTGACGCCATGACGGGCGTGCGGCGTCCCTTTCGCGTCACGGGGCCGGCGGCGGCCTCGCTCGGGATCAACGCGCTGCTGATCGCGGCGTTGCTGAACCTGGGCATGGGCCGCGCGCCGAAGCGCGAGGAGGGGGCTGCACTGACCGTCATGTCGCTGGCGGCGCTGAAAGGCGTAGAGCAGGGGGCGGAGCAGGCCGAGGCAGCGGAGGCGACGGCGCAGCCCGAAGCCCCGGTGCCGACGCAGGCGCCGCCCCCCACGCCGGTCAGCCCGCCGCAGCCGGTGCCGCCGCCGATGGTGGCGATCCCTTCCGCATTGTCGCTGCCCGTCGCGGTGGCGCCGGCTGCTCCGTCCACGCCGGCGGCCGCGGCGGCGCCGTCGTCGCAGCCTGCGGCCAGGGCGGCGCCGGTCATGGCCGCCAGCGCCGGCGCGCCGCCGGCCCGGCGCGGGATCTCCGACGGGCTGGACGCCAACGCCCCGGCCGGCAACAGCCGCGCCTATGCCGCGCGGGTGCGTTCCTGGCTCTATGCCCACAAAATTTATCCCCGCCGCGCCAAGATGCGGCATGAGGAAGGGGTGGTGAAGGTCCGCTTCGTGATCGACCGCGCCGGCATGCTGATCGAAGGGCGGGTGATCAGCAGTTCCGGCCGCGCCTCGCTCGACGAGGAAGCCGCCGCCATGCTGCACCGCGCCTCGCCCTATCCCAAGGCCCCGTCCGACATATCCGGCGACCGCATCGAATTCACCGCGCCGGTGGAGTTCGTGCTGCCGGTGTAGCGGGGGGATGGTCTGAAAGCGAGCAGAAGCGGGCCTTGCCTTTTCCCATCCTCACTATTCTTGTCTGCGGCTCCGCGCGAAACGATCCCGTGCAGCGATGCGAAGAGGCAGACGAAAGCAACGGCCGGAGCTGTCCCGGCAGCCAATATGACTGATCGATAGCGCCATATTGCGCCCCGACGCATATTTCGCATCAGCTTGTTTCCGAATCATTGCATTTGCAAATCAATCGCATTAAAGCGCCGCCCCAACATCCAGGGCGCCATGTTCAGGGCATGGCGAAATATGGGGGAAGTGCCTTATGTCCTTTGCATCGAAGAAGAATTTCGTCCGCTACGGCGCGGCGTCGATCGCTGCCTGCTTGCTGCTGGCTAACACCGGCGCCCAGGCCCAGGCGCCAGCGGACGAGCCTGATGCAAACGCGCCCGCCCCGGACTCCATTGTCGTCACCGGCCAGAATGAGACCAACGGCCTCAACCTCACCGCCCGCGAAACGCCCCAGTCGGTCACCAGCCTCGACAGCCTGCGCATGCAGGAACAGGGGCTGACCGACATTTCCGAAGTGATGCAGCAGATCGTCGGCATCCAGACCAACCGCTCCAGCGCGCTCGGCACCGACGGCACCAACTATACCGCGCGCGGCTTTGCGGTGCAGAATTATCTGGTCGACGGCGTCGCCCGACCGTCCAACATCTATGGCTTCACCGAAGATACCGCCGACATGATCGCCTATGACCGGATAGAGGTGATCCGCGGTTCGGCCGGCATGATGACCGGCACCGGCGAGCCGTCGGCGGCGATCAACATGATCCGCAAGCGCCCCGGCGCGGACCTGAGCGCCACGATCGCGGCGACCATCGGCTCCTGGGACAAGTACCGGCTGGAAGGCGATATCGGCGGCGCGCTGACCGCCAGCGGCCATATCCGCGCCCGCGTCGCCGGCGCCTGGCAGGATAATGATACTTTCATCGACCGCGAACATGCCAAGCGCCAGGCGCTCTATGGCGTGATCGAGGCCGATCTTGGCCCCAGCACGCTGCTGACCGCCGGCATCGAATATCAGAATTTCCGCAACGAAGGCGCCTCGCGCGGCGGCGTGCCGCTCTTCTTCACCGACGGCACGAAGACCGATTTCGCCCGCTCCACCAATGGCGGTGCCGACTGGTCCGACTTCAGCCGCAAGAGCGTCAACATCTTCGCCTCGATCGCCCATGATTTCGACGCCAACTGGCATTTGCAGGTCGATGCCGAGCACAAGTCTGGCTCCTATGACGAGACGATCGGCTATTATTTCGGCACCGCGATCGACAAGGAAACCGGTGATGGCGGCACCTTCTACGCCACCCGCTGGGCGTCGGACCTGACGCTCGACGCGGTCTATGCCAATCTGCGCGGCGCGTTCGAGGCGCTGGGCCAGGAACAGCATGTCGCCCTGACCGTGAGCCACACCCGTTTCGACGATGACCAGACGCCCTATCCCGGCTGGTGGGGTGGCAGCGACTATATGTATCCGATCAATGCCTATAGCTATTTCCCGACCGGCGACGTGGCCAAGCCCGACCTGACGCCATCGGGCGGCACCGCCGGCAACCGGATCGAGACCAGTTCGCTCGCCGGTGTCGCCCGGCTGAAGCCGATCGGCCCGCTCTCGATCATCGCCGGCGGCCGCCTCACCTGGTGGAAGCAGGACAGCTATGCGCAGGACGTCACCGGCCCCAAGGTCTGGAGCCCGGTGGTCGATGAAAAGGCGGTCTTCACCCCTTATGCCGGGCTGGTGCTGGACTTTACCAAGACCCTCTCGGCCTATGTCAGCTATGCCAGCGTGTTCACGCCGCAAACATCGCGCACCGTCGATGGCGACGTCATCGCCCCGCTCGAAGGCAATACCTATGAAGCCGGCCTCAAGGCCGACTTCCTCGATGGCCGCCTTAGCGCCACCGCCGCCGTGTTTAAGATGCAGCAGGATAATTATGCCCTGGCCGACGGCCCCGGCATTTTCGCGCCCGATGGCAGTTCGGCCTATCATGCGGTGTCGGGCATGAAGTCGTCGGGCTTCGAACTGGAGGTGAAGGGCGAAATCCTGCCCGGCTGGCGGATCGCCGGCGGCTTTGCCAATGCTCGTGCGGAAGATCGCGACGGCGTGCGCCAGATGCCGCAGATCGCCAAGAACAGCTTCAAGATGTTCAGCGCCTATACGCTGCCCGGCAATTTCAGCGCGCTGACGATCGGCGGCAATGTCGAGTGGCAGGGCAAGACCACGGCCGATGGCGAAGGGCCGAATGGCGAAACCTACAGCCAGGGCAGCCTGGCGGTGGTCGACCTGCTCGCCAATTATCGCTTCACCGACCATCTCTCGCTGTCGGTCCATGTCGAGAATATCTTCGACAAGACCTATTATTCGGGCCTCTATCTCGGCAGCGCCCGCTACGGCGAACCCCGTGCGGTGAAGTTCACCCTGCGCGGCACGCTGTAAGGGCAGGGGAGCGCCGCCTTTACCCGGCTTGCCCCCTGCTGGCGGGACAAGCCGGGTGCGTAGGCTGGTTCAGCCCTTGGCCTTGGTGGCGGCGATATAGGCCTGGACCTGTTCGCCCAGCACGTCGAGCGGCAGGGCGCCATTGGCCAGCACCACTTCATGGAAGTCGCGAATGTCGAACTTGGGGCCCAGCGCCTGCTCGGCTTCCTTGCGCAACTGGGCGATGCGGATCTGGCCGATCATGTAGCTGGTCGCCTGGCCCGGATTGTTGATGTAGCGATCGACTTCCTTGACGATGTCGCGTTCCGACAGGGGCGCATTGTCGCGGAAATACTGGATCGCCTGTTCGCGCGTCCAGCGCTTGGCGTGCATGCCGGTGTCGGTGACCAGGCGGATCGCGCGCCACATCTGCAGCGAGAGCATGCCGAATTCCGAATAGGGATCCTGATAGGCGCCCATTTCCTTGGCCAGGCGCTCGCTATAGAGGCCCCAGCCTTCGGTATAGGCGCCATAATAGCCGAAGCGGCGGAATTTGGGCAGGTCGGGCAGTTCCTGCGCGCGGGCGATCTGGAAATGATGGCCCGGCGCGCCTTCATGATGGGCGATCGCCGCGACCTGGGGCTTTTGCACCTGATTCATGTCGGCGAGGTTGACGTAGAAGATGCCGGGGCGCGATCCGTCGGGCGCGGGTTGGTTGTAGAAGGCGACCGAGGCAGTTTCCTGCCGCCAAGCCTCGACCGCGCGCACCTCCAGCTTCGCCTTGGGCAGGACGCGGAAGAAGCGCGGCGCGGCATCCATGGTCTGGGCGATGGCGGCGCGGGCATCGGCCAGATAGGCTTCGCGGCCGGCGGCATCATTGGGATATTTGAACTTGGGATCGGTGCGCAGCGCCTGGAAGAAATCGGTCAGCGATCCGGCAAAGCCGATCCGCGCCTTTACCGCCTCCATCTCCGCCCGGATCGCCTTGACCTGATCGAGGCCGATCTGGTGGATCTGGTCGGCGTTGAGGCTGGTGGTGGTGTAGAAGGCGAGGCGGGCGTTATAATAGGCCTCGCCACCCGGCAGGCTCCAGGCGCCGTCATTGCCCTTGGCCTTGGGCTCGATCGCATCGAGCGCGGCGAACAGGGTCTGGAAGCCCTTGGCGAAGGGGCCGGTCAGCGCGGCCTGTGCGTCCGCGATCAGCTTGGCCTTCTCCGCGTCCGATGCCTTGAGCGCGCCGACCTTCTTCTTGAAATCGGCGAACAGGGTGGAGTCCGGCCCCTGATCGAAGGGGGCGCCGCTGATCACCTTCTTCGCGTCGGCGCGGGCAGGGGCGAACACCATCTTGGGCGGGACGATGCCCTGTGCGGCCTGGTCGCGCATCTTGGTCGCGACCTCGTTCATCACCCGCTCGCTGTCGCGCAGGCGGGCAATATAGGCCTGGGCATCGGCGACGCTGTCGACGCGATGCTCGTTGATCAGGAAGACTGGGATATTGCCGGCCGGGCTGCCATTGGTGGACACGGGAAAGGCATATTTGGCGAAGGGCGCCTGCTGCTTCGACGTCGCTACCTGCGCTTCGAACAGACGATAGCTGAGGCGCGCGGAAGGGCCGAGCCGTTCGGGCGAGAAGCGGCGATGCAGTTCGGCAAGCTGCTGTTCCTGCAGCGCCAGGCTGCGGGCGTCGGCCCGTTCGCTATAATCGTCCAGCTTGCCATAGTCGGTCTTGAGGCCAAGGCTGGTCATCGATTCCGGGCTGAGCGCCAGTTGCTGGTCGAACGCCTGGTCGAGGAAGGCGAGCAGCGCCTTGTCTTCCTGAGCGGTCGCCGTGGTTGGGGACGCGGTTGGGGCTTGGGCCAGGATCGGGGCGGAGGCGCCGAGGGCAAGGAGCAGCGCGAGCGAGATACGGACGGTCATGGCAATTCCTGTCGCGAATAGGGATGGACAGGGAGAGACAGGCGCGCGGGCGCCAAGTCAAGCCGGGCCATGCGAAAGCGATCGCTTTTCCGGGGCTTGGGCGGCCGTCCTCGAAGCCTCTGGACAGGCCGTGCCTTTCTGCCATCTATTTTGCGCGCGACGATCATAGGTTGAGCGGGGGTAGGGCGATGGCGATCAGTCTCAAGGTCAATGGACAGACGCGCACGGTGGAGGCCGATCCGGCCAAGCCTTTGCTGTGGGCGCTGCGCGAGGATCTGGACATGGTCGGCACCAAGTTCGGTTGTGGCGCGGGGCTGTGCGGCGCCTGCACCGTCCATATCGACGGCAGCCCGGCGCGGGCCTGCCAGACGCCGATCGGCGAGGCGCAGGGCATGGCGATCACCACGATCGAGGCGGTGGCGCAGAGCGATGCGGGCAAGCGGATATCCGATGCCTGGGTCAAGCTGGACGTGCCGCAATGCGGCTATTGCCAGGCCGGGCAGATCATGAGCGCGAGCGCGCTGCTGGCGACCACGCCCGATCCCAGTGACGAGGACATCGATGCGGCGATGATGGGCAATCTCTGCCGCTGCTCCACCTATGTCCGTATCCGCGCCGCGATCAAGGATGCGGCCAGGGCGGGAGCGAAGGCATGAACGCGCCGATCCTGTCGCGCCGCCGCTTCCTGAGCGCCTCGCTGGTTGCGGGTGGTGGTTTGCTGTTCGATCTCAACATCCCGCTGGCGGGCGCGGCCGAGGGTGCGCCGCAGATATTGACCGCCTTCGTGCGCATCCTGCCCGACAATCGCGTCATCATCGGCGCGAAAAATGCCGAGATCGGGCAGGGCGCCAAGACCATGCTGCCGATGCTGATCGCCGAGGAACTGGACGTCGACTGGGCGCAGGTGACGATCGAGCAGACCCATGCCGACCAGAAGATTTTCGGCGGGCAGACGGCCGGCGGCAGTCGCACGACGCCGCGCGAATGGCTGCCGACGCGCAAGGCCGGGGCGGCAGCGCGCGCGATGCTGGTCGCGGCGGCGGCGCAACAATGGGGCGTGGCGCCCGCGACGCTGAAGACCGGCAGCGGCAAGGTGAGCGATCCGGCGTCGGGCAGGAGCATCAGCTATGCCGCGCTCGCCGCTGCTGCCGCGCAGCAGCCGGCGCCCGATCCGGCGACATTGACGCTGAAAGACCCCAAGGATTTCCGCATCATCGGCCAGTCGATCGGCGGCGTCGACACGCCCGCGATCGTTGCGGGCAAGCCCTTGTTCGGGATCGATTTCAAGCTGCCCGGCATGCTCTATGCCGTGCTCGAAACCTGCCCGGCCTTTGGCGGGACGTTCCAATCGGCCAATCTGGACGAAGTGAAGGCACTGCCCGGCGTGGCCCATGTGCTGACGATCAAGGGCGATGGCACGCCGGAATCGCTGTTCGACGGCGTCGCCATCCTGTCGACAAGCTGGTGGAGCGCCAATCAGGCGCGTGAGGCGCTGAAGGTCGAATGGGATATGCGCGCGGTGAGCGGCTTTTCGACCGAGGGCTATGCCACGCAGGCGGCCGAGCGGCTGAAGGGCAAAGCCGACGGAGACATCGTCCGTGCCGGTGATGTCGATGGGGCCTTTGCCGCTGCGGCAAAGACGGTCAGCGCGCGCTATGACTATCCGTTCCTGGCGCATGGGACGCTGGAACCGCAGAACTGCACCGCCTTGTTCAAGGATGGGGCGATCGAAATCTGGGCGCCGACGCAGAATCCGGAAAGCGGGCGCGGGCTGGTGGCCAAGGCGCTGAACCTGCCGCCGGAGAAAATCCGCATCAATTTCACCCGCATCGGCGGCGGCTTCGGTCGACGGCTGATGAATGATTATATGGTGCAGGCGGCGGCGATCGCGGCGCAAGTGCCGGGCGTGCCGGTGAAGCTGCTTTATAGCCGGCAGCAGGATATGCAGCGGGATTTCTATCGTCCGGCCGGCTGGCACGGGTTTCGCGCGGCGCTCGACAAGGCGGGCAAGCTGACCGCCTTCCACGATCATTTCGTGACTTTCGGCAAGGACGGCAAGCCGGTGCGGTCGGCCGAGATGCCGGCGACCGAAATCCCCGCCGGCCTGATCGACACGGTGCTGCTGGAACAGAGTTTCCTCAGCTCCAACATGCCGACCGGCTGGCTGCGCGCGCCCGGCTCCAATGCGCTGGCCTTCGTCACCCAGGCCTTCCTGGACGAAGTGGCCCAGGCGGCGGGCAAGGATCTGCCGACGCTGATGCTGGAATTGCTGGGCGACCCGCGCGAACTGCCGCGCGGCCCCAATGCGCCGCCCTTCGTCACCGGCCGCGCCAGGGGCGTGGTCGAGAAGGTGGTGGCGATGAGCGGCTGGGCCGATCGCGGGAAATTACCCAAGGGGCGGGGCAAGGGCTTTGCCTTTTACTATAGCCATATGGGCTATTTCGCCGAGGTGCTGGAGGTGGCGCTGGTCGATGGCATGCCGAAGGTCGCGACCGTGTGGGTCGCGGGCGATGCCGGCAGCCAGATCATCAACCCGATGAATGCGCTGCACCAGGCGCAGGGGTCGGTGATCGAGGGGCTGGGCCAGGCGCTGGCCGGGCAGAAGATCACGCAGGTGGCGGGGGCTGTCGAGCAGGCCAATTTCGACACCCATCCGCTGCAGCGCATCCCCGATACGCCGCAGATCATCGTCGAGTTCGTGAAGACCGATTATCCGCCGACCGGCATGGGCGAACCGGCGCTGCCCCCGGTGATCCCGGCGCTGGTCAATGCGCTGCACGCGGCCACCGGCAAGCGCATCCGCACCCTGCCGATCGTGCCGGAGATGTTCGCCTGAACCCTGTTTTCCGACCCCCTCTTTACTTGGTCTGAAAAATCTTGATGATCGTCAAGAATCTGATGGCGGATCGACATGGCGTCATCCGTCATGCCGGTCAGAGGGGCAAAAAAGCCCCCGCCTGAGATTGGGCCGCGTCCAGGGCAAAAGACCGGACGCCAAAGGGGGACATCAGGGTGAAGCAGCTTCCGGTGAAGTTCGGTCTGTTGGCGTTGTTCTCTGCGTCGGTTGTGCTGGCCCAAGGGGGTAGCGGGGCCGATGGCGGTCCCGACGGCGCGACGATGAAGGAGACGGAGGAGGGCATCCCCGTCACCGATCCGCTGGTCCAGGAAAAATGCGGCAGCTGTCACGCCCCCGATGCCAAGGGCAACCTGTCCCGCATCAGCTGGGTGCGCACCACGCCGGAGGGCTGGGCGCAGGCGATCAAGCGGATGGTGCGCTTGAACGGTCTGGGGATCACCCCCGAGGAATCGCGCGCGGTCATCAAGTCGCTCTCCGCCTCGCACGGGCTGGCGCCGGAGGAGGCGCGGCCGGTCATGTATCTGCCCGAAAAGCGGATCATCGACGAAGTGCTGCCCAACGAGACGATGCGCGGCGCCTGCGCCAGTTGCCATGCCTTTGCCCAGCCCCTGTCCTGGCGCCGGTCGAAACTGGAATGGAAGACGCTGCAGGATCTGCACGTCGCCCTCTATTCGCAGGCCGACGCCCAATATCGCCGCCCAGCCGAGGATAGCGAGCAGCCCGCCGGCCGCGACCCCAAGGACAAGATGACGCGCGGCGAATATGCGCTGACCTATCTCCCCAAGGTGGCGGGGCTGCATACGTCCGAATGGGCCGCCTGGAGCTCGCGCCTGCGCGCGCCGCGGCTGGCGGGTGACTGGCTGGTGGTGGCGTCGGTGCCGGGGCAGGGCCGCTTCGTCGGCACGATGACGGTGGCGCCGGGCGCGGCGGCCGACGAGTTCAAGACCAGTGCGTCGCTCACCTCACTAAGCAATGGCGCGACCATCAGCCGCAGCGGCACCGGCCTCGTCTATTCCGGCTATAGCTGGCGCGGCTCGTCCAAGGGCAGCGCGACGCCGGGCAAGCCCGATGATCTGGGCAGTCCGGCGCGCGAGACCATGTGGTTCGCACCCGACCAGCAGCGCGCCGAAGGGCGCTGGTTCTGGGGCGAATATCAGGAATTCGGCTATGATGTGAAGCTGGTCCGCGCGACCGCGGCACCCGCGATCCTGGCGGTGACGCCGGGCGCGGTGAAGGCCGGGGCGAAGGGCGTCGATGTCACCATCTGGGGCCATAATCTGCCCGCCTCGCTGACGGCGGCGGACGTCGATCTGGGCGCGGGCGTTACCGTCGCCAGGGTCGTGTCGGCGACGCCGGGCAAGGCGGTGCTGAGCGTCGATGTCGCGGCCAGCGCGCCCGCCGGCCAGCGCGATGTCGGCATTGGCGGCGCGGTGCTGGAAAAGGCGTTCCCGGTCTATCGCAAGGTCGATTATCTCAAGGTCACGCCGGAAACGAGCCTGGCGCGGCTGGGCGGCACCAAGTTCGCCAAGGGATACCAGCAGTTCGAGGCGATCGGTTACGACAATGGCCTGGATGGCAAGCCGAACACGAGCGACGACGTAGCCATCGGCCCGGTCGACGCGACCTGGTCGATGCAGGAATTCATGTCGGTCTATTATGATGACGACATGAAATATGTGGGGGCGCTGAGCCCCACCGCCTTCTTCACGCCGGGGCTGGAAGGCCCCAATCCCGAGCGCCGGTTCAGCCGCAACAATTATGGCGAGGTCTGGGTCGTCGCCACGGCGAAGGCGGAAAAGGACAAATTCGGCAAGCCCCTGAGCGCGCGGTCCTATCTGGTCGTGACCGTGCCCATGTATCAGCGCTTCGACCAGCCGGAGGTGTCGCGATGACCGTCATGCAGGCCCCCGCCTATCGCCGCGCCGAATATCATGGCTTTGCCGCCGGCGGCAGCGACTTCGTCTATCTGGTGAGCGCCGGCGCGATTTTCGAGATCGATGTGCAGGTGCAGGATGTGCTGGACCGGATCGACGGGCAGGAACTGGGCCATGCCGCGCTGGTCCGCGAACTGGCCGGCGAAGATGGCGACCTGGCCGAGGCGGAGGCGCTGGTGCGTGAATTGCGCGCGGTGCAGCTGATCCATCTGGGCGCGGCGCCGGTGTCGGTGCCCGAAGCGCCGCCGGCCGATTTCCCGTTGCAGGCGCTGGTGCTCAACATCACCAACCAATGCAACCTTGCCTGCACCTATTGCTATGAATTTGGCGCGGACAAGATCGCGACCCCGGCCGGCAAGCCCAAATATATGACGCTGGACACGGCGAAGGCGTCGGTCGACCTGCTGATCACCGAGGCGGCCCATCGTCCGTCGGTCCACATCACCTTCTTCGGTGGTGAAACCTTGATGAATTTCAAGCTTCTGCGCGATGTGGTCGATTATGCCAATGGCGCGACGGCGGCAGCGGGCAAGGGGATCACCTATAGCCTCACCACCAATGCGACCTTGCTGACGCCGGAGATCGTCACCTTCCTGTCGGACAATCGGGTCGGCGTGACCGTGTCGATGGATGGCCCGCCGGAGTTGCAGGACAAGCATCGCGTCTACAAGAATGGCAAGGGCAGCTATGCGGTGATCGAGCCGCGGCTGCGCACGCTGATCGCCCATCATCGCACCCGCGCCGTCACCGCGCGCGTCACCCTGACCGAGGGCGTGACCGATGTCGTGCGCATCTTCCGCCATCTGAAGGATGATCTGGGTTTTCACGAGGTCGGCTTCGCACCGGTGACCACAGGCGAGACGCGGGCCTATTCGATCGATGCCGACGGCATGGACAGCGTGCTGGCGCAGTTCAACCTGCTGGCGCGCGAATGGCTGGAATATGCGCTGCGCGGGCAGGTCCATGGCTTCACCAATGTCAGCGAGACCATCAGCGAGCTGATTTCGGGCGTCAACAAATCGCATCCCTGCGGCGCGGGCATGGGGCTGATGGGGGTCAGCCCGTCGGGCGACCTGTCGCCTTGCCACCGCTTCACCGACGCCGACACCCATGTGATGGGCCATGTGTCGAGCGGCATCGACCGGGCCAAGCAGGGCGATTTCCTGAGCCGGGGCCATGTCGGCGCCAAATATGATTGCCAGAGCTGCTGGGCGCGGCCGCTCTGCGCCGGCGGCTGCCACCATGAGGCGTTCGTCCGCTATGGCGACACCGGCCATGCCAATCTCCATTATTGCGACTGGATCCGGCAATGGACCGATACCTGCCTGCATATCTATGGCGAGCTGGCGGTGAAGAATCCCGGCTTCCTCGAGCATTTCGCTGAACGAAAGGGGCTGTCATGAAGCATCTTCGTGCCATCAACAAAAAGGCGCGGCGGATCGACGACGCCGTGACGCAGATGGAGGCGGCGATCGAGGCCGCTGCTGCGTCTGGCACCACGCCATCCAACATGGAGGAGGATGTCGTCGCCCTGCAACAGGCGCCGCGTCCGCATGTGCCGATGGGCTGTACCCTGTCCTTCTCGCCCGGCTGGGAAGTGGATGCGGGCGGCGGCACGGCGGGCCTGTGCCAGCCGGTCGAGCGCGACATCTATGACTGCTACGTCACCTGCTTCTGGCCGGTGCAGGTGCCCGACCATGTGAATTATTCGCCCGACTGGGCCAGCAACTGCGCCACCGCGACCAAGGACTGGCGCAATCTCGACCTGGTATTCCCATGAGGCGCGCGATGCAGAAAATCCGCTTTGTCCTGACGGCGGGCTTCGCCGCGCTGGCGACCATCCCCACCCATGCGGCGACCCTGTTCATGGGCGCCTATCCCGACGTCCTGCTGGTCTTTGACGAGGGCAAGGGCGCGGTCACGCAGAAGATCAAGCTGGATACCGGCCTGCCGACCGCCATGAGCCTGTCGGACGATGGCAAGCGCATCTATGTGTCGACCATCACCACCAGCGGGATCGAGGTGATCGACGCCGCCAGCCGGCAGGTGGTGAGCAAGTTCAGCCTGAACGACGGCCCCAATCGCGTGCGCTTCTATGGCGGCGTGGCGGACCCGGCGGGCCGCTATTTCTACACGATCATCACCAGGATCGACAAGGAAATGGACCGCTACAAGGTCAGCAAGCCGCTTTATGGCGTGGTCGACCTGAAGCTCGGCAAGCTGGTGCGTACCGCCGAGATCGAGAAGGAGGACGAGAAGGCGATCGGCGGCTTTCGCGTCGCCTTCAAGGTGTCGGGCGACGGCAAATATCTTTATGCCTTTGGCGAGAAGGTGATCGTCATCGACACCGCGACGCTGAAGGCCACCGACCGCATCGATCTCGCCCGGCCCGAAGGCACGGGGCTGGAGAATGTCGGCTTTGGCGGATCGCTCGAAACGCTGCGGACGCCCGGCCAATATGTGTCGCTGTTCAACGCGGCCGACCCCTATATCCACAGCAAAATGTTCGGCCTGGCCCGGTTCGACCTCAACAGCCGCCAGTTCGACTTCACCCCGATCGGCCCGGCGCCGGCCGCCATGGCGGGCCTGGAAATCACGCCAGACGGCAAGCAGGCCTATACCGTCGTGACCAACGGCACGCTGGGATCGAAGCGCTGCGAATTCTGGCACATGGACCTTTCCACCAACGCGGTGGTCGACAAGGCGGAGTTCCCCTGCCGATCGCGCTTCCGCTTCGGCATGTCGATGGATGGGGCCAAGCTCTATATCTACGGCGCCAGCTTCGACATCGAAGTCTATGACGCGAAGACGCTGAAGCTGGAAGCGACCTGGGATCTGGGCAATGACGCGACCGGCGCCGGCATGGTGGCGGTGCCGTGAAAGTAATACGCTCACTTTCCGTTCGCTTCGAGCGAAGTCGAGAAGTGCGAAGCACAATTTTGCCCGTTTCTCGACACGCTCGAAACGAACGGGGGTTGGGGGCATGAGGTCCGTGGCCATCCGGGGTAGCGGGATGGCCGCCAATGCCTGCGCGCATCTGCTGAAAGGGGCGGGGCTTTGCGTCGGACAGGAGCCCGCCCATCGCCCGCCCGTGCCCAGCCTGTTGTTGAGCGAGGCGGCGCTGGCGTTGATGCGGGAGCTGTTCGCGCGGCCGGACCTGCTCGCGGACGCGCCGCGCGTGCGGCGCCGGCTGGTCGCCTGGGGCGGGGCGCCGGTGATGGTGCCGCATGAGGCGGTGCTGGCGTCGGAAGAACGGGTGCAGGCCGCGTTCGCGGTGGCGGAGACAGCGCCGATGGCTGCGCCCGATTTCACCATCCATGCCGCGCCGCCGCTGCCGATGGGCGAACTGCACGTCTTTGGCGAGCGCCATGCCGTCGCTGCCCGCGTGCGGCTGCGCGACCCGGCCTGCCGCGAGGAAGGCCGGGTCGAGGCGGTCGAGAGTGGCTGGCTGTTCCTGGTGCCGGCGAACGGGGGCGAGGGGTGGTTGCTGGGTGTCGGTGGCGAAATCGACGCGCTGCTGGCACAGAGTCGGCTGATCGCGCCGGTGGTCGATCCGATCGGCGGGTCGTCGCGCCCCTTTCTCGCCGCGCCGCGTCTGCATCTGCCGCTGGTCGGCGACGACTGGCTGGCCTGTGGCACCGCGGCGATCGGTTTCGATCCGATCTGCGGCGACGGTACTGCCCAGTCGGTGCGCGAGGCGATATTGGCGAGTGCGGTGCTGACGGGCATCGCGGCAGGCGGCGACCGGGCCGCTTTGCTCGGCCATTATCAGGCGATGCTGATCGCGGCGATGCGCCGGCATCTGCTGCTCTGTGCCCAATTTTACGCCGATGGCGGCCGGGGCGACTGGTGGCGCACCCAGCATGAGGCGCTGATGCAGGGGCATCGCTGGTGTACCGGGCTGCTGGCAAAGCTGCCCGAGCCGCAATATGCGCTGCATGGTCTGCGGCTGGTGCCACGGCGGGTGGCGGCATGAACGGGCCTGCGCCTGTCGCCGAATGGCGCAGCTATCGCCGGCTGCTCCCCTATATCCGGCCCTATCGGCGCGGGCTGATGCTGGTGTTGGCGATCAGTGTGCTGTCGACCGCGCTGGGGCTGGCGCAGCCCTATCTGTCCAAGCTGATGATCGATCAGGCGCTGCTGCGGCGGGACATGGGTGCGCTGTGGCGGATCGCCGGCATCATGATTACGGTCACGATACTCGGCTTTGGCGTCAACATCCTCGCAAGCTATCGCTATGTCCGGCTGTCGGCGGCGATGCTCTATGACATGCGGGCCGCGCTGCTGCGCCATCTCCAGACGCTCTCGCCCCGCTTCTATGCGAGCTTCCGGCTGGGCGATCTCGTCTCGCGCATGAACAGCGATGTGAGCGACGTGCAGCGGATCGCGTCCGACACCTTGCTCTCGGTGGTCAGCAATCTGCTCTTCTTCATCGGCTGCGTCGCGATGATGCTCTGGCTCGACTGGCGGCTGTTCCTGGTCGGCATACTGCTGGTGCCGGCCAGCCTTGCCGCCTTCACTCATTATCAGCGGCGGCTGACCGCGCTGACCCGCGACATGCGTGAGCGGGGCGCGGATCTCGGCAGTCTGCTGGTCGATACGGTGATGGGGATGCGCGTGGTCACCGCGCTGCGCGCCGGCGAGCATGAGGTCGGGCGCTTCAAGGCGAAGAATGACGCCTTTGTCGGCGCGATGCTGCGGATGCAGCTCGCCTCCTACATGACCGGGGCGCTGCCCGGCACGCTGATGACCGGGGCGACCTCCGCCGTGATCCTCTATGGCGGCTGGCGGATCATTGAGGGCGACATGAGCATCGGCACGCTCGTCGCCTTCATGACCTATCATATGCGGCTCTTGTCGCCGATCCAGACGCTGATGGGGCTGACCTCGGGGCTGGCGTCGGCGCGGGTGTCGCTGGGTCGCATTTTCGAACTGTTCGATACCCGCCCCGAAGTCGAGGAGCGCGCCGATGCCGCGCCGATCGGCCGGGTGCGCGGCGACATCCGCTTCGAGCAGGTGGCGATGCGCTATGATCGCGATCCGGTGCTGCGCGACATGGACCTGACCATATCCGCCGGCAGCATTTGCGCGATCCTGGGGCCGAGCGGCGTCGGCAAGTCGACCATGGCCGACCTGATGGTGCGCCATGCCGATCCGACCGCGGGATGTATTTTGCTCGACGGCCATGATCTGCGCGACCTGCGGCTCGACGATGTGCGGCGCGAGGTGATGCTGGTCGACCAGTCGCCCTGGCTGTTCAACGGCAGTATCGCCGCCAATATCGGCTTTGCCCTGCTGGATGTGCGCATCGAGGATATCGAGGCGGCGGCCCATGCCGCCGGGCTGGACGCATTCCTGGCGCGCCTGCCCGAGGGGCTGGACACCCGCACCGGCGAGCGCGGGCTGGCGCTGTCGGCGGGCGAGCGGCAGCGCATCGTCATCGCCCGCGCGCTGCTGCGCCGGCCATCGGTGCTGATCCTGGACGAGCCGACATCGGCGCTGGATGGCGAGACCGAGGCGCTGGTGGCGCAACGGCTGCGCGGTGCGCTGCCCGATGCGACGATCATCCTCATCACCCACAAGCCGGCGCTGGCGCGGATCGCCGACCGGATCGTGACGATCACCGACGGGCAGGCGCATGTGGCGCAACAGCCCGAGCCTGCCCATGCCTGATCCGTTGCGCATCGCCGTGATCGACAGCGGCGTCCATCCCGCCCATCCCCATATCGACGCCGCCCGGCTATTGCCCGGCCTCGCCATCGCCAGGGATGGAGGTGACAGCGAAGCTGACACAGGTGACCGGCTGGGCCATGGCACCGCCGTCACCGCCGCGATTCAGGATCAGGCGCCCGATGCGCTCTGCCTGCCGATCCGGGTGTTCCATGATGCGCTCAGCACTACGGCGCGGGCACTGGTCGCGGCGATCGACCGGGCGGTCGTGGCACGGGTGGACCTCATCAACCTCAGCCTCGGTACGATCAATCCGGCCCATGGCGAGGCGTTCGCGGCAGCGGCCGAACGGGCGCTGGAGGCCGGCATACTGATCGTCGCGGCGCGCGATAATGACGGCACGCCCTGCTATCCCGGCAGTCTGGACATGGTGCTGGGCGTCGGCCTCGACTGGGAGTGTCCGCGCGACGATTTTCGGCTGCGGGCGGGGCTGGCCTTCGCCTCTGGCCATCCCCGGCCGATCCCCGGCGTGGCGCAGCGCCGCAATCTTCATGGTGTCAGTTTCGCTGTCGCCAACATGACCGGTCTGATCGCGCGGCAGGGGCGGGCGGGGCTGGCCCAATGGATGCCGGCCGGCGCCCGCGCACAGGCCGGTTGATCAGGCGCCCGGTTCGCTGAGCGCAATATCCATGTCGGCAAAGGCCAGGCGCAGCAGTTCGGCCATGGCGTTGCGCGCGGCCGCGGTGTCACGCGCGGCGATGGCGCGATGCACCGCCTGATGATCGGGCAGGGGATCGCGCGGCAACAGCTTCTTGCGATGCTTGAAGGTGGTGGTCCAACTCACCGCCGCGCCGACCGAACTGGCCAGCGCCTCCAGCGCGTCATTATGGGTCGCGGCCAGGATCGCATTGTGGAAACGCTGGTCGGCGGCGCGCCCTTCCGGCGTGGACAGGCCATAGCGTTCCATCTCGGCCAGCGCCGCGTCCATGATCGCCAGCTGATCGTCGGTGCGGCGGCGCGCGGCAAATTCTGCCGCTGCCGGCTCGATCACGCCGCGCAGCTCGAACAGGTCGCGGATGAAGGCGCGGTCGGGTTCGCCGGCGAACATCCAGGCGAGCATTTCGGGGTCGAGCACGTTCCAGCGCGCGCGCGGCAGGACGCGGGTGCCGGCCTTCGGGCGGCTTTCCAACATGCCCTTGGCGATCAGGATGCGGATCGCCTCGCGATAGGCGGTGCGCGATACGCCAAGGCGTTCGGACGCCTCGATCTCGCCCTCGAACAGGTCGCCGGGCTTGTGCCTGCCGGTCAGGATGGCGGTGCCCATGTCGCGGGCGATCGCCTGGTGAATGCGGAGCGAGCCTTCGTCCGACGCGAACTTGCGTTCCGGTCCGTCCTTGCGCTCGCTCCCCATTCTACCTCCGTTGAATTTAGTCCTCAAAATCAGCCGTAGGGCAATGCCGGCCACAAAGGAAGGCGTCGGCCACCAGGCGCAGCGGCGCGGTGTCGGCGTCGATCGCCTTGTCCGCCACCAGCCCGACGAAGCGCCGATACATGGTCGGATATTCCTCGTCCGGCGCCTTCAACTGGACTTCGCCGTCCAGGGTCAGCGTGTTGCCGCCTTCAGACAGGAGCAGCTTGCCATTGCTGGTTTCGACCGCGATGTCCCAGGTCTGGGGACCGGTCTGGCGCCAGTCGAACACGGTGTCGATCGGCGCGCCCGAAGCGGTCGCCATCGCCAGCGTCGCGCCGATCGGCGCCTGCTTGTTCGACGGCACTTCCAGTTCGGCCGACAGCAGGGTGATCGGTTCGGCGACGATTTCGGTCAGGATCGACAGGGCGTTGATGCCCGGATCGAACACGCCAAAGCCGCCCGCTTCCCAGATCCAGGGCTGGCCTGGATGCCAGTGACGGACATCCTCGCGCCACTGGATCGAGATGCGCTCGACCGTGCGCGACGCCATCCAGTCCTTGGCCTGGGCCACGGCGGCGGCATAGCGGCTGTGCCAGCTGGCATAGAGGGTGACGCCCTTGGCCTTGGCCAGGGCGATCAGCGCGTCCACTTCCGACACGGTCGCGCCCGGCGGCTTTTCCAGGAAGACATGCTTGCCGGCCAAGATCGCCTGACGGGCCGCCTGATAGCGGACCTGCGGCGGCTGGCACAGGATGACGGCATCCATGTCGGGCTCGCCCGCCAGCATCGCGCCGAGATCGGGATAATTATTTACCCCTTCGCCCTGCGCGTTGCGGCTGGCGACGGCGACCAGGTCGATGCCGTCGATCTTGGCGATCGCGGGCAGATGCTGGTCGCGGGCGATCTTGCCCAAGCCTACGAGGCCGGCCTTGATGCTCATAGCGCCTTTACCTTGGTCTTGCCCTCGTCCGCTGCGCGCGTGAGGCCATTGCGGACCGGCAGGGTGAAGGGCTTGGCCTCGACCTCGAACATATCGCCTTCCTGCGTGGCGAAGCCATCGGAGAAGGAGAGGGTGGCGGTGCCGAAGAAATGGACATGAATGTCGCCGGGGCGGCGGAACAGGCCATATTTGAAATGATGATGTTCCAGGTTCGCGATCGTGTGCGACATGTTGGTCTCACCCGACAGGAACGGCTTTTCCCACACCGTCTCGCCATTGCGGACGATGCGGCTGGTGCCGCGCAGATCCTGCGGCAGGTCACCCAGCAGCAGTTCCGGGCCGAGCGAGGCCTGGCGCAGCTTGGAGTGGGCGAGCCACAGATAATTGCCGCGTTCGGTGATGTGATCGGAAAATTCATTGCCGATCGCAAAGCCCAGACGCACTGGCGTGCCGTCGGCGTCGATCAGGTAGATGCCGGCAACTTCGGGTTCCTCGCCACCATCCTCGGCAAAGGCCGGCATGGTGAAGTCCTGGCCCGGATCGACCAGGATCTGGCCGTCGCCCTTGTAGAACCATTCGGGCTGCGCACCGATGCCGTCATCGGCGGGCTTGCCGCCTTCGACGCCCATCAGGAACATGCGCATGGAGTCGGTGAGGTCGCCCGAGGTGGCGGCCTTGTGCATCTTGTCGCGGCCTTCGGCCGAGCCAAGATGGGTCAGCCCGGTGCCGGCGACCAGCAGATGCGCCGCATCCTCATGGTCGATCGGCGACAGCAGGGTGACGGCGGACAGGTCCACCGCGTCGCCCAGCTTGCCTTCCGCAAAGGCGGCCAGGCCCTGGCCCGCCGCGATCGCGTCCAGCGCCAGCTGGCGGGTGGAGCTTGCGCCCGTCACCCGCTTCGCCGCGCCGTTTTCGTCAATGGCGGCGACGCCCCGTGCGTCGCCATCCTTGAACTGAACCAGCGAAATGACGGTCACTGCGCCAGCTCCAGCTTGCCTTCCATGCGGCGGTTGAGCTTCCAGGGGTTGGCCGCCTTCAGCGCCGGCGGCAGCACGGCGTCGACGACGTCCTGATAGCAGACCGGACGCAGGAAGCGCATCATGGCCAGCGTGCCGACCGAGGTGGTGCGGCCGTCCGAGGTCGACGGGAAGGGACCGCCATGGACCATGGCATGGGTCACTTCGACGCCGGTCGGCCAGCCATTGGCGAGCACGCGGCCGACCTTGCGGGACAGGGTGGGCAGCAGCTTGGCGGCATTGTCATTGTCGCTTTCGTCCATCTGCAGCGTGGCGGTCAGCTGACCTTCCATCTGGGCGATGGTGGCGATCACTTCCTCGATCGTGGCGCACTTCACCAGGATCGACGAGGAACCGAACACTTCATGCGACAGCGCCGGGTTGGTGCGGAACTGTTCGCCGCTGGTGGCGAACAGGGCCGACTGGGCCAGGTTCACGCCTTCGGCTTCGGCGCCGCGCGCCACGGTGGTGACGCCTTCCGCGCCGGCCAGCGCCGCGACGCCCTTTTCATAGGCGGCGTGGATGCCCGGCGTCAGCATGACATGGGGCTGATTGGCCGACAGGGCCGTTGCCGCCGAAGCGACGAAACGGTCGAGATCGGGGCTGTCGAGCGCGATCACCATGCCGGGGTTGGTGCAGAACTGGCCAGCGAACAGGCTGAGCGAACCGACGAAGGCGGTGCCCAGCGCTTCGGCGCGGGCAGCGAGCGCGCCCGGCAGCAGCACGACCGGGTTGATCGACGACATTTCCGAATAGACCGGGATCGGCTCTTCGCGGTTGGCGGCGATCTTCATCAGCGCAATGCCGCCGCCGCGCGAACCGGTGAAGCCGACCGCCTTGATGCGGGCGTCGGCGACCAGCGCGCCGCCCAGATCATTGGTGGTGCCGGGCAGGTAGGAGAAGACGCCTTCATGCAGGCCGCTGGCCTTGACCGCGGCGGCAATGGCGCGGGCGACCAGTTCGCCGGTGCCGGGGTGGGCCGGGTGGCCCTTCACGACGACCGGGCAGCCGGCGGCGAAGGCCGATGCGGTGTCACCGCCCGCGACCGAGAAGGCGAGCGGGAAGTTGGAGGCGCCGAACACGGCGACCGGGCCGACGGCATGGTTGACGCGGCGCAGGTCGCTGCGGGGCAGCGGGGTGCGTTCCGGTAGCGCCTTGTCGATGGTCACGTCGAGCCAGTCACCCTGACGGACATAGGAAGCGAACAGGCGCAGCTGGCCGACGGTGCGGCCACGCTCGCCCTCCAGGCGGCCACGCGGCAGGCCGGTTTCGCTCATGGCGGTGGTGATCAGCAGGTCGCCGATTTCCATGATCTGGTCGGCCACGGCTTCCAGGAAGGAAGCGCGGGTTTCGGGAGACAGGGTCGAGAAGCCCTCGAACGCGCTGTCGGCCAGCGCGCAGGCGTCGGCGACATCGGCGGTCGAGGCGTTGTGGAAGGCGACGTCGCCCTTGGCGCCGGTCGACGGATCGACCGCGAAGAAGGGCTCACCACCGGTGCGCTCGGCAGCACCGACCAGAATGGCTCCGTTGAACATGGATATCTCCCGAAATGTCGTGGAAAGGGGGTAATATTTGCCGGAACGGCGCGCCCATCAGATGGGGACGAGGGGACGCAATTTCGAGCATCGCTGCATGGAAATTACGTCCTGTTGCCTCCTTTGAATGACGCGCCGTTTACCGGATCAATGCCAAATCAGTGATTGTCGCGCGGCAGGCCCATGGTCTGGGCTATGCGCTGATATTTCTCCGCGCCTTCCAGGATCGCGCCGGTGTTCATCTGACCGACAACCGAGCGCTGGATTTCCTGCCAGGGGGTCTGCGAGGCGGGGTATTTGTAACCACCTTCGGCGATCAGCTTGGCGCGGCGGGCTTCCAGTTCCTCGTCGGAAATCAGCACGTTCACCACGCCGGCCTTCAGGTCCATGCGGACGCGGTCGCCGGTTTCCAGCAGCGCCAGGCCACCCATCGCCGCCGCTTCGGGCGAAGCGTTGAGGATCGAGGGGCTGCCCGAAGTGCCCGACTGACGGCCATCGCCGATGCAGGGCAGGGCGGACACGCCTTCGGTGATGAGGTAGGCGGGCGGACGCATGTTCACGACCTCGGCCGCGCCCGGATAGCCGATCGGGCCGGCGCCACGCATGAACAGCAGCGTGTCGGCGGTGATGCCGACCGACGGATCGTCGATGCGGTGGTGATAATCTTCCGGACCGTCGAACACGACCGCCGGGCCTTCAAAGGCTTCCGGATCGTCGGGGTTCGACAGGTAGCGCATGCGGAATTCTTCGCTGATGACGCTGGTCTTCATGACCGCTTCGTCGAACAGGTTGCCGGTCAGCACCAGGAAGCCGGCTTCCTGCTTGAGCGGCTGGCCGAAGGGACGGATGACCTTTTCATCCTCGATCTCCACGCCCTTGCAATTCTCGCCCATGGTCTTGCCATTGACGGTCATCGCGCCTTCCTTGATCAGGCCCTGGTCGATCAGCTGGCTGATGACGGCGGGCAGGCCGCCGGCGCGGTAATAATCCTCGCCCAGATATTCGCCGGCCGGCTGCATGTTGACCAGCAGCGGCACCTTGTGACCGACGGTTTCCCAATCCTTGAGCGGCAGGTCGACGCCCATGTGGCGGGCGATGGCGGCCAGGTGGATCGGCGCGTTGGTCGAGCCGCCGATCGCCGAGTTGGCGACGATGGCATTGTGGAAGGCGTCGAGCGTCATGATGTCAGAGGGCTTGAGATCCTCATGCACCATTTCGACGATGCGCTTGCCGGTGCGATAGGCGGCTTCCTGACGGTCGCGATAGGGGGCGGGGATCGCCGCGCTGCCCGGCAGCATCATGCCCAGCGCTTCGGCGAGCGCGTTCATGGTGCTGGCGGTGCCCATGGTGTTGCAGAAGCCGGTCGAGGGAGCCGACGAGGCGACCAGCTTGATGAAGCCTTCATCGTCGATCTTGCCGGCGGCCAGCAGCTGGCGGCCATGCCACACGATCGTGCCCGAACCGGTGCGCTCGCCCTTGTGCCAGCCATTGAGCATCGGGCCGACCGACAAAGCGATCGCCGGGATGTTGACGGTGGCGGCGGCCATCAGCAGCGCCGGGGTGGTCTTGTCGCAGCCGCTGGTCAGGATCACGCCGTCGAGCGGATAGCCATACATGGCTTCGACCAGGCCCAGATAGGCGAGGTTGCGGTCAAGGCCGGCGGTCGGGCGCTTGCCGGTTTCCTGGATCGGATGGACCGGGAATTCGAGGGCGATGCCGCCCATTTCGCGAATGCCTTCGCGCATACGCTCGGCCAGCACGAGGTGATGGCGGTTGCAGGGCGACAGGTCGCTGCCGGTCTGGGCGATGCCGATGATCGGCTTGCCGCTGCGCAGCTCTTCGAGGCTGAGGCCGAAGTTCAGGTAGCGCTCCAGATAGAGCGAGGTCATGTCGATATTGTCTGGGTTGTCGAACCAGGCGCGGCTACGCAGCTTGGGAGTAGGCTTGGACGAATCGCTCATGTGGGCATCCTGACACTTTGAAAAGGCTTGGCACGTTGACGCGCTTGCCTCTCCGATATACTCAGACAAATAACTTTTCAAGGATACAAAGAGAGGGAAAGTGCGGTTGAACGCGAAAAATCGGGCGGACCATCGATGAGCGACTATGCAGTGATCGGCGACTGGGGCACCAGCAATCTGCGGCTGTTCCGGGTGGAAGCGGGGCGGATCGTGGCGCGCCGCGACGGGCCGGGCATCGGCGTGGTCGGCCGCGAGGCGGAAGCGGCCTTTGCCGAGACGATCGCCCCCTGGCTGGAAGACGGCCTGCCGACATCGATCCGCCTGTGCGGCATGGTCGGCGCGCGCGACGGCTGGGTCGAGGCACCCTATGCCGATTGTCCCGCCGATGCCGATAGCTGGGCAGAGGTTGCCGTGCGCTTCGACTGGCGCGGCGCGCCGCTGGCGATCATGGCGGGCCTGGCCTGCACCGACGCCGACGGCATTGCCGATGTGATGCGCGGCGAGGAGGCGCAGATTTTCGGCGCGATGGCGCTCGATCCCCGGCTCGCCACCGGCCGTCACCTGATCGTGCTGCCCGGCACCCACAGCAAATGGACGCTGGTCGAGGATGGTCGGGTGATCCGCTTCCGCACCGTGCCGACCGGCGAACTGTTTGCGCTGCTGCGCGATCGTTCGACGCTCAGCCCCAATATCGCCGCCGCCGATGCCGATCCGGCGGAGGAAGCGGCCGGTTTTGCCGAGGGGCTGGAACGGGCCGGCGCGGGCCGGCTGCTTGCCTCGCTGTTTGCGGCGCGGGCGATGCGGCTGCGCGCCGGGCGTTCGGCCGACTGGGCGCTGGGCTATCTGTCGGGCCTCGTCATCGGCTGCGAGATTGCCGAAGCGCGCGCCGCGCTGGCTGGCGACACCGGCGTCGTCTTGATTGGTGACGCGCGGCTTTCGGATCGCTATGCCCGTGCCCTCGATGCGCAGGGCATCGCTTCGCAATCGCTGGACGGCGACGCCTGTGCGCGGGCTGGCCTTGGCTTTCTGGAGAACTGACCGATGATCCTCGACGACCTGCTGGCCGACGGCGCGCCGCCGATCGCCGCCATTCTGCGTGGCGTGAAGCCTGAAGAGGCGCTCGATATCGCCGCCGCCCTGGTGGAAGCCGGCATCCGCGTGATCGAGGTGCCGTTCAATTCGCCCGAGCCGCTGGTCAGCATCGCCGCGATGCAGCAGGCCTTTGGCGATCGCGCGCTGATCGGCGGCGGCACGGTGCTGACGGTCGAGGCGGTCGAGGCGCTGGCGGGCGCGGGCGGCCGCATCATGGTGACGCCCAATACCGTTCCCGACGTCATCGCGCGCGGCGCGGAACTCGGCCTTGAACTGCTGCCCGGCTTCATGACACCGAGCGAGGCGTTCCGCGCGGTCGAGGCCGGCGCGCGCCGGGTGAAGCTGTTCCCCGCCGCCCAGCTCGGCCCGGCCTATGTCAAGGCGGTCAAGGATGTGCTGCCCAAGCATGTCGGCGTCTGGGCCGTGGGCGGCACCGGCGCGGACACGATCGGCGACTGGCTCGCCGGTGGCTGCGAAGGGATCGGCGTGGGCGGCGCGCTCTATCGTCCGGGCGACGATGCGCTGACCGTGCGCGAACGCGCGGTCGATCTGGTCGCCGCCTGGCAGCGCGCCAAGGGCTGACCTTTTTACTGGACCGGGCTTTCCACCCGGTCCAGCATATCGCGGATCTTCTCGCCCAACGCCCTGTAGGTGAAGGGCTTGGTCAGCAGCTCGACCCCCGGATCAAGCCGGCCATGATGGATGATCGCGTTGCGGGCATAGCCGGTGGTGAACAGCACGCGTAGTCCCGGCTGCTTCGCCTTGGCGGCGCGGGCAATGTCCGCCCCGGTCATGCCACCGGGCAGCACCACATCGGTGAACAGCAGGTCGATCGGCTCCGCCGCCGCGTCCAGTGCGGCCAGCGCAGTCGGGCCATCGCCCGCCTCGATCACGCGATAGCCCAGGTCACGCAGCACCTCGACCGAATAGGCGCGGACATTCTCGTCATCCTCGCACACCAGTATCACCTCCCGCCCGGCCTGCGGACAGGGCGGGGGCGGGGCCTGCACGATCTCCGCGGCCACCGGCAGCAGGCCATGATAGCGCGGCAGGTAGATTTTTACCGTCGTGCCATGGCCGGCCTCCGAATAGACCCGGACATGGCCGCCCGACTGCTTGACGAAGCCATAGACCATCGACAGGCCAAGGCCGGTGCCGCGTCCGACATCCTTGGTGGTGAAGAAGGGTTCGATCGCGTGGGACAGCGTGTCGGCGTCCATGCCCATGCCGGTGTCCGACACGCAGATCAGCACATATTGGCCGGGCGTGATTTCCTGTTCGGTCGCGGCATAATGGCTGTCGAGATGGGTGTTGGCGACCTCGATCGTCAGCTTGCCGCCCTGCGGCATGGCGTCGCGCGCATTGACCGCCAGGTTGAGCAGCGCATTTTCCATCTGGTTGACGTCGATCTCGACCGGCCAGACCCGCGGGCTCTGCACCGTTTCCACCTCGATCATCTCGCCCAGCGTCCGGTGCAGCAGATCCGACATGCCGGCGATCAGCCGGTTGGGATCGACCCGGTCGGGGGCCAGGGGCTGGCGACGGGAAAAGGCGAGCAGCCGCTGGGTCAGTATCGCCGCCCGTTCGGCCCCGGCCATGGCATTGTCGGCGGCGCGGCGCAGGCGCGGCTGGTCGTCGGGCAGGGCGCGTTGCAGCAGGTCCAGATTGCCGGTGACGATCTGCAGCAGATTGTTGAAGTCATGCGCGACGCCGCCGGTGAGCTGGCCCAGCGTCTCCATCTTCTGCGCCTGGCGCAGTGCGGCTTCGGTTTCGGCCAGGGCCTGGGCGTCGGCGCGGTGCCGGGTCACGTCGCGGGCGACGCAATAGATGAGGTCGCCCTCGGGCACGGCGGTCCAGCTGAAGATGCGATAATCGCCCCGCTTGGTGCGGAACCGGTTTTCGAACCGGATGGTCGGATGGCCGTCGGCCAGATCCTGCACCTCGCCGCGCGTCCGCTTCACATCGTCGGGATGCTCCATCCATTCCGATGTGCGGCCGATCAGTTCCTCCTGCGACCAGCCCAATATGTCGGTCCAGGCGGGGCTGGCGGACAGCCAGATCCCCTCGCTGTCGGCGATCAGGAAGGGGTCGCGCGCCAGCGCCCAGAGGCGGTTGCGGTCGGCGCGTGCCTCGCGCTCGGCCAGCACGCGCACCGTGGTTTCGCTGACGATGCACAGCACGCCGCCGATCGACCCATCCAGTTCGAACACCGGCGAATAGGAAATGTCGAAGAAGACCTCCTCGCCGCGTCCGCCATCGCGCTCGATATAGAAGGGGCGGTCCTTGGCATGGAAGGTTTCGCCCGTGTCCCGCACCGATTGCAGCAGCGGGCCAAGATCATCCCACAGCTCGGCCCAGCCTTCGCGGGCCGGGCGGCCAAGCACGCGCGGATGCTTGTCGCCGATCGTGGGGGCATAGGCTTCATTATAGAGGGCGCAATAATCCGGCCCCCAGAACAGCACGATCTCCGCGCGCGACGACAGCATCAGCCGCACCGTCGAGACGAGCGATGGCGACCAGTCCGACGCCGGTCCCAGAGGCGAGGATGCGTCGATCGTCGCGGTCAGGGCGCCCATCGGCCCCTGTTCGGCGATCATGTCGGCAATGTCCCTCTGCTGGCTCATCATAACCCTGTCGTTGCAATGCGTTGGTGGGAGACGCCCGTGCGCCGATTTGTATCCCCCGGCGATGGCAGCCCCATGACCTTTTGTCCCAGTCCGTGCCTCTTGAATAGGGGGCGGCATGGGCGCATGGACCGGGCATGACACGTTCTTCCCCGACCGCGTTCAGCGCGGCTCCGCGTCCCGTTGCCATTGCCCGCTGGCTGCTCATCGTGGCGGCGCTGGTCTTCTGCATGGTGGTGGTGGGCGGCATCACGCGCCTCACCGAATCCGGCCTGTCGATCACCCAGTGGAAGCCGATCACCGGCGCGATCCCGCCCTTGACCCACGACCAGTGGATGGAGGCGTTTCGCGACTATCAGCAGATCCCCGAATATAAGGAGATCAACAAGGGCATGAGCCTGGCGGCCTTCCAGTTCATCTTCTTCTGGGAATGGCTGCACCGGCTGCTCGGCCGCCTGATCGGCGTCGCCTTTGCCCTGCCGCTGATCTGGTTCGCGGCGCGCCGGGCTATCCCGGCCGGCTATGGCTGGCGGCTGGTTGCGCTGCTGGCGCTGGGCGGGTTGCAGGGCGCGATCGGCTGGTGGATGGTGAAGTCGGGTCTGTCGGTGCGCACCGATGTCAGCCATTATCGGCTGGCCGTGCATCTGCTGACCGCGCTCTTCATCATTGGCGGGCTGATCTGGACCGCGCTCGACCTGCTGGCGCTGGCACGCAATCCCTATGCCCGGCCCGCCGCGTTGCAGCCTTTTGCGCTGGCGACCCTGCTGGTGCTGCTGGTCCAGCTGATGTTCGGCGCCTTCACCGCGGGCCTCGACGCCGGCTATGTCTCCAGCACCTGGCCGCTGATGAACGATCATCTGGTGCCCGAAGGCATCCAATGGCTCGGCTCGCTCTGGGCGACCGTCTCCAGCGATCCCTATCTGGTCCATTTCATCCACCGCTGGTGGGCCTGGGTTGCGGCGGCGATGCTGATCATCCTGGCGCGCAAGGCCAAGGCGGCGGGCCATCGCGGCGCGTCGATCGCGATCAATGCGGCGGTCGGCACGCAGGTGCTGCTGGGCATCGCCACCGTCATCAGCGGCATCGCCCTGCCGCTGGCCGTGCTGCACCAGGCGGTCGGCGCGCTGGTGGTGGCCTCGGCCGCCTGGGGCGCCCATGCCGTGGGATCGCGCCGGGCATGAGTGGGGTCGTGCTGGTCTACAGCCTGTTCGGATCGGCCGAGCAGGCGCGTGCCGTCGCCCGCACGCTGGTCGAAGAGAGGCTGGCCGCCTGCGCCAATATCCTTGGTCCCTGCACCTCCATCTATGAATGGCAGGGCAAGGTGGAGGAAGGCGCCGAAGTCCCGGTCCTGTTCAAGACCAGCGCTGACCGGCGCGACGCGCTGATGGCGCGGATCGCGCAGTTGCACGATTATGATGTGCCGGCGATCCTGGCGCTGCCGGTCGATGCTGCCCATCCGCCCTTCGCCGCCTGGGTCGCGGAGCAACTGGCATGAAGCGAGCGATCGCCTTCCTGTCGCTGGTACTCGCCTCACCGGCGCTGGCCGCTCCGGTTGCGATCGGCTTCGCGCCGCCGACCGGGCAGGATCTGCTCTATCGCATCGAGCAGCATCGGCCGGTCGACGGCCGTGACAGCCTGTTCCGGGCCGACCGGATATTGCGTTTCGAGAAGGCAGGGGACGGTTACATCCTGCATGTCACGCTGCGCAGCCTAGACAGCGATGCGCCCGGCGCGGGTGCCGATGCCTATCGCGCCGCCCTGTCGCCGCTGATCGGGGTGGAGCATCGCTTCCGCCTCGATGTCCATGGCAAGATTGTCGGCCTCGACAATATCGACGATGTCCGGGCGACGATGGAAAAGGCGCTCAACGCCATGGTGGCAAAGGCGCCGGAGGGCAGTGCGGGGCAGCGCACGGCGAAGAATGTCCTGACCCTGCTCGACGGGCTGACGCCCGAAGGGCGGCTGGCGCTGCTGTCGGGCGAGGTGCAGCCATTGCTGCTGTTCGTTGACAGCGAAGTTGACGATGCCAGGCCGCGTGGCGTGCGCACCATGGCCGGCCCGCCGCTGGGCCGCGCCGTCGCGGTGGAGGGTGATTCCGTCCTTGCTGCCCATGACGGCAAGCGCCTGACCTTGCAGGAGGATCTGCAGGGGGAGGGCGCCCATGTCGCGATGCGCTATATCGTGTCGGCGCAGACGGGACTGGTCGATGCGCAGGAGCGCACCCTGACCCTGGGCGCCCAGACGCTGACCGAAAAGCGGAGCCTGACCGTCGCCGGCAAGTGAGTGGTATTATTTTACCCGTCGTGAAAGCCGCCGAATCTCTTGACTTGTCGGCCCCCAAACGTCATTAGCGCCCATCTTCCGGCGACCCTAGGGTAGCTGGTTCACTGTTCATTCTTGGAGAATTGGCACCATGAAGGCGCTGATGAAGACCACCAAGCCGGCAACCCCGGCAACGGTCGAAAAGAAGTGGATCCTGATCGACGCCGAAGGGCTGGTCGTGGGTCGTCTCGCTTCGACTGTGGCGAATATCCTGCGCGGCAAGCACAAGCCGAGCTTCACCCCCCATGTCGATTGCGGTGACAATGTCATCATCATCAACGCGGGCAAGGTCAAGTTCACCGGCCGCAAGCTGACCGACAAGGTTTACTACAAGCACACCGGTTATGCCGGCGGCATCAAGGAAACCACCCCCCAGAAGATCCTGGAAGGTCGTTTCCCCGAGCGCGTCCTGGAAAAGGCCGTCGAGCGTATGATCCCCCGTGGTCCGCTGGGCCGCCAGCAGATGCGCAACCTGCGCATCTTCGCCGGCACCGAGCATCCGCATGAAGCCCAGAACCCCGAAGTGCTCGACTTCGCGTCGCGCAACCGCAAGAACAAGGTGGGTGCATAATGTCCGATAACCGTCAGTCCCTGTCCGACCTCGCGTCGCTGGCCACTGCCGCTCCTGCCGCTGCCCCGGCTGCCGTCGAAGGCGAAGCGCCCGTCGCTGCCGCGCCGGTCCAGCCCTCGGCTCCGCTGCGCGCCCAGGAAATCGACGGCCTCGGCCGCGCCTATGCCACCGGCCGCCGCAAGGACGCCGTGGCCCGCGTGTGGGTGAAGCCCGGCACCGGCAAGATCACGGTCAACGGCCGTGACCAGGAAGTCTATTTCGCTCGCCCGACCCTGCGTCTGGTCATCAACCAGCCCTTCGGCGTCACCGACCGCGAAGGTCAGTATGACGTGATCGCCACCGTCAAGGGCGGCGGTCTGTCGGGCCAGGCCGGTGCGGTCAAGCACGGCATCGCCCAGGCTCTGTCGAAGTATGAGCCGGCGCTGCGCAGCGCGGTCAAGGCCGAAGGCTTCCTGACCCGCGACAGCCGCGTCGTCGAGCGTAAGAAGTACGGCAAGGCCAAGGCCCGTCGCAGCTTCCAGTTCTCGAAGCGCTAATCCGCTTCGCGACTGCCGCGAATTTCGAGAAGGGGCCGGTTTTCCGGCCCCTTTTTCTTTGCGCGTGATGCTTCCCCTTGAGCGCTTCGCCGCGATGCCATAGCCTTCGGTCAAACGGGGCTTAGTGCAAAAGGAAGTTCGGGGGGAAATGAGACATTTTGGGTGGTTGGCGGCTTCGGCGGCCATGACGGTTGTGGCGCCTGCCTTTGCCGGAGAGGTGCCGCTGTATCAGCCGGCCCCCGGCTGGATCGACAAGGCGGCGATGCCCAAGCTGGCGGCCGATGGCGATCCGCCTTCGATGATGATCCTCGACAGCCAGCAGCGGGTCGAGAAGGGCCAGCTGTGGAGCTATGCAGACATCGCCACCCGCGCCGGTTCGGCCGAGGCGCTGACCCAATTGTCGTCGCTGACGCTGCCCTGGGCGCCGGACAAGGGCGACCTCATCATCCATGAACTGTCGATCCTGCGCGGCGATCAGGTGATCGATGCGCTGGCCAGCGGCAAGAAATTCACCGTGCTGCGCCGCGAGCAGGGGCTGGAAGCGTTGCAGATCAGTGGCATCCTGACCGCGACCATGGCGGTCGAAGGGGTGCAGGTGGGCGATGTGGTGCGGCTGCGTTATTCGACCACCAGCAAGGATGATGCGCTGGGCGGCCATGTCCAGAATGTCTCGGCCCTGCCGGCCGCGCCGCTGCGGCTGGGCTATGGCCGGGTCCGCCTGCTCTGGGATGATGCGGACGCGCCGCGCTGGAAGCTGCTGGCGAGCGGCGTCGATGCCAAGCCGGTCAAGAAGGGTGGCCTCACCGAGCTGAGCTTTGCCGTGCCGCTGGCCAAGCAGCCGGAAATGCCGGCCGACGCGCCGACCCGCTTCACCCATCCACCGCTGTTCGAACTGTCGACCTTCGCCAGCTGGGCCGATGTGTCGAAGACGATGGCGCCGCTCTATGCGACCGACGGGCTGATCGCCGATGGATCTCCGCTGGCGGGCGAACTGGCCAAGCTCAAGGCGCTGCCGGGATCGCCGAAGGAAAAGGCTGCGGCCGCGCTGCAACTGGTGCAGGACCATGTCCGCTATCTGATGGTCGGCATGAATGGCGGCAATTATGTCCCGCAGAAGCCGGCCGAGACCTGGACGCTGCGCTATGGCGACTGCAAGGCGAAGACGCTGCTGCTGCTTTCGCTGCTGCGCGGGCTGGGGATCGAGGCGGAGCCGGTGCTGGCCAGTTCGACCCTGGGCGATTCCGTGCCGGAACGGCTGCCCACGGCCGCGGCCTTCGACCATGTGCTGGTGCGTGCGGTGATCGATGGCCAGTCCTACTGGCTCGACGGCACGGGCCTGGGATCGCGGCTGGAGGATATCGGCGATACGCCGCGCTTCGGATCGGTGCTGCCGGTGCGCACCGCCGGCGCTGAACTGATGCCGATCCAGACCCATGCCAATGCCCGGCCGACGATCGACGTCAGTGTCGAGGCGGACGAGAGCGGGCATGAGAAGCTGCCGACCGTGTTCGATGCCAGGGCGGTGCTGCGTGGGCAGATCGCGACGATGATCAGCACCGGCCTTGGCCAGATGGATGCCAAGCGGCGCGACGAGATGGTGCAGGGCTTTTTCAGCGAGCAGGTCGGCACCGCCCAATATAGCCAGGTTGGCGTCACCACTGATGCGGCGTCGGCCACCGTCACCTTCACCGCCCATGGCGTTACCAGCTCGCCCTGGAAGCTCAGCGACCGGCGCTATCGCCGCGACGCCGGCAAGCTGATCGACGAGATCAGCTTCGCGCCGGACCGGGCACGCCCCGCCTGGCTGGCGATCCCGGTGGCGACGAGCGCGCCGATCGGCATTCGCTATCATCTGCGCCTGCGCCTGCCCCAGGGCGGCAAGGGCTATGCGATCGAAGGCGAGCAGGGCCTCAGCAAGACGGTGGCCGGCTATGACCTGCGCCGGACCGTGCAGCTGAAGGACGGCGTGCTGGATGTCGAGGAGCGGACCGACGCCACCGGCGTCGAGATCGCGGCCGATCGCCTGCCCGACGAGCGCGATGCGCTGGCCACGGTGCAGGCCATGTCGCCGCATGTGATCGGCCCGGCCAAGCCCACCTATTTGTGGGATTACAGCCCGGCGACCATCGCCGCCTGGCCGCAGTCCAAGGCGGTCGAGGCGACCTTTGCCAAGGCGATCGCCGCCGATGCGGAGGATGCGACCGGCTATTCCAGCCGCAGCAATTTCCGCTGGGGCATTGGCGATTACAAGAATGCGCTGGTCGATCTCGACAAGGCGATCGGGATCAAGCCAGACGTCGACCTCTATCTGCAGCGGGCCTATCGCCGGTTCCAGACCGGCGACGTGACCGGCGCGCTGGCCGATGGCCGCATGGCGCGCCAGCTCGACCCGGCGTCGGGCGCGGCGGTCGGCACGGTCGCGACCTATCTGGCGGAAAGCGGCAAGCTGGACGATGCGCTGGGCATGGTCGACGCCAAGATCGCGATCGGTGGCGAGGCGCGCGACGGCTATCGCAGCTTCAAGGCGACGCTGCTCGGCACCTATGGCGATCCGGCCAAGGCGATCGAGATCATCGATGCGCAACTGGCGGAAAAGCCGGGCATGACCGGGCTGTTCAACGAGCGCTGCTGGGTCAAGGGATCGCGCAATGTCGAACTGGACAGCGCGATGCAGGATTGCACCAAGGCGGTGGAGCTGAGTTCGGGCAGCATGGCCGCGCTCGACAGCCGGGCGATGCTGTGGTTCCGCATGGGCCGGTTCGACGATGCGCTGCGCGACCTAGATGTCGTCGTCGCGCAGGAGCCGGGCAAGGAGCCGAGCCGCTACATGCGCGGCATCGTGCTGCACCGGCTGGGCCGGGCGAGCGAGGGGGATGCGGAAATCGCGGTCGCCCGCCGCATCGATCCGCGCATCGACGCCGTCTATGCGCGCTACGGGATCAAGCCCTGATTTTGTCGTGACGCCCGCGTTTCGATGGAAACCTTTCCCCCTGCCCGATGGTTGACAGGGGGAAAGCCACTTCCAAGGAGAAACCATATGGGTGAACTGACCGACAAGGTGAAGGCTGCGGGCAACAAGGCCGCCGGTGCCACGAAGGAAGCGATCGGCAAGGCCACGGATAATGAACGCCTGGAAGCCGAAGGCAAGCTGCAGAAGGCTAAGGGTACGGCCCAGGATGTGGCCGGCTCCGTCAAGGGTGCGCTCGGCGACAAGATCTGACGCCCCACCGTCTGCACGATCGAAGAGGCTCCGCCAACAGGCGGGGCCTTTTTCGTTTCTGTCCTATCTGGTTAAGCTCATGCTATAAGAACGGGGCCGCTTTCCGATAGGATCGCGGCCCCGCAATATTATGTCAGAATGTGCGGGAAATGTGCGAAGTTAAGCCTGTTCCGCCAGATAGGCCTTCACGTCGCGGCGCAGTTCGCCGGCGCACAGATAGAGGGCGATGACATTGGGGATCGCCATCAGGAAGAAGCTGCTGTCGACGATGCCGACCACCCGGCCGAGGTCGATCGCGGCGGCCGGGGGCAGGGCGACGACATAGAGGATCTTGTAGACCCACTGGGCGCGCGGCCCATTGCCGAACAGATAGCCCCAGGCCTGAAGACCATAGAAGCCCCAGGCGACCAGTGTCGAATAGGCGAAGAGGAAGACGACGACGGCGAGTAGCCAGGGGAACCAGGGCGACACCTTGGCAAAGGCGGCGGAGGTGATGGCGATGCCCTCAAGGCCATTGTTCCAGGTGCCCGCGACGACCAGCGCGAGGCCACCCAGCGCGCAGACGATCATGGTGCCGAGCAGCGGCTCCAGCAGCGCGACAAGCCCTTCGGATACCGGATGGCGGGCGCGGGCCAGGCTGTGCGCCATGACGGCGGAGCCGACGCCCGCCTCGCTGGCGAAGACCGCGCGGCGCATGCCCGCGACAAAGGCGCCGATCGCGCCGCCGGTGGCCGCATCGCTGGAAAAGGCGCCGTGCCAGATCAGCGCCAGCGCGCCGGGAATGGCGTCGGCATGGAGGATCAGGATCGCCGCGACACCGCCGAGATAGACGGTGACCTTGAGTGGGGTCAGGCGCTTCGACACTTCGCCCAGCCAGGCCGCGCCGCCCATCGTCACCAGCGCGACGGCGGCGGCGATGAACACGCCATAGGCCCAGCCATTGGTCATGCCGGTGACCACCTTCACCTGGGCGAAGCTCTGGTTCACCTGCACCATCGGGATGGCGCCGAACAGGGCGAAGAAGGCATAGGCGCCGCCGAGCACCAGGCCGACTTTGGGCCAGCCGCGCGCCGCGCCGACGGCTTTGAGCACATACATCGGCCCGCCATGGACATGGCCGCGTTCGTCGAAGACGCGATATTTGAGGCCCAGCGTGACCTCCGCCATCTTCACCGTCATCGCGAACCAGCCGATGATGAACATCCATAGGATCGCGCCCGGCCCGCCCATGGTCAGCGCCACCGCGACCCCGGCGATATTGCCCAGGCCAATGGTGCCGGACAGGGCGGTGGACAGCGCGCCCCACTGGCTGACATCGCCCTTCGCCTCGCCCTCATGCGGCTGGCTGCGCAGGATGCGGATCGCCCGGCCGACCTGGGTGACATTGGGGAAGCCCAGCCAGATGGTGAAGAACAGCATGGGGAGCGCCAGATAGAGCACGATCAGCTCGATCTGCGCGCCGAACAGGGGAACCTTGAAGAAGACCGCGCTGGACAGCGCATCGACGGCGGCATTGAAATTTTCCATGCGGCGGCGATGCCGGGACAGCGGTGGAAAGTCGATCAAAGATTGCTATGGGGGAGGTGAGTTTTACCCATAGCCGCCCTGGGGCAGGATCGCATGAGCAGACAATATTTCGGCACTGACGGTATTCGTGGTCGCACCAACCAGTGGCCGATGACGCCGCAACTGGCGATGAAGGTCGGCATGGCGGCCGGCACCCATTTCCAGCGCGGCAGCCATCGCCACCGGGTGGTGATCGGCAAGGATACCCGCCTGTCGGGCTATATGGTCGAAAATGCGCTGGTTGCGGGCTTCACCGCGGTCGGCATGGACGTGGTCCAGTTCGGGCCGATCCCGACGCCGGCCGTCGCCATGCTGGCCCATTCGATGCGCGCCGACCTGGGCGTCATGATCTCGGCCAGTCACAATCCCTATTATGACAATGGCATCAAGCTGTTCGGCCCGGATGGCTACAAGCTGTCGGACGAGGATGAGCTGAAGATCGAGGCGCTGCTGAACCAGGACGTGCCGCTGGCCGCGTCCAAGGATATCGGCCGCGCCCGCCGGGTCGAGGACGCGCGTGGCCGCTATATCCATGCGGTCAAGTCCAGCTTCCCCGCCGACCTGCGCCTCGACGGCCTCAAGATCGTCGTCGATTGCGCCAATGGCGCCGCCTATCAGGTCGCGCCGTCGGCCTTCTGGGAACTGGGCGCGGAAGTGGTCGCGGTCGGCGTCACGCCCAATGGCACCAATATCAATGACGGATGCGGATCGACCTCGCCCTTGCTGTGCCAGGAAACCGTCGTCTCCTCCGGCGCCGACATCGGCATCGCGTTGGACGGCGACGCCGACCGGCTGATCGTGGTCGATGAAAAGGGCCAGATTGTCGACGGCGACCAGATCATGGCGCTGATTGCCTCCAATTTCGCCCGCGCCGGCACGCTGCGCGGTGGCGGGCTGGTGGCGACGATCATGTCGAACCTGGGCCTCGAACGCTTCCTGACCGGGCAGGGCATCGGCCTGGAACGCACCAAGGTAGGCGATCGCTATGTGCTGGAGCGGATGCGCGAGGGCGGCTTCAATGTCGGCGGCGAACAGTCCGGCCACATGATCCTGTCCGACTATGCGACCACCGGCGACGGCACGGTGGCGGCGCTGCAGGTGCTGGCCGCTTTGGTCCGCTCGGGCAAGCCCGCGAGCGAGACGCTGCATCAGTTCGATCCGGTGCCTCAATTGCTCAAGAATGTCCGCTTTGCCGGCGGCAAGCCGCTGGAGGATGAGGCGGTGCAACGCGTGATCGCCCAGGCCGAGGCGGAACTGAACGGATCGGGCCGGCTGGTCATCCGCCCGTCCGGCACCGAGCCGGTGATCCGTGTCATGGCGGAAGGCGACCGCGAGGATCAGGTCAAGGATGTGGTCGAACGCATCTGCGCCGCGGTCGAGAAGGCGGCGGCGTGATGCTTGCCGCTATTATCCCGTTCGCCCTGAGCGAAGTCGAAGGGCAGCGCCGACCGCAGGGAGGTGTCTTCGCCTCCGCTCAGACAAGGGCTTCGACTTCGCTCAGCCCGAACGGAGTTATGAACCATGCTTGAGATGCGGCCCGATTGCGAACGCTGCGGCACCGACCTGCCGGCCGATGAGCCCGGCGCGTTCATCTGTTCGTTCGAATGCACCTGGTGCGCGCCCTGTGCCGAGGCGCTGGACGATCGCTGCCCCAATTGCGGCGGCGAACTGATGGACCGGCCGACCCGCATGGGGAAGGCGCTGGCGAACAACCCCGCCTCCACGGAGCGCAAGTTCAAGGGATGAGCGTGCCCCGCATTCTCATCATTGCCGGGTCGGACAGCGGCGGCGGTGCCGGTATCCAGGCGGATATCAAGACGGTCACGCTGCTGGGCGGCCACGCCATGACCGCGATCACCGCGATCACCGCGCAGAACACGCTGGGCGTGCAGGGCGTCCACCCGGTGCCGACCGAGATGGTGCTGGCGCAGATGGACAGCGTGATCAGCGACATTGGTGTCGATGCGGTAAAGATCGGCATGATCGGTTCGGCGCAGACGGCCGCCGCCGTCGCCGAGCGGCTGGCGCTGCTGGAGCATGTGCCGATCGTCTTCGATCCCGTCATGGTCGCGACCAGCGGGTCGCTATTGGCCGACGACGCGACCATCGCGGCGTTCGAGCGGCTGATGGCCATCGCCACACTGGTGACGCCCAACATCCCCGAACTGGCGGCGCTGGGCGGCGAGGAAATCGCGATCCGTTTCGCCACCCATGTGCTGGCCAAGGGGGGCCATGGCGAGGGGCCGATGCTGACCGACCGGCTGATCGGGCCGCAGGGCGTGCGCAAGGCGTGGAGCAATGCACGGATCGATACGCGGCACAGCCATGGCACCGGCTGCACCCTGGCTAGCGCCATCACGACCGGCCTGGGGCAGGGGCTGGACCTGATCGAGGCGGTCGAGCGTGGCCGCAAATATGTGCGCGAGGCGCTGGCGCTGGCGCCGGGGCTTGGCGCGGGCCATGGCCCGATGGGCAATCCCTTCGGCTTCCACGCCTATGCCTGATTTTGCGCATGAACTGATCCATCATCCCGGCCTGGTGGCGGGGGTGGACGAAGCCGGGCGCGGGCCACTGGCGGGGCCGGTGGTCGCGGCCGCCGTCATCCTGCGGCAGGAGGATTGCCCCGAGGGCCTCAATGATTCCAAGAAGCTGACCGCCAAGCGCCGTGCCGCGCTGGAGGGGGAGGTCAAGGCTCGTGCGCTGTGCTGGGGGCTGGGCATCGCCAGCGTAGCCGAGATCGACGAACTCAACATATTATGGGCGACGATGCTGGCCATGACCCGCGCGGTCGAGGCGCTTTCGCAGGAGTGCGCCCATATACTGGTCGATGGCAATCGTTGTCCCAACTGGCGCTGGCCCTCGACCGCAGTGGTGGAGGGCGATGCCAAATGCCTGTCGATCGCCGCCGCGTCGATCCTGGCCAAGGAAGAGCGCGACCGGATCATGATCGCGGCGGCCGCCGAGCATCCGCATTATGGGTGGGAGAGCAACAAGGGCTATGGCAGCGCCAAGCATATGGCGGCGCTGCGTGAGCATGGGCCGACGCCGCTGCACCGGCGCAGTTTTTCGCCGGTGGCGCAACTGCTGCTGATCTGACGATGCTGTCCCGTCGCGGGGCGGGATGGGGATGATTTGAGGGCTGGCGCGGGTGTGGCGCATGCTTAAGAAGGGATTCATGTCCTTCGCCCGTTCCGGCCTTTCCTGCCTGTTCCTGCTTGTCGGCGCGCTATCGCTGCCGGTGGCCAAGGCTGGTGCGCTGGCGCCGGGTGGCTATCGCTGGCTGGAGGAAGGGCCGCTCGATGGGCCGATCCATCTGGTCATCAGCATCGATCGGCAGATGGCCCATGTCTATAGCGGGGACCGGTTGGTCGGCATGGCGAGCGTGTCGACCGGCATGGCCGGGCATAGCACGCCGACCGGCGACTATCCGATCCTGCAGAAGAACCAGTGGCACCGATCCAATCTCTACAGCAATGCGCCCATGCCCTTCATGCAGCGGCTGACCTGGGATGGCATTGCGCTGCATGCCGGGCATAATCCGGGCTATCCGGCCAGCCATGGCTGCATCCGCCTGCCCTATGCCTTTGCCCAGAAGCTGTTCGGCATGACCAGCCTGGGAGGGCTGGTGACGGTGACCAGGGATCGGCTGCATCCCTCGCTGACGATCGAGCAGATGGCGGCGGCGGATTCCATGGCCAAGGTCGCTGCGCCGGCCCCGGCAAAGCCGGTGCTGGATATCGACCCGATCATCTTCGTGCCGAGGGTATCGCGGAGGTAAACGGTCAGCGCTGGGCCAGTGCCGAACGCCGCATCGAATAGCCGAAATAGAGCAGGGCCGCCGCACCAACCCAGACCGCGAACAGCGCATAGGTGTCGGCCGGCAGGCCGAAGATCAGATAGGCGCAGAAGAGCGTGCTGGCGATCGGCAGGACCGGATAGAAAGGCACCTTGTAGCCGCGCGGCAGGTCCGGCCGGGTGCGGCGCAGGATGATGACTCCGATCGACACGGTGGCAAAGGCGATCAGCGTGCCCATGCTGGTGAGGTTGACCAGCACGTCCAACGGCACGAAGGCGGCGAGCAGGGCGACGCCGATCGCGACGATCCACGTATTCTGTCGCGGCACATGGCGCACCGGATCGACCCGGCAGAAGAAGGCGGGCAGCAGCCCGTCGCGACCCATGGCATAGAGGATGCGGGTCTGGCCGTAGATCACCATCAGGGTGACGCTGAAGATCGAGGCGATGGCGCCCAGCGACAGGATCACCGCCGGCCAGCCCGCGCCGGTGAGGTTGTGGAGGATGACGGCCAGGCCCGCTTCCTGCCCGGCAAACTCGGTCCAGGGCTGGGCGCCGATCGCCGCGACCGCGACCAATATATAGGCGGCGGTGACGATCAGCAGCGACAGGATGATGGCAAGCGGCAGGTCGCGGCGTGGATTGCGTACTTCCTCGCCGGCGGTCGAGACCGCGTCGATGCCGATATAGGAAAAGAAGATGGAGGAGGCCGCAGCGCCGATGCCGACCATGCCCTTGGGCGCGAAGGGGTGGAAGTTGGTCGGCTGGAAATGGGCGAGCGCGACCACCACGAACAGCGCCAGCACGGCGAGCTTGGCGATCACCAATATGGCGTTGGCGGTGGTCGATTCCCGCGTGCCGCGCAGCAGCAGGATGAGGCACAGGCCCACCAGCAGCACGGCGGGCAGGTTGACGATACCGCCCGCACCGGGTGGCCGGGCGATGATGTCGGGCAGGCGCCAGCCGGTGCTGATCGAGAGAAGTTCATTGAGATATTGCCCCCATCCCACGGCAATGGCGGAGGCGGAGACACCATATTCCAGTAGCAGGCAGCTGCCGATCAGGAAGGCGGCGAGTTCGCCCATGGTCGCATAGGCATAGGAATAGGAGGAACCCGACGCCGGCACGGCCGATGCCATTTCGGCATAGCAGAGCGCGGTCAGCGCGGCGGTGATGCCGGCGATGACGAAGGACAAGGTGACCGCCGGCCCCGCTTCGGGCACGGCGGTCGTCAGCGCCACGAAGATGCCGGTGCCGATGGTCGCACCGACGCCCAACATGGTCAGCTGGAACAGGCCGATATTGCGGGCGAGCGGTTTCGCGTCGGGATCGTCGCCGATGAAGTCGAGCACCGGCTTGCAGCGCAGCAGCGCGATCAGGAGCGGATGGCGGGGCGATCGGTTCGTCATGCTCCGCCGCTGTCATGCCGCGCGCGGGAAGGCAAATGAATATCGTGTGAGATTGGCGCGGTGGGACCAGTGCTAGGGCGCGCGATTGTCGGCAGGCTGCTGCTCGGCTAGGCATGGCGGTGTTGGCCGCCGACCTGTTCGGCTTGGGATGGATGATCGAGCCTTGATGGATCAGAAGCGATTGCCTGACGCGCGGAAATGGGCGCGATCCATGCTGATGGTTGCAGCGGCGCTGCTGCTGCCGGCGATGGCATCGGCGGCGGATGTGCCGAGCGGCGGCACCATATCGGTGTCCATGCGGGAGGATGCGAGCGGGCAGGCGGGCGCGGCGGATGCCTTTGTCGATGCGGCCACCCTGGCCCTGTCGGACAAGGGCTTCACCTTGCTGGACGACGGCCATGCCGCGCTGGTCATGGAACTGGTCATTCGCGCGTCCGAGGTCGGGACCGGGACCGGCAAGGTCGAGAAGAGCAATTCCGACCTGATGCCTGGCGGCGTGTCCGGCGCGGTCGGATCGAGCCTCTCGCTGGCGGTGCCGTCCGGCAAGACGCGCCATGTCGCGCTCGAACGCACCGAGCTGGAGATGCGCCTGCATCGGCGTGGCGACGCGGCGGTGATCTGGAGCGGCAGCGCGGTGACGGTCCGCCCGGCCGACAAGCGGGCTAGTGCTGCCACGGCGCTGTGCAACGCGCTGCTGCGTGCCTATCCCGAACAGCCCGAAACGGTGATCGGCGTCCCCTAGATTTTCGTGATCACCTCTTCGCCGATGCGGGCGGCATTGTCGCACCATTCGGAACGGCTGCGGCCCTTGACCGTGACGCCGCACGCGGTGACGCCCAATTCCGCATAGGTGCCGATGCGGTCGACGATCTGCTGGTTGGAGAGATCCTCGCCCGGCTTGTTGACACCGCCCAGGATCACATCGGGCAGGTCGGTGCGGCCGACCTGCGCGGCGTAGTCGCGCATATAGGCGATGCCGGCCTGAAGATCGGCCTCATTCTCCATCGCGGCGGTGCGGGTGGTGGCGCTGTTGACGCCGTCGCCGGCGGTAAAGAAGGGGTTCCAGCCATCGGCGAGATCGACCACGCGGCGGATGGCGCGCTTGGCATTGCCGCCGACATAGAGGGGCAGGCCCGGCTTTTGCGGCGATCCGGGGATGATGCGATTGCCGAACGCCTGATAGCCGTTGCCCTCGAAGACAAACTCCTCGCCGGTCGTGGCGGCGCGGATGGCGCGCAGATATTCGTCCATCAGCTCGTTGCGCTGGTCGAAATCGACGCCGAGCGCGCGATATTCGCCCTTGAGATAGCCCGCGCCGACGCTGAGCGTGACCCGGCCGCCGGCGAAGGCGTCGAGCGTGGTGATATCGCGCGCGACGATGAAGGGATTGCGATAGGGCAGGACGAGGATGCCGGTCTGCAGCCGCAGGGTCGTGGTATGGGCGGCGAGCAGGGCCAGCATGACGAAGGGCGACTGGGCATGATGGCCGCCGGCGTCGAGCCAGCGGTCGGTCGGCACCGGATGGTCGGTGACGAGGCCGGCGTGGAACCCGGCCTGCTCTACCGTGCGGCCAATCTGGGCCACGGCCTCCATCGTGCCGAACTCGTCGGGCAGATCGGCATGATCGAACGGCAGGGGGACGTTGATCTTCATGTGTCGGACACTCCATGCGGTTCGACCAGCACCCATTGGCGGGCGGCATTGCGGATCCAGCCGGACGAGGCCCAGCTGCCGCCGTCGACCGGCAATATGGTCCCGGTGATGTAGCTGCTCATGGGCGAGGCGAGGAACAGGGCGGCCTGGCCGCATTCGCGGTCGATGCCGGGCCGTTGCAGCGGGATGCGGCGCGCCGTGGCATCGGCCATGGCGGGCGACACGGGGAACCATGTCGCTTCGTCCACCGGGCCGGGGGGATTGCCGCGTGTGCCCGGCGTCGTCGTGAAATCGGGCGCGATCGCGTTCACGCGGATGCCATGGTCGGCCAGCTCCAGCGCCATGGTCCGGGTGAAATTGTTCATCCCCGCCTTGCACGCGGCATAAACGGCATAGCCGGGCGCGGCGCGCGATCCTTCGATGCTGGAGACGTTGATGATGGCGCCGCCGCGCCCGCCCGCGATGATGTGCGGCACGGCGGCCGAGGTGGCGGCGAGCATCGAGACGAGGTTGAGGTCGATATGGCGGCGCCAGCTATTCTGGCTCTGGTCGAGAAAGGCCTTCCGGCTGACGCCGCCGACATTGTTGACCAGGATGTCGATGCGGCCGAAGCGGGCCTGGGCCGCGTCCACCATGGCGGCGACCTGATCGGGCTGGGCCATGTCGGTCGGGATGGCGAGGCAGGCGCGGCCATGCTCCGCGACCCGCGCCGCCACTTCCGCGCCGCGTTCGGGGATGATGTCGGCAATGACGATGTCGGCGCCGGCCTCTGCCAGGGCGAGCGCGATGGCGCGGCCTATGCCCGCGCCGCCGCCGGTGACGATGGCGACCTGATCGGTGATGCGGCACTGGTCTGGCGCCATGGCGCGATCCTCTTCCCCTTTTGGCCGTCAGTTCGCGGCCAAGGGGGAAGGGGAGTCAATCGCGTGCCCGGTCATATCGACCGGGCGATGGCGCTTATTGGGCGGTCCAGCCGCCGTCGATCGAGAGATTGGCGCCGGTGATCTGGGCGGCGGCGTCGCTGCAGAGATAGAGCGCGGTGGCGGCGACCTGTTCGGCGGTGACGAACTGCTTGGTCGGCTGGCCGGCGAGCAGCACGTCGTTCATCACTTGCTCGCGGGTCATGTTCCGCGCCTTCATCGTGTCGGGAATCTGGTTTTCCACGAGCGGGGTCCAGACATAGCCGGGCGAGATGCAGTTGGCGGTGATGCCAAAGGTGGCGACTTCCAGCGCGACCGTCTTGGTGAAGCCGTTGAGGCCATGCTTGGCGGTCACATAGGCGCTCTTGAAGGGCGAGGCGACCAGCGAGTGGGCCGAAGCGGTCTGGATGATCCGGCCCCACTTCTTGTCCTTCATGTAAGGAATGGCAAGGCGCGTCGTGTGGAAGGCGGCGTTGAGGTTGAGCGCGATGATGAGATCCCATTTGTCGAGCGGGAATTCCTCGACCGGGGCGACATGCTGCATGCCGGCATTGTTGATGAGGATGTCGATGCCGCCGAAGGCATCGGCCGCTTCCTTCATCATCGCCTCGATCTGGTCGACCTTGGTCAGGTCATGGCCGCTGTAGAGCGCCTTGGCACCCGAAAGGGCTTCAAGGCCCAAGCGCTCCTTCTCGATCGAGTCCGCGTCGCCAAAGCCGTTGATCACGACATTGGCGCCTTCGCCGGCCAGCGCCTTGGCATAGGCAAGCCCGATGCCCGAGGTGGACCCGGTGATCAGGGCGGTCTTGCCAGCGAGGGACTTGCTCATGCCATTTTCTCCTTGAGATGATCCGGCGCGTCGAGATCGAAGGTCGCGCTCTTTCCGTCGAGAATGTTGCGGGCGATGAGGTCGCCCTTGTGCATCACTTCTTCCACCGCCTCGCGACCCTGGCTCCAATGGTCGAGCATGGTCGCGCGGGAAAATTCGAAATCCTTCGCGCCGCTTTCCCAGGCGCGGGTGCGGTAGATGAGGTGGACGATATTGACCGAACCGCCATCGAGCATGTCGCGCAGCTTCTGCGCCTCCGGCCCGTCCTGCAGTTCGGGCGGCAGCTTGTCGAGCAGCGCCTTGATCGCGCCATGCTCGCGGCGCAGGCGCAGATACTGGTCGGTCACCTGCCGGGTGCGGCTGCTATACTGGATGTCCTTCATGCGCGAATAGACATCGGTCATCTGCCGCGGCATCGGCCCTTCGGCCGGGAAGAGATCGACCTGGAAGACGAGCATGTCGTCGGTCTGGTGGTTGAGCACATGGGCGAGCGGCGTGTTGGAGACGATGCCGCCATCCCAATACCAGCGCCCATCGATCTCGACCGGGGGCAGGCCCGGCGGCAGCGCGCCCGAGGCCATGATATGGCGGGCGTCGATGCGGGTGTTGCCGCCAGGACCGCGCGTGGCCCAATAAGCGAAATTGCCGCTTTCGACATCGACCGCACCGACCGACAGGCGGACCGGCCCGTCATTGAGCAGATCCCAGTCGACACAGGCGTCGAGCGTGTCCTTCAAGGGCGCGCTGTCATAGAAGCTGATCGCGCCGGCCGATCCTTCGGGCATCAGCGGCGCTGGCCACAGGCGCGGGCGGAACATGCCGGGCACGCCCAGGGTCGCGACCGTGCCGGCGGCCATCAGATGGGCGGCTTCGCGGATATGGTCGATTTCCGGCAGGATCATGTTGGGCATGCCGCCCGAGACGGTCAGCCAGAATTTCTTGAGCTGGCTCAGGCGCCGGTGGGGCGGGTTGCCGGCGATGATCGCGGCATTGACCGCGCCGATCGAAATGCCCGCGACCCAGCTGACATCGACCCCCAGTTCATCGAGCCGCTGATAGACGCCAGCCTGGAAGGAGCCGAGCGCGCCGCCGCCCTGCAACAGCAATGCGACTTCGCGGGGGAGGGGGAGGGGCGTGGTGGCGCGGCGGCGCGGTCGGGATTCGGTGTCGGCCATGTCGCACTGCAATATAGGTTTTGGTCCGGCCATTCCAACTTAATGTCTCGTAACAAAGTCCTTCCCGTCGATGGAACGTGCATCGTCAGCCGATGGTTTGCAGCCAGCCGGTTATGCAGTAGGCACGGGAACAGGATGCGAGGGAGGCCAGGGTGCGGCTCGACGACGAACAGGAAAGCAGCAATTTCGAGGTGCAGGACGGACGCGGCGGCGGTTTCGGCGGCGGCGGCGGGATGGGCGGCCTGGGATTGCTGCTGCCGCTGATCGGCAGTCGCTTCGGCTGTGGCGGCATCGTCGTTGTGCTGATCATCCTGGCGGTGATGGGCGTCAATCCGCTCAGCCTGCTGGGCGGCGGTGGCGGCGTGCAGCAGCAGGCGCCGCAGAGTGCGCCGGCGGGCAGCCAGGATGCGAGCAAGCTGACCGAGATCCAGCATTGGTCGTTGAAGGTGCTGGGATCGACAGAGCGGGTCTGGGGCCAGATCTTCAAGGAAGCGGGCCAGACCTATCAGCCGACCATCCTGTCCTTCTATGCGCAGAGCGGCACGTCGGGCTGTGGCGCGGCGCAGAGCGCGATGGGGCCTTTTTACTGCCCCAACGACCAGAAGGTCTATCTCGACACCGATTTCTTCACCGAATTGCGCGACCGCTTCGGCGCGCCGGGCGATTTCGCCCAGGCCTATGTGATCGCGCATGAGGTGGGCCATCATGTCCAGGATCTGGAAGGCACGCTGGGCCAGGTGAACCAGCAGCAGCGCCGCGTCAGCGAGGCACAGGGCAATGCGTTGCAGGTGAAGGTGGAGCTGCAGGCCGATTGTTATGCCGGTGTCTGGGCCAAGCGCACGGGCCTGATGGAAGCGGGCGACCTGGAAGAGGGCATGAAGGCGGCGCAGTCGATCGGCGACGATACGCTGCAGAAGTCGGCCGGGCGGCGGCCCGTGCCCGAAAGCTTCACCCATGGCACCAGCGAGCAGCGCATGAGCTGGCTGCGCAAGGGGCTGGACAGTGGCGATCCGGCCCAGTGCGATACGTTCAAGGGGGCGCTGTAGGCGCGATCAATGTTCGGCGTTGGGGGAACCTGGCGGCGGCAAATCTGATGACCCCGGACTGACGGACGCGGTCGCGTCCAGCGGCGGCATGATGCTGGGCTGGCCGGCATCGGCCATGGGCTCACCCGAAGCCGGGACGGCAAAGTCCTGCGGCGCACTGGGGGCGACGGGCGGAGGCGGCGGCGCGACCGGCGTGGCGACCGGTTGAGCTTCGCTAGGCTGGGAAACCGGCTGGTGATGCGGCGCGAAATTCTGCAGCGCCAGGACGATCATCGGTGCGACCACCAGCGTGCCGCCGGCAAAGACCTTGTACATCATCGATTGACCCGCATTCCCGCCTGAAAATGGAAAGAGATTCGGGCCTTAGCGGGAAGACATGAAAAAATGTCTGCGCTTTATTGGTTAATGCTGATCAAGCTTTGCCAGCAGGGCCAGCATGTCGTCCGGCAGAGTGTCGCGCTGCGTGGAGAAGCTGGACCGCAGCGCCTTGCCCACGCCCTCATAGGGCAGGGGCAGGGCGACGTTGACGACGCGGGCGCCGCCGCTGTCCTGTCCCGGTGCCGATCGGCCAAGAGGTTTGCGCTGCATTTCCATGAGAGACGGAACGGCCATCTAAGCCAAAAGTTTCTGGATTTCGTCGCATTCGGACGCGATATCGCCGTCAACAAGGAGACGGAAGCGTGACGGACTGGATCGACCTGGAGGCGCGGATACGCGCGCATTCGCCTTTTCTGGCGCGGCAGATGGACCGCTATCCGGCCGTCGTCGCGCTGCTGGCGGCGGGCGATTTCGACGCGGCGATGGCGGCGGCGCAGGCGCAGGGCGTGCCGGAGGACGGCGTGGCCAAATCGCTGCGGCGGCGGCGCGGGGCGATCGCGCTGGTGACGGCGGCAGCAGACCTGGCCGGGGCCTGGGACATGGACCGGGTGACGCGCACCCTGTCCGACTTTGCCGACCAGGCGCTGGAGGAGGCGCTGGCGGCGACCTTCGCCGAACGCTATCCCGATGCCGTGCCACAGGGGTTCGTCGTGCTGGCGCTGGGCAAGCATGGCAGCCGGGAACTCAATTATTCGTCCGATATCGACCCGATCCTGCTCTATGATCCCACCACCCTGCCACATGGCGAGCGGGAGGATGTGGCCGACGCGGCGGTACGGATCGGTCGGCGGGTCAGCGAGATACTGAACGCGCGTGATGGCGACGGCTATGTCTTCCGCGTCGACCTGCGGCTGCGGCCGTCCCCGGAAGCCACGCCGATCGCGCTGCCGGTGGAGGCGGCGATCGGCTATTATGAATCGACCGCGATGGGATGGGAGCAGGCCGCCTTCATTCGCGCCCGGCCGGCGGCGGGCGACATGGCGCTGGGCGATTATTTTCTGCGCCAGATCCGCCCTTTCGTGTGGCGACGCAGCCTGGACTTCGGTGCGATCGACGCGATCACCGACATCAGCCGGCGCATCCGCGACCATTATGCGCAGGGGCAGGCGTTCGGGCCGGGCTATGACCTGAAGCGCGGGCGCGGCGGCATTCGCGAGGTGGAGTTTTTCGCGCAGGTCCATCAGCTGATCCATGGCGGGCGCGACCCTAGTTTGCGGTCGGGCCATACGCGCACGGCGCTGCGGGCGCTGGCGGCGGCGGGCGTGATCGAGGCGGAGGTGGCCGCGCGGCTGGACGAGGCCTATGTCCTGTTCCGCACGATCGAGCATCGCTTGCAGATGGTCGAGGATCGCCAGACCCATGAACTGCCCAAGAATCCGGACTCGCTGGATAATGTCGCGCGCTTGCACGGCCTGACGGACGGGGCGGCGCTGCTCGACCTGCTGCGGCCCCATGTCGAATGGGTCGGCGCCAATTATGACCGGCTGACCGCCGCGCCCGACGATGGCAGCCTGTCGCATGACGAGGACAGGCTGAAGGCGCAGCTCAAGGAGATGGGCTTTGCCGATGCCGACTGGGCGGCGGCGCGGGTCGCCCATTGGCGCGACGGCACGATCCGCTCGCTGCGGAGCGGCGCATCGCGCGAGGCGCTGGAGCGGCTGTTGCCGGTGCTGATGCCGGCGCTTGCCACCGCGCCCGATCCGGGCCGGGCGCTCAACCGGCTGGACGACATGATCGGCCGGCTGCCGAGCGCGATCAATTTCTTCAAGCTGCTGGGTGCGCGACCGGGGCTGGTCGAACTGCTGGCGGAGATATTGAGCCATGCGCCGGCGCTGGCCGATGTGCTGAGCCGCCGGGTCGAACTGCTCGAAGGGCTGATCGATGCGTCGGCCTTCGACCCGGTGCCGCCGGTCGATGTCCTGGCACAGCAATTTTCCGCGCTGGAGGCGGGCGAGGATTATCAGGCCCTGCTCGACCGGGTGCGGCAGCGGGTGAATGATCGCCGCTTCGCGCTGGGCGTGCAGATCGTGCGCGGCGGCGATCCGCTGGAAGCCGGGCGCGGCTATGGCCGGGTTGCGGAAGCGGCGATCGAGGCGCTGGCGGGGGCCACCGTCGCCGAGTTCGAGAGCGCGCATGGCAAGGTGCCGGGCGGCGAGATGGTGATCCTGGCGCTGGGGCGGATGGGCGGCGGGGTGCTGACCCATGCGTCGGACCTGGACCTGGTCTATCTCTTCACCGGCGATTTCCTGACGGAATCGGATGGGGCGCGGCCGCTGGGCGCGACCCAATATTTCAACCGCCTTGGCCAGCGCATCACCAATGCGCTGTCGGTATCGACGGCGGCGGGGCCGCTTTATGAGGTGGATACGCGGCTGCGGCCGTCGGGCGCGCAGGGCCTGCTGGCGGTCAGCCTCGACAGTTTCGCCAAATATCAGCGCGAGGAAGCCTGGACCTGGGAGCATCTGGCGCTGACGCGGGCGCGGCCGGTGTTCGGATCGGCGCAGGCGCGTAGCGCGCTGGAGGCGATCCTGACCGAGACGCTGCAACGGCCGCGCGACTTCGACGAACTGGCGCGGCAGGCGGTGAAGATGCGCGGCGACATTGCCCGGCACAAGCCGCCGGCAAGCGAGCTGGACGTCAAGCTGGTGCCCGGCGGACTGGTCGACATCGAGTTCCTGATCCACATCAGCCAGTTCCATTATCGCCTGGGGTTCGACCCGGATCTGGGCGAGGCGCTGGCCGAGTTGGTGGCGGCCGGCCATCTGCCCGCCGAGCTGATCCCGGCGCAGGAGCTGATCACCCGCTTCCTGATCGTGTCGCGGCTGGTATCGCCCAAGTCGACCGAGCCGCCGGAGGCGACCCGGCCGCTGGTGGCGCGGGCCTGTGGCGCGGCCGATTGGGACGCGCTGCTTGAAAGCTATGCCAAGGCCCGGCAAAGCGTCGGCGACGCATGGCGCGCGCTGGCCGCGCCCTATCAGGAGGATCAAGATGCTTGAACAGGGAGCGATGCTGCCCGACGTGGCGCTGAAGGATGCGGATGGCGCGGACTTCAGCCTGGCGCGCTATCGCGGCAAGCCGGTGGTGGTCTATTTCTATCCCAAGGCGGATACGCCCGGCTGCACCAGCGAGGCGAAGGACTTCACCGAACTGGCGAACGAATTTGCAGCGCTGGGCGTGGCGGTGGTTGGCGTGTCGAAGGATAAGCCGGCAAAGCTGCAGAAGTTCGGCGACAAATATGGGCTGGCGGTGACGCTGGCGTCGGACGAGCCGGGCACGGCGTGCGAGGCGTTCGGCACCTGGGTCGAAAAGTCGCTCTATGGCCGCCAATATATGGGGATCGCGCGGGCGACCTTCCTGGCGGACGCGGACGGCAAGGTCGTGCGGGTCTGGCCCAAGGTGAAGGTCAAGGGCCATGCCGCCGAGGTGCTGGAGGCGGCGAAGGCGCTTTGACCCTGCCACCTGCGATTGATTCCGTGGGCGCGGGGTGTGCCCATGTGCTGACCATTGCCGACCCGACCGCCAAGCTGATGGCGGCGCGGGCGGTGGCGCGTAGCTGGCGACTGGGCCGGCTGGCGCATCGGTTCGACGTGGCGATGCCCGATCGGCCGGCCCGGCCCGATGCGCCCGAACTGCTGCCGCCGGGGCAAATGCCCAAGCGCAGCAAGATGGGCACGGATCGCGGGCGGATCGCGATGCTGCACGCGCTGGCGCATATCGAGTTTGTCGCGATCGACCTGGCGTTCGACCTGATCGGGCGGTTCGGCGGCGAATTTCCGGCAGGCTTTACCGATGAATGGATGCGGGTCGGCGCGGACGAGGCGATGCATTTCGCGCTGCTCGACCGGCGGCTGCGGCAACTGGGGAGCCATTATGGCGCGTTGCCCGCGCATGACGGGCTGTGGCAGGCGGCGAGCGAGACGGCGGGCGATGCGCTGGCGCGGCTGGCCGTGGTGCCGATGGTGCTGGAGGCGCGGGCGCTGGATATCACGCCGGCCACGATCGCGCGGTTCGAGGGGGTGGGCGACCATATATCCGCAAGGATGTTGCAGCGGATCATGACGGATGAGATTCGCCATGTGTCGGCCGGGACGACATGGTTCAACCAGGCGACGAACCGATTGGGGCTAGACCCCGTCAAACATTACCAAATCCTTGTGAAACGCCATTTTCGGGGGAGCGTTAAGCCACCGTTCAACGACTCGGCGCGTCGGCAGGCCGGTTTGACGCGGGATTTCTACGACGCGCTTGCAAGCTGAGCGGCGATTTGCAGTCTGCATCCAGCGGGGGCGATCTAGGTCGCCATTTTATTGAACATGGGGAACCCACGAGAGGCAAAAGCCTTCGCGGGCATAAGTCGGGGTCGGCATGTTGATTCTTCGTACTGTGAATGCGCTGGGTGCGCGTTGGTTCCAATCGGCCAGCAAGACGGCCAAGATTTTCGGGATGGTAGGCGTGATGTGCGCCGCAGCCCCGGCCAACGCCAAGGATGAAGATGATCCCTATGGCGACGCGTCGGAAATCAACACCAGCGCGCTCGGCCCGGCCGATGTCGGCTTCTCCAATATCTTCTCCAGCCTGCAGCGCATGGACGGCAACGCCAAGACCGCGGCCTATATCCCCTCGGGCCGCCCGGTCGAGAAGCTGTCGCTGACCTCGAACTTCGGCGTGCGTTCCGACCCGTTCAACCGCAGCGCCCGCATGCACAAGGGGATCGATATCCCCGGCCCGATCGGCACCCCGATCCACGCGACCGCAGACGGCATCATCAGCCGCGCCGGCTGGGCCAGCGGTTATGGTAACCTGGTCCAGATCTCGCACGGCAATGGCATGGAAACCCGCTACGGCCATATGTCCAAGCTGCTGGTTGCGCCCAACTCCTATGTCCATCGCGGCCAGGTGATCGGCCTGATGGGGTCGACCGGCCGTTCGACCGGCAGCCACCTCCATTATGAAGTCCGCGTCGATGGCGCGGCGATCAACCCGATCCCGTTCGTCGCCGGTCCCGATTATCTGATCGCGATGAACACCAAGCCGCCGGTCGCCATGGGCGGCCCGACCAAGGCGGACGAAAAGGCCGTCGACTGATCGACCGCTTTTGATCCCGACTTTTCCAAAGCCCCGGCGCCCATGGGTTGCCGGGGCTTTTGCTTGATCCTATCTAGGCGCCATGGCCGATATTGACCTCACCCCCTCCGCTGCTGCGCGCGTCGCGGCGATCGCCGCCAAGCAGGGCAAGCCCGCCATATTGCGGCTGGCCGTGGAAGGCGGCGGCTGTTCGGGCTTCCAATATCGCTTTGGCCTGGCCGAGCAGGTGGAGGCCGAGGATCTGGCGGTGGAGCGCGATGGCGTGACGCTGGTCGTGGACGATGTCAGTCTGGACCTGGTGCGCGGCTCTGCGGTCGATTTCGTGTCAGACCTGGGCGGCGCGGCGTTCAAGGTGACCAATCCCAACGCGACCGCCGGTTGCGGCTGCGGCACCAGCTTCTCGGTCTGATCGGCGCATTGGCTTGTAGACGCAGCCCACTTCTCTAAAGGGAAGTGGACAGCGAACGAGACAGGTCCATTATGCGTATCGCCACCTTCAACATCAACGGCATCAAGGCGCGGCTGCCGCGCCTGCTGGAATGGCTGGACGAGACCCGGCCCGATATTGCCTGCCTGCAGGAAATCAAGACGTCCGACGAGACCTTCCCGGTCAAGGATATCGAGGATGCCGGCTATGGCGTGATCTGGCACGGGCAGAAGGGCTTTAACGGCGTGGCCATCCTGGCGCGCGGCGACCAGCCGGTGGAAGTGCGCCGCGGCCTGGAGGGCGAGCCCGAGGACGAGCAGAGCCGCTATCTGGAAGCCGATGTGAAGGGGGTGCGGGTCGCCAGCATCTACCTGCCCAACGGCAATCCCCAGCCGGGGCCGAAATTCGATTACAAGCTGCGCTGGATGAAGCGGCTGCGGGAGCGGGCGGCGGAAATCTGGGCGGAGGAAGTGCCCGCCATCCTGGCCGGCGACTATAATGTCATCCCGCGCGACGTGGACATCTATTCGCCCAAGGCGATGGCGGACGATGCGCTGATGCAGCCCGAAAGCCGGGAGGCCTATCGCCGGCTGCTGGGCGACGGCTGGACCGATTCGATCCTGACCCGCCATCCGGCCGGGGGCGTGTGGACCTATTGGGACTATCAGGCCGGCGCCTGGCCGCGCGACGCGGGCTTCCGCATCGACCATCTGCTGCTGAGCCCGGCGGCCGCCGACCGGCTGGTCGATGCCCAGGTCGACAAGGCGTTTCGTGGCCGGGAAAAGGCGAGCGACCATGCGCCGACCTGGGTCGAACTGCGCGATATCTGAATTTAATCCGGATATTATTGACTCTATTATATCCGGGTAATAAAATCCGTGTCGAAGGAGATTCGGCATGGATCGCACATTGACGGCCTTTTCGGGCGACTATTGGATCGCGACCGGCGACGAGGATGAGGTGCGCGCGGCGCTGCGTGCGATGGGGGACGACGCGCAGAATATCCTGCTGTTCGACGATCGCACCGGACGGCAGGTGGATATCGACCTGCAGGCCGATGCGGCACCGCGGGGGCGGGGGCGACCCAAGATGGGGGTGCAGGCGCGCGAGATCACCCTGCTGCCGCGCCATTGGGACTGGCTGGCGGCGCAGCCGCGCGGCGCCTCCGCCACGTTGCGGCAACTGGTGGAGGATGCGATGAAGGCGGGCGCGGACAGGCCGTCGCCCCGCGCGGCGATGGACGCGGCCTATCATTTCCTGACCGCGATGGCGGGCGACCGGCCCGGCTATGAAGCGGCGATCCGTGCGCTTTATGCCAGGGACAGGGCGGCGTTCGACGCGGCGGCGGAAGGCTGGCCCGGCGCGATCCGGGCGCATGGTCTGGCGCTGGCGGAGCCGGCCTTTTCCGCCTAGCCTGCGCATCGCAATGATCGGAGAGGCTGGATGGCGGACGATTTCCTTCGGGGCATAGTGCATGAGGCGGCCGACGACATGCAGGCGGCGATCCGGGCCGATGCCGGCATCTTCGCGCTGTGGCAGGGGCTGACGCCGCTTGGCCGCAACGAGTTCATCTGCTGGGTCGAGGATGCCAAGCAGGCCGCGACCCGCGCGCGACGCATTGCACGCACTGTCGAGGAGTTGCAGGAGGGCAAGAAGCGGCCCTGCTGCTGGGCCGGCTGCATCCACCGCACCGACAAGGCGCCAAGCCGCTGGCAGCAGGCGGTGCTGATCGAGGGGAGGGGGAAGCGGCGCTAGGCCGGCGTGGACAGATTCGACGCTCGCCGACGGGCCGGGATGGGTGGTTTCCCGCCTTTCCCCTCCCGTAAACGGGAGGGGCAGCGAGACTTGCGCGCGCAGCGCGCTAGTCGCAGCGGGGTGGGCTTTCGCGACGTCCAGCCCACCCCCTAACCCCCTCCCGCCTGCGGGAGGGGGAACAGGTCCACTTCTGATCGTGTCGCGCCGGACAGTTTTTCCGGCCATAAGCGGACAGGCCGCTGCGGGGAGCGCTTTGTGCGATCGGCTCTGTGGACAGCGATCGAGGGTGGTTAGCTGCCGTTCGCTTTTAATGCCGCTATGCGATCTTGCATCCAGTCACGTTTGAACGTCGCGTAATTCGCGTCCCTTTGCCGAATGTCCGCGTCGTCTGCCCAATGGCTCAATTGCTGCCAAGCATCCTTCTCGACAGGACCAAGGGTCAACGGGTTCGGCACCGCGGCGTCAAGTTCTTCGTGTTCGATATCGCCGCCGTCAACGACACGCTGAAGCGCTTCTAGTAGGAAGGAACGAATGGTAGTCATTGGGCAAACATATGGCGATATGAAGCGACCGCAAGTGGTTGAAGCCTGCCAATCTCTACGGGCGTCATCCTGACGAAAATCAGGATCCATTCTGCGCTAGGTCAGATAGGGAGCGCTGAATGGATCCCGCATCGAATGCAGGATGACGGTGGGTTTGGCGGACGATCTTTGGCTTTACCAGAGTACGCCGTCGACCGGCTGGACCGGCGGAGGCCCTTCGCGGCCGAGGGTGTCGCACATGTCCGCTTCGATCGTGGTGGTGATGCTGTCGAGCGGGAGGTCGTGGACGTCGTTGCCGAACGGATCGACCAGGTCGTCGCCGATCTGCAGCACGGCAAGATACATGAAGCCCGCGACCGCCGATCCGACCGGGGTGGCGATGCCCAGCGTTTCGACCAGGCCGATCGGCAGCAGGATGCAGAAGAGCCGGGTAAAGAATTTGGGGAAGCTACGATATTGGGCGGGCAGCGGCGTGTTCTTGATCCGCTCCATGCCGCCCTGCGCGTTCGACATGTCGATCAGCAGCCGTTCGATCTGGGTCTGCTGGATGCTGTCGATCCAGCCACCCGCGCGCGCCTGTTCGACCCGGCGACCCGATCCGTCGAGCAGGCCGTTGGCGGGGTTACGGCGGCCCAGTTCCGGAATCTCCTCCGGAATCTCCGGGCCGGCGAGCACGCGGCGCACATCGGGCGCCGGATCGATCCGGCGGAGCTGGCAGCGCAGCGCTTGGACATAGGCGATATGGCGTTCGACCAGGGTCTGACGCAGGTCCGCCGTTTCGGCCCGGTCGGGGATGAAGTTCATCACCGCGCGTGCCCAGCTGCGCGAGACATTGACCATCGCACCCCACAGGATGCGGCCTTCCCACCAGCGCTGATAGGCGGAGTTGACGCGGAAGCCGAGTACCAGGGCGAGGGCGGTGCCGAAGATGGTGAGCGGCAGGGCCGGCGCCTTGAAGGGCGAGATGAAGTAGAAGATGGTGACCGCCAGATCCCAGAAGAACAGCGCGATCAGCGCGCGCCACGCGGTCTGGAAACTCTGGCGGATACGTGGAGCACGTCCGACGATCATAGGGGGAGCGGTTCTCTACAGGATCAGGCGATGTCCGTGCCGTCGGCTTCATCCAGTTTTAGCCAGGCATGGCGCAGCGCCATGCCGCCGATGATGCCGACCGCCTTCAGGATCGTCGCATAGATGGTGGGGGTGCTGTCGCTGATCGCCAGCCAGGCGCAGGCGAAGCAGAGCGCCATGGCGGCATAGATGGGCAGCGCCTCGATATCGTTCCAGGCAAGACGCTGATTGGTCTTGGGCGTGGGCGCGGCGCGCGTTGCGGCGAGCGTGCGGATCATGGCGGTCCTTTCCGAAATGGAGCCGACGGGCGGCCTTTGTTGGAAAAATGATGCGACGCACAAGCGAGGGTCAACGTGGTCCACGCCATGCAAGCCAGCCTTGCGGTAGCGGTAACGCCAGCAAAATTCCGTCGCATTTCCGTGCCGTTTGGGAGACGTGGCAATGTTTTCACACGGAACTGCAACCTTGCGCCTATTGCAATGCAGCGTAACGCGCATAGCTTTTTGCGCATGGCCGATCGCTATGCTGAAATCCTGTCCTTCGTGAAAATTGCCGAATCGGGCAGCCTGTCCGAAGCGGCCAAACGACTGGACCTGTCGCTTGCCGCGACCAGTCGCCGCCTGTCGCAACTGGAGTCGCGGCTGGGGGTGATGCTGGTGCGCCGCAACAGCCGGCACATGACGCTGACCCAGGAAGGGCAGATCTTCTACGAGAAGGCGGGGCAGGCGCTGTCCGACATCGACCAGGCGGAAAATGTCGTGATGCGCAACGCCACCGAACCGGTCGGGGCGCTGCGCGTGGTGACGACGCTGCATTCGGGCCGCAGCCGGCTGGCGCCATTGTTCCAGCATTATGCGACGCTGCACCCGGAGGTGGCGGTGCATCTGGAGGCGGCGGGGCAGGCGGCCAATATCGTCGAGACCGGCCATGACATCGCCATCTGTTTCGATCCGCCGCCCGACTGCGGCCTGATCATGAAGCGGCTGGCCGACAATCCGCGCATGCTCTGCGCCTCGCCCGAATATCTCAGCCGACGCGGCGTGCCGCGCACGATCGAGGATCTGGCCAGCCATGACCGGATCGTCATTGGCGGCGGGCAGGATATGTGGCGCGCGATCGACATGGATATGGGGCGGGACAACAGCCGGGCGAGCCGGGTGCTGAGCACCAATGATGGTGAACTGGCGCGGATGTGGGCGCTCAATGGCGCCGGTATTGTCATCAAGTCGCTATGGGCGGTGTCGGACGATCTGGAAGAGGGGCGGTTGCAGACGGTGCTGCCCGCCGTCGCGCTGCCGGAATCGCCGATCGTTGCCCTCTATCTGCCGGCGCAGGGGGACAGTGCCAAGGTGCGCAGTTGCCTCGACTTCCTAGCGCGCCATCTGAAGCCGGCCGAGGCAACCCCGGCCGCCGCCTGATGGCGCGCTGACTGGATTACAGCGTCTTTTCGTAGACCTGATAGATTTTGTTGACCCTGGATTCGATGGCGTCGGCGATCGCGTTCATGCCCTGATTATCGTCCAGCACCCAGCCGATCTCGCCCCGCGTCGCGCTGTAATGGGCCAGGGCGTTGCGGCGGATATATTCGATCATCATGAAGGCGAGCTGGCTGGCCATGCGAGTGGATTGCAGCCGCTGGACCACGCCCATCAGCGGCACGCGCATGGTGCGGACCTGCGGCTTGCGCAGCCAGCGCAGCAACTTGATCCAGCCGAACGGGAAGAGCGAACCGTTGAGCGGCTTCAACGCCTCGTTGAGGTCGGGCAGGGTCATCATGAAGGCGACCGGTTCGCCTTCCAGCTCCGCGATCATGATCAGATCCTCGAACACCAGCGGCTTCAATTTCTTGCCGGTGAAGGCGACTTCGGCGTCGGTGATCGGTACGAAGCCCCAATTCTTGCCCCAGGCGTCATTGAGGATGCCCAGGATGATCGCGGCTTCCTGATCGAATTTCGACTTGTCGACCTTACGGATGGTGATGCGCGCGCTCTTTTCGCCGGAGGCGACGATGCGCTCGATCAGCGGCGGGAAATTCTTGGTGATGTCCAGCTCATAGGTCTTGAGCTGCTTGACCGGCTGATAGCCGGCGCCTTCGACCATCGGTTGATAGGCGGCGCTGTTATGGCCCATCATCACCGTCGGCGGATGGTCATGGCCCTGGATCAGCAGGCCAGGTTCTTCCCAGATCGACAGCGAGATCGGGCCGAGCACGCGGGTCATGCCCTTGGCCTTGAGCCAGCCTTCGGCCGCGGTGATCAGGGCGGCGCCGGTTTCGGCATCTTCCGCCTCGAACAGGCCGAAATTGCCGGTGCCCGGACCCATGCCCTGTTCGACCGGCTGGGCCAGCGCCAGCTTGTCGAAATGCGCGGAAATGCGGCCGACCACCTTGTTCCCGCGCCTGGCGAGGAAATATTGGGCCTCGGCATGGTCGAAGAAGGGATTCTTGCCCGGCGTCAGCAGGCCGTAGACTTCGGACTTGAGCGGCGGCACCCAATTGGGATCATTGGCGTAGAGCCGCCAGGGCAGGTCGACAAAGGCCTTGAGATCGGCCTTGGAGGAAACGGGGGTGATGAGGAGATCGGTAGATGCCACGGCGCAGGCCCTTGAAGAAATGTGTCGAGCAGTTCGGCGCTTGTTTGCGGAATGTCAATCTCGGGCCGGGGCAGGAGCGCTAAGAGTCGGTCTGGAAATGCGCGTCTTGCGCATCTGTACCGGCCCACACCCTCACCCGGCCACCCAGACATGGTAGCCTGATGGGAGGTCGGGTGGGGGTGTGGGCCGGTGCGGCGCTTGAAAATGCGCTCTTTCGCGCATTTTCAAACAGCCCAAGCCGGGGTGAATATGTCACGTTGCTGCCACGATTGCAGCGCATTTGGAGTGTAGGGAAGGCAGCATGACTGTGCATGATCCCATTTTGGCCGCCGCGTCGCGTACGCGGTCGGCTATACCCGACGATACGAAGATGCTGCGCGCTGCCGCGGATCTGACGCGCACCCTGTCGACCGCGAACCCGGCCATCTACTGGCCGGACATGCTGGCGTCGGCGCTGATCGGCTATGGCGCGCTGGCCGGCGCGATTCTGGCCCAGAATGTGGCGATCGCGATCGGCTGCGCCCTGTTGTCGATGATGGCGCTCTATCGCGCGGCCAGCTTCATCCATGAGCTGACCCATATCCGCAAGGGCGCGCTGCCCGGCTTCCGCTTCGGCTGGAATCTGCTGGTCGGCATTCCGCTGATGATCCCGTCCTTCCTGTATGAAGGCGTGCATACCCAGCATCATGCCCGCACCCGTTATGGCACGGCGGAAGACCCGGAATATCTGCCGCTGGCGCTGATGAAGCCCTGGTCACTGCCCTTGTTCATCGTCGTCGCCGCGCTGGCGCCGGTTGGCCTGATCCTGCGCTTTGGCGTGCTGACGCCGCTCAGCCTCCTCATCCCGCCGCTGCGGCGCAAGGTGGTGGCGGAGTTTTCGGCGCTGTCGATCAATCCCGCCTATCGCCGCCGTGCGCCCGAGGGCGAGTTTGCCCGCATGTGGCATTGGCAGGAAGCGGGCGCCTGCCTGTTCGCGCTGGCGCTGGTCGGCAGCGTGTTCGCCTTCGGCTGGAAGCCCTTACTGGTCTATATGGCGATCCATTCGGCGATGACCGTCATCAACCAGTTGCGCACCCTGGTCGCCCATCTGTGGGAGAATGAGGGCGAGGCGATGACCGTGACGGCGCAATATCTGGATTCGGTCAATGTGCCGCCGCCCGGCACGCTGCCCGAACTGTGGGCGCCGGTCGGCCTGCGCTATCATGCGTTGCATCATCTGCTGCCGAGCGTGCCCTATCATAATCTGGCGGCCGCGCATCGGCAACTGATGGCGACGCTCGACATCGACTCGCCCTATCGCCAGGGCAATTATACCGGCATGTTCCCGCTGGTCGCCAAGATCGCCCGGAGCACGATGCACGCGCGCTGATCGCGGTGAATCGGGACAGGAAAGAAGGCCGGTGGAAATACTGGCCTTTTTTTGTGAGCGGATGAGGGAGACGGTTTGCAAGGCGACCGTGGGGCGACGCTTTTGCGGCGATCAGGTGGTCGCGATCCAACCGGCAAAGCGGAGGGCCTGGCTTCCAGAACAGGGAATGTCCGAGCAGGAAAACTGCGCACCGGGGATGGCGGGAAGCGACCAGAAGCAGACATTCCTCCCCGGCACGGGGAGGTGGCAGGCGCGGAGCGCCTGACGGAGGGGCAGGAGCCTATTAGTGCTGAGCTATTGGGCCTGTGCCCCTCCACCACTCGCTGCGCGAGTGGTCCCCCTCCCCGTACCGGGGAGGAATGTCTTGTTCCCACCCAACTCCACCACCCCAGCGAAGGCTGGGGACTCAGGCGGTGGTCGAGGGAGGGCGGGCGTCTCGCTATTCGTTGACGTGGCGTTCGCCTGCCTGAGATGCCAGCCTTCGCTGGCATGACGGGATTTGCCAGCCCTTAACCACGCCTATTCCTCGGTTCTGAACAGCACCGTCTCGCCGAGCAGCAGGAAGAGGAGGAAGGGCGCCCAGGCGGCGAGAATGGGGGGGTAGGCGCCCAGATTGCCCATGGCGAGCGAGAAATTGTCGGCGACGAAATAGGCGAAGCCCAGCGCCATGCCCATCACCGCGCGCAGGAAGAGCTGGCCCGAGCGGGCGAGGCCGAAGGCGGCGACGGAGCCGAGGATCGGCATCAGCACGGCCGAGAGCGGCCCGGACAGCTTGTGCCACAGGCTGCCTTCCAGTTCCGCGGTCGGTCGCCCGGCATCGTGCAGGTCGCCGATCGCCGCCTGCAACTCGCTGAAGGTCAGGGCGTCGGGATCGACCTTGGCCAGGGTGAACTGGTCGGGACGGATGTCGCTGCCGAAGCGCACGGTGCCGACATTCTGGAGCGTGCCGCGGGCGACGTCGAACTGGCGCGCGCCTTCCAGCACCCAGCTCTTGCTGGCGGCGTCATAATGGCCCTTGGGCGCGGTGATGATGGTGGTGAGGCTGTTGTTGATGCGGTTGAAGATCTCGACCTTGCGCAGCTGCACGTCCTGGCCATGGCCCGCGACGATTGCCGCGGTGACGAGATTATTGCCGTCGCGCACCCAGGGATTGGTCTTGATGCCGCTGTCCGCGGGCACGGGGCCGAAGTCGACCGCCTGCCAGGCGCTGAGCATCGCGGTCGAGCGGGCGACGATCCGTTCGTTGAAGGCGTAGCTGAGGACCGAGACGCCGAGTGCGGCGGCGATCAGCGGGGCGAGGATCTGCTGGGCGGAGAGGCCCGCCGCCTTCATCGCGATGATTTCGCTATTCTGGTTGAGCGTCGCCAGCATGATGAGGGTGCCGAGCAGCACCGAGAAGGGCAGGAAGCGGGCCACGATCTGGGGCGCGCGCAGGCCGACATAATGCCAGAGCTGTGCATCGCCATTGCCCGGATAGGCGAGGATGTCGCCCGAATTGCCGAGCAGGTCGAGCATCTGCAGCACGACCACCAGCATCGCCAGCACGGCGAGCGTGCGGGTCAGGAACAGCCGTACCATGTACCAGCTGATCTGGCGCGAGGGGAAGAAATCGAACTGCATGGGGTCAGGCTGCTCCTTGCGCCGGCTCGCCGCGCCTCGTCACGAAGCGCAGCAGGCGGCCGATCTGCTTGCCGAGCTTGGCGAAGGCATATTCCAGCGCCGCGATCGGCTGTCCGCCGGGGCGGTGGGCGATGACATGATACATCCAGAAGATCAGCCCGGATGCCAGCAGGAACGGCCCCCATAGCGCGATGATCGGGTCGATCTTGCCCAGCGAGCCGATGCTTTCGCCATATTGGTTGATCTTGTGATAGGTGACGATGAAGACGATCGAGAGGAACACGCCGAGCGCCGAGGTCGAGCGCTTGGGCGGGATCGCGAAGGCGAGCGCGGCCATCGGCAGCAGCATCATCATCACCACTTCGACCATGCGGAAATGGAAGTTGGAGCGGACCTCGTTGCGCAGCTTGGTCGGCGTGGCGGGATCGCGCCCCATCGAGAAGAGTTCGGGCAGGGTCTTTTCCCGGTCGACGTCGCGGCCGCGGAAATTCTCGATCTGCGGCAGGTCGATCGGCAGATCGTGGCTGGAGAAGGAGAGGATGCGCGGCGTCTTGTACTTGGGTGCATCGTTCACCAGCACGCCGTCGCGCAGGCGGAAGATGATGGTGTCGGGATCGTCGGTGGCGAGGAAGGCGCCCTGGGCCGCCGTGACCGCGACCGACTGGCCATCCTTGCCGACGGCGCGGACGAAGATGCCGCGCAGGTTGCGTCCTTCGTCCAGGCTGCGTTCGATCCGCAGGGTCATGCGCTTGCCCAGGCTGGTGAACTCGCCGACCTTGATCGACGCGCCCAGCGCGCCCGAGCGCAGTTCGAAGCGCAATGCCTCATAGGCGTGGCGGGACAAGGGCTGGACCCAGCCGACAATGCCGAGGTTGAGCAGGGCGAGGGCGAAGGCGAACATGTAGGGGACGCGCAGCAGCCGGCCATAGGAGAGGCCGACGGCGCGCATCACGTCGAGTTCGGACGAGGTGGCAAGCTTGCGGAAGGCGAGCAGGATGCCGAGCATCAGCCCGATCGGAATGCCGAGCGAGAGATATTCGGGCAGCATGTTGGCGAGCATGCGCCACACGACGCTGACGGGGCCGCCTTCGGCCGCGACAAAATCGAACAGGCTCAACATCTTGTCGAGCACCAGCAGCATCGCGGCGATCACCAGCGTGCCAAGCAATGGCAGCGCGATCAGGCGGGCGAGATATCGGTCGATGGCAGTCAGCATTTCTCTATGTCGTCGTCCCATCACCATGTTTTGGCCGCAAACCCCGCCCATATGCGAGTCAGCTAATAAAAGAGTCGCGGGGCGAACAGGGGCTCGCCGTCCGATCACATCGGGCGGCTATAGCTTCCAGGAGTCTGATGGTCATGTTGAAAGTTGCAATGGGTCTGATGCCGGTGGCGGTTCTGTTGGCCGCAACGCCTGCCTTGGCCCATGGTCAGGAAATCACGAACGATCTGTCCCGTTGCGCCGCGTCGGCCAAGGGGCCGGCGGTGCTGGTCGATGTGCGCGGCTTTGCCGAGGCGACCGGCCGCGTGCGCATGCAGTCCTATCACGCCACCAAGGCGAGCTGGCTGACCAAGGGCGAATGGCTGAACCGGATCGACACCGTGGTCCGCCCGTCCGAAGGCGGCATGCGATTCTGCATGCCGATCCCGGAGCCGGGCAAATACGGCATCGCCGTGCGGCATGACCGGGACGGCAATGGCAAGACGGACATTTCGCGGGATGGCGGCGGCTTTTCGAACAATCCGTCGATCAACATCTTCAATCTGGGCAAGCCGTCGGTCGACAAGGCCGCCTTCTATGCTGGACCGGGCGTGACCCGGATCACCATCAACCTCAAATATATGTAAGGTCGTCATGGTTCGCGTCGCGCTCCTGTCCAATCCCAAGTCCACGGGCAACCGGCAGACCCTGCCGCGCGTGCGCAGTTTTTGTGCCAACAACCCGGACATCTTCCATTATGAGGTCGAGCATGTCGACCAGATCGGCCGCGCGCTGCAGACGATTGCGCGGGTCGATCCGGCCGTCATCGTCATCAATGGCGGCGACGGGACGGTGCAGGCGGCGCTGACCGAACTCTATCAGGGCGAGCATTTCTGCGGTCGGGTGCCGCCGATCGCGGTGCTGCCCAATGGCAAGACCAACCTGATCGCGCTGGACTTGGGCATCCATGGCGACCCGATCAAGGCGCTGGAGCGCATCGTCGAGATCGCCAAGTCGGGGCTGGGCGACCATGTCGTGCAGCGCGAGCTGATCGCGCTGACCGACGGGCAGACGACCCGTCCGGTGCTGGGCATGTTCCTGGGCGGTGCGGGCCTGGCCGACTATATCCTCTATTGCCGGGACAAGATCTATCCGCTGGGCCTGTCCAACGGGTTCAGCCATTTCCTGACCGCGCTCGCCGTGCTGGCGTCGCTGGTTTTCGGCATTCGTGCCCGATTCCTGCCACAATCCAGCCACCCGGTCAGCATCTCGCTGATGCGCGAGGGGCAGCTGGCGGGGCGCTTTTCGGTCTTGATCGTGACCACGCTGGAGCGGCTGCTGCTGGGCGTCGATCCGGGTGACAGCCGTCGCGGCAACATGAAGCTGATGGCGGTCGACCAGAGCGTGTCGGCGCTGTTGCGCCTGGTGTGGGCCAGCGTCTTCCGCCGGATGGGCAAGCAGCAGATGCAGGGCATCCATCTGGAGCAGGGCGACACGATCCGCATCGAGGGTGCGCAGAGCAGCGTCATCCTGGACGGCGAAATCTTCCGCGCGTCGGAAGGCAAGCCGATACTGCTGCGCTCGACCGAACCGGTGCCCTTCCTGCGCCTGGCCGCCTGAGATCGGTCGAGCGGCGGGGGCTGTTTCGGCGCCCGCTGAATGGTCGAGATGGGTGGGGACAAGACATTCCTCCCCGGCACGGGGAGGGGGACCGCTCGCGTAGCGAGTGGTGGAGGGGCACAGGCCGGATAGCGCAGCGCAAGAGGCACCTGCCCCTCCGTCAGCGCTTCGCGCTGCCACCTCCCCGTTCCGGGGAGGAACGTCCGCTCCTGATCGTTTCACGACAATTTAGACTTGTCCTCGCCCCTAGTCGCGTGGCACCGCTACATCGACCGCGCCGGGGGCGATCTTTACCGTGACCGGGGTCTTTGCCAGCACTTCGCCGTCGATCGATATCTTTTGCGGCGGGTGGCAGGCGAGCTTGAACTGGCGGCCGTGAAATTCCTCCGTATGGGCATTGCGGTCGCGCAGCTTGAAGAATTTGGCATACCAGTCCCAGGCGAGGCGCGGCTTGGAGCGGCCGACGACGGCCTGGATCACGATCTCGCCGGTATCGACGGCAGCATGGTCCGACAGCTCCACCCCGCCATGATAGGGGCCGTTGAGGATGCGCACCTCGGTCGACCACAGGCGCCGTTCCTTGACGCCGTCGTCGATGGTCAGGCGGAAGGCGCGGAAGCCGACCGAGCATTTGACCGCCCAGAGCAGATAGCCGATGCGGCCGAGATAGCGTTTGAGCTTGTGCGGCACGGTTTGGCCGATCATCGGCGACAGGCCCAATGAAGCGGCGTTCACGAAATAGTCGCGATCGATCATGCCGAGGTCCACGCGGCGGCGCTGGCCGGTGGCGATGGCGCGGACCGCGCCATCGAGGTCGAGCGGCAGGCCCAATGTGCGGGCGAAGCTGTTGGCGGTGCCGAGCGGTAGCACGCCGAAGACGCAATCCTTGCCGACCAATTCGTCGACCGTGCCCGACATGGAGCCATCGCCGCCGCCGACGATGACCATCGGCGCGCCGCTCTCCACCGCCTGGCGGACGGTGGTGGCCATCTGTTCGGGGTCATCGACCGCATGGGCGGCGATCAGCTCGACGCCGGCGGCTTCGAGTTTTTCCCTTGCCTGATTGAAATTGTCCTGACCGCGTCGGCTATGGGCGTTGACGACGAGGATCGCCTGCTGGGGGAGCGTTTTCGTTTCCATGCCGCAATAACACCGCGCAACCAATTCGGGTCCATCGGAAACGAATAGCGATGGATTCGTTGGGGAGGCATGGCCCGTATCGCCCATCTGTCCGACATTCATTTCGGCGCGCATGATCCGCGCATCGTCGACGCCGCCACCGCCTGGCTGGAGGAGCGCAGGCCCGACCTGGTCGTCATCAGCGGCGACCTGACCCAGCGGGCGCGGGTGGAGCAGTTCAGGGCGGCGGCGGCCTGGCTCAATCGCCTGCGCGGGGCGGGGCTGAAGATATTGGTGATCCCCGGCAATCATGACGTGCCGCTGTTCGACGTGGTGCGGCGCTTCGCCCGGCCGCTGGCGCGCTACAAACGCTATATCAGCCGCGATCTCTGTCCCTTCTACGAGGATGACGAGGTCGCGATACTGGGCCTCAACACCGCCCGGTCGCTGACGATCAAGGACGGGCGGATCAACCATGACCAGATGGACCGGCTGCGCGAGAGTTTCGCGCAGGTCGCGCCGGCCAAGACCCGCATCCTTGTGACCCATCATCCGCTGTTCGCCATGCCGATCGGCCGGGGCGGGGAGTTGAGCGAGGCGGTGGGGCGGCATGAGGATGCGGTGCAGGCGGCGTGCGAGGCGGGGGTGCATGTCGCGCTGGCGGGGCATTTTCATCGTACCTATGCAGAGGCCGCGCAGAAGATGGTGGCGCATAGCGGCGGGGCGCTGGTGATCCAGGCGGGGACGGCGACATCGACCCGGCTGCGCAATGCCGAGCCGCAAAGCTTCAACTGGCTGCATGTCCGGCGTAACAATGCGATCGAACTGCAGGTGATCGTCTGGGACGGCAACGCCTTTCGCCGGGCCAGCCATGTCGACTATGTGCGGGAAGGCGAGGCATGGACGGGACGGGATGTGATCGATCCGCCAACGGTTGGCAGTCTGGCTGTGCTACAAGGGGCGGGCTGAGGCAGGAGTCTTCGATCGGTCGCAATTCTCCCTAAAAAACAATGATTCATGTTGCATCGGCGAAGCGATTGACCAAAGGCGATGGGCTTGCGGACCCAGGGAGTGTCAGTTGGTCGGATCATTGTCCCATCGGATTGTGGTGCTGTGCGGCATATTGTGCGTGGTTATGGTGCTGCTCGCCGGGCTGTTGCTCGACGGGTCGGCGCAGATGCGCGGCAGCCTGGGCTGGGTGACCCATTCCTCGCAGGTGCTCAAGACCGCGAACCGGACGCTGGGCCATCTGCAGGAAGCGGAGTCGGGACAGCGCGGCTATGTGCTGACCCGCAATCCCGAATTTGCCGAGACCGTCGCCGCCGAGATCGCCGCCGCCAAGCATGATGCGGCCGCGCTGGTCAGGCTGACGGCCGACAATCCGCCGCAGAATGAACGGGCGCAGCAGGTGCGTGCGCTGGTGACGGAACGGGCCGCGAGCCTGGAGAAGTCGGCGGCCATGACCCGCGCGGGCGACTTTGCCGGGGCGCAGGCATCGACCGCGACCGGGCGGGGCCGTTATCTGATGCTGATGGTCGAGGCGCGGGTCGGCGACCTGCTGGCCGAGGAGCGTTCGCTGTCGGTCGAGCGCATGGGCGCGGTGGAACGGCGGCTCAACTATATTCGCTGGCTGGTGCTGCTGGGCACGCCGCTGACGGTGGCGATCATCGTCATCATGGGCGTTGCGCTGATCCGCGGCATCCGCCGTCCGGTCGATGCGATGATGACGGTGATGGGCAAGCTGGGCGCGGGCGACCGCAGCGCGCGCATCGATGTCGAGATGCGGTCAAGCGAGTTCGAGCGGCTGGCCGGCGGCTATAATGAAATGGCGCGCGAACTGGAGGCGGCGGTTGCCGACCAGGTGGACAGCGAGGGGCGGCTGAAGATCGCCAACCAGGAACTGAGCGCCAATGCGCAGGTGCTGCGCGAACGGGGCGAGGTGATCGAACTGCTGGGCGGCATGGCCCACCGGATGCAGGCGGCCCGCACCGACGAGGAACTGGCGTCGATCATCCGGGTGTTCGTGCCGCGCGTGCTGCCCGATATTCCCGGCGCCCTCTATGCCCATAATAATTCCCGCAACCTGCTGGTGCCGATCGCGGCCTGGGGCGGGTTGGAGGTCGAGCAGGCGGGTTTTGCGCCCGACCAGTGCTGGGCGCTGCGGCGCGGGCAGAGCCATTATGTGACCGAGCAGGGATCGGACATCGTCTGTGCCCATGTCGGGGCCGAGGCGGACCATTATCATTGCGAGCCGCTGCTGGCCGGTGGCGAGGTGATCGGCGTGCTGTATCTGCGCGGCGTGGTGGGGGCCGAAAACCGGTTCCGCCTGACCGTGCTGACCGAGAATATCGCGTCGGCCCTGGTCAATCACCGCCTGCAGCGCGGCCTGCGCGAACAGACGATCCGCGATCCGCTGACCAGCTTGTTCAACCGCCGCTACATGGAAGAGACGCTGGCGCTGGAGATTGCGCGGGGGACGCGCACCGGCAGCCCGCTGAGCCTGGTGATGTGCGACGTCGACCATTTCAAGCGCTTCAACGACGAGTTCGGCCATGAGGCGGGCGACGCGGTGTTGCAGGCGGTCGCGACGGAAATGCGCAGCCGCTTCCGCGACGGCGACGTCGTTTGCCGCTTTGGCGGCGAGGAGTTCACCATCATCGCGCCGGGCACGTCGGCCGTGGTGCTGGCCGACCGGGTGGAGATCGTGCGCCAGGCGATCAGCGAGCTGATGGTCAACCAGGGTGGGCGCACGCTGGGGTCGACGACCATGTCCTTCGGCGTCGCCACTTGGGAAGAGAGCATGGAGCGCGACGGCTCGACGCTGATCAAGGCGGCCGATGCTGCGCTCTATCGCGCCAAGCGCGAGGGGCGGAACCGGGTGGTGCTGGACGCGCGGGCGGAAGCGCTATCAGCCTGATCTAGGTGGCCTGAAAGGGGCGGCGGAAATAGGAAAATCGCCGCTTAACTTCGCATATTTCCTGCACATTTCGACATTTTATGTCGATGGTTGGAAATTTCCTTACGTCGTCCCGCCTGCCTGAGTTGAGAAAGAGCCGGGCGCGATCATGGCAGTTCGGCGCGCTGTAGGACAGCGGGCCGTTTCATGCGGGCTGGAGGCTGTCGGCGATCGCGCGCAGATGGGTGAGCGCCGGATTGCGCGCGTCGGGGCGGACCATCAGCAACTGTTCGACCATCGGCGCGTCGATCAGCGGCACGAAGCGCACACTGGTCATGGCGAGGCGCCGCAGCGATTCCGGCACGATCGCGACGCCTAGCCCTTCGCCGACCAGGCTGACGATCGTCTGCTGCAACTGGGTTTCGAGCAATATGGCGGGTGGCGCGGCCAGCCAGCCCAGGATCGCGCGGCGCAGCGTGGGCGTCACATCCGCGGGCGAGAGGATGAAGCGTTCGCCGGCCAACTGGTCGGGGGTGAGGGCGCTGGCACTGGCCAGATGATGGTCCGACGGGACGACGGCGGCGAGCGGCTCACGATAGAGCGGGCTGGTGGCAAGGCCGCGCCGGGCGCCGGGATCGAAGCCGATGGCAGCGTCGAAGCGCCCCTCCATCACGCCGTCGGCGAGCATCATCGGCAGTGTTTCGCGCAGGTGCAGCGTCACGTCTGGATGGGCGGTGGCGAAGCGACGGGTGAGCAGGGGCACGCTGCTATAGGCGGCATGCATCATGAAGCCGATCGTCAGTTCGCCCAGATCCCCCGCCTGCCAGGCGCGGGCATCGCGACAGGCGCGGTCGAGCGCGGCGATGATCTGTCGCGCATCCTCCAGGAAGCGGGCGCCGGCCGGGGTCAGCACGGCGCGGCGCGAATGGCGCTCGATCAGGCGGACGCCCAAATCCTGTTCCAGTGCGGCCACCTGGCGGCTGAGCGGCGGCTGGGTGACATGCAGCCGTTCGGCCGCGCGGCCAAAATGCAGCGTTTCGGCGACGGCGACGAAATAGCGGAGCTGGCGAATATCAATCATACGGAAACAGTATCAATCATTCCATGCAATGGCATTGGTATGCATCGATCCGGCGGCGTAGGCGAGCGCTGTTTCCGCTGTCTCGAAAGTCCGTCCGATGTTGTCCGTGCTGCTGATCGTCCTGCCCATCTTCGCGCTGATCGGGGCGGGATGGATCGCCCGCAGGAGCGGCGTGCTGGGGCCGCATGCGACCGGCGAGATCAATCGCTTCGTGGTGTGGCTGGCGCTGCCGGCGCTGCTGTTCGATATTGTCGCCAAGGCGCGGTGGAGCGACATCTGGCAGCCCGGATTTGTCGCTGTCTTCGGCATTGGCGCGGGACTGACCTTTGGCGCGACGCTGCTGCTGCGGCGACGTAGGGGACGGCATCTGGCGGATGCGACGGTCGACGGACTGAACGCGGGCTATGCCAATACCGGTTTCATCGGTTTTCCGCTGGCGGCGACGATATTGGGGCCGGCATCGCTGGCGCCGACCCTGGTGGCGACGATCATTACCGTCTGCCTGCTGTTTGCGGTAGCGCTGATCCTGATCGAGATCGGCGTGCAGAGCGAGCGACGGCCGGGGCACATGATGGCCAAGGTCGCATGGTCGCTGGCGACCAATCCGCTGCTGGTCGCGCCGCTGGTCGGTGGGCTGTTCCTGGCCTTTGCCATTCCGCTGCCGGCGCCGCTGGACAAGTTCCTGTCGCTGCTGGGCGGCGCGGCATCGCCCTGTGCGCTGGTCGCGCTGGGCCTGTTCATCGCCGAGAAGCGGGAGGGCGCGCCGCCGGCGGCGGGAGCGGTTGGCTTTCTGGTGGGCATGAAGCTGCTGGTGCAGCCGCTGCTGACCGGGGCGCTGGCGCTGATCTTCCGCCTGCCGCCGGCGCTGGCGGCGACGGCGGTGCTGATGGCGGCGCTGCCGACCGGCACCGGTCCGTTCATGGTCGCCGAATTCTATGGCCGGGAAGCGGGTATCACCGCGCGGGTGGTGCTGCTCTCCACCATCGCCTCGCTGGCGACCATCACCTTCTATCTGAGCCTGCGCTGAGCATCAGGGCGACAGGGCGACAGGGCGTTGCGCTTTCGCGCGCAAGGACAGGCCGTTAACAAAATAAATACTCGTCTTTGCTCTGCTGACGGCGCAGGTTTTGCTGCTCCGATGGCGAATGAAGATGGGGGCCGGATTTGCGGCGACGGATCATTATCTTTTTGGCCCTGATGCTGGCGATATTGGCGATCGTCATTCCACTGGCACTGACCGTCCATTTTTCGCGCGAGCGGGCGATCGCCGCCGAGCGCGTGCATATGCAGGAATATGCCAACTGGACGCTGCTGCGCGCCGAGCAGGTGCTGACCGACGCCAAGGATGTGCTGGCGCAGGTCGGCGAGGGCGATTGTTCCGTCGGCCATATCGAGCGGATGCGCCAGTTGGCGATCGACAGCGGGGCGGTGGAGGAGGTGGGCCATTATGAGGGCGATCGGCTGGCCTGCACCGGTTGGGGCAAGGTGCCGGCGGATGTCGTCATCGGGCGCGGGACGCCTTCGGCGACGCTGGCGGGCGGTTATGCGCTGCATCTGCATGTGAAGCCGCGCATCAGCCATGCCCGCGAGGTAATGGTGCTGGGCTATCGCGACCATAATGTGCTGATCCTGCCGCAGCGGCTGGTCGATGTATTGTCCGACAGCCACATGATCCTGGGCATCGCGACGCGGCAGGGGACGCTGATCGCCATTACCGGGCGGGCCAATGACGGGCTGGTGGGACAATTGAGCCGGCAGGCGATGACCGGGATGGACGAGACGGACATCTATGCGTCGGTGCAGCGCGGCGACCTGACCGCCTTTGCCATTGCCGACCGCAGCGCCATCGATGCGAAGCTGGGCAGCGAGATGCGCCTGTTATTGCCGATCGGGCTGGTGGCGTCCGCGATCCTGATGCTGTTGATCCTGTGGGTGTCACGCCAGCGCCTGTCGCCGGAAAAGGAACTGAAGCTGGCCATCCGCAAGCGTGAGTTCCAGGTTCATTATCAGCCGCTGATCGAGCTTGCGACCGGCTATTGCGTGGGCGCCGAGGCGCTGGTGCGGTGGCGGCGGCCCGATGGCCGGTGGATAGCACCCGACCTGTTCATCCAGCTGGCCGAGCAGAGCGGGCTGATCCTGGACATTACCGACCATGTGATCGAGCAGGTGGTGGCGGACCTGCACGCCATGCTGCTGGCCGAGCAGCAGGTGCATGTGGCGATCAACATTTCCGCGCGCGACCTGGAAAGCGGCCGCTTCCTGGACGTGCTGGAACGCGAGATAGCCAAGGCCGGCATCGCGCCGGGCCAGATCTGGCTGGAGGTGACCGAGCGCAGCCTGATCAACCCGGACACGGCGCGCGCGACCATTGCCCGTGCGCGCGATGCCGGGCATCTGATGGCGATCGACGATTTCGGCACCGGCTATTCCAGCCTGTCGCTGCTGGAGACATTGCCGCTCGACGCGCTCAAGATCGACAAATGCTTCATCGACGCGATCGGCCGGGATGCGGCGGCCAGCGTGGTCACGCCCCATATCATCGGGATGGGGCGGGCGCTGAAGCTGAACCTGATCGCCGAAGGGGTGGAGACGCGCGAACAGGATGCCTATGTCCGCAAGGCCGGCGTCCAGTTCGCGCAGGGCTGGTATTATGCCAAGGCGCTGCCGGCAGACGAGTTCATGGCCTTCTATCGCGACTATAATCGCGGCAAGCGGTCCCGTTTCCTGAGCGTCGCGGCCTGAGGATCAGTCCTTGCCCTTCAAGGCGGCGGCCAGCGAGACGGTGGCGCTGCCGCGGCGGGCCGGGGCGGCCTGGCTGGCGTCCGGTTTCCAGCCGGACAGATAGATGAGCGCCATCTGTTCGGCGGTGCGACCGTCGGGATCGGCGGCGTTGGCGAAATGGGCGGCTGCGCGCATCAGCACATCGCGCGACAGGGCGGGCGGGCGGGTGGCGAGCGCATTGCCCGCGCCCATGCCGCGCAGATCATGCATCAGCCGGACGATGTCGCCGTAGCGGATATTGAGCGTCTCGCCATCAGCGACTGGCATGGCGAAGCCGGCGCGGCTCAGCAGATCGCCGGCCGAGCGGACATCGACCTGGGGATGGACATGCTGGCCGGGCCGGTCGCCTTCGGCCGCGAGCAGGGCGGATTTGAGGCGGGCCAGGCTGCCGGCGCCGGCAAAGGCGGCGAGCATCAGCCCGTCAGGCCGCAGCACACGGCGCATCAGGATCAGCGCGCCGGGCAGATCATTGACGCTGTCGAGCGTGCCGCAGGCGATGACCAGGTCGAAACTATTGTCGGCGAAGGGCAGCGCATCCTCGTCCGCCTGCACGCCGCCGGCCCGTTGCGCGGCGAGGAAGCCGGGATCGGCGCAGGCGACGCGCTTGCCCATGGCTTCGAGCGCAGCCTTCGCGCTGCCGTCCGGGCAGCCGACCAGCAACACTTCGGGCAGGTCGCGCTGCACATCAGCCAGCCGTTCGAGCAGTTCGTCCAGCATCGCGCGGTGGAGGAAGTCGTGATCGGCAAAGGCGCCGAGCATCCGGTCGCGGTGGCGGGCGCGCAGGGCACGGTCGAAAATGTCGGGGCGGGTTTCGGGGGCAGTCATGGCGGGCCTTGTGCATCGGGGACGAAGCGGGGACAAGGCAGATGATGTCGCTGGTCCCGCTTCTCAAGACCGTGATGCGTCCGGTCATGGATTATGCCCTTCCGCCCCGCTGCCCCGGCTGCGGCGCGATCGTTGGCGCGGACCATGGTTTCTGCCTCGATTGCTGGAGCGGAATGCGGTTTCTGGGGCCGCCTTGCTGCGCGCGCTGCGGCCTGCCGTTTGAGCATGAGATGGGCGAGGGCGCGGCCTGTGGCGCCTGCCTGGCCAATCCGCCGCCGTTCGACAGCGCGCGGGCGGTGCTGGCCTATGGCGATGTCGCGCGGACGGTGGCGCTGCGGTTGAAATATGGGCGGCGGATCGGCCTGGCCCGGCTGGTGGCGGGGCAGATGCTGCGCCATGTGCGGCCGGAGATGGAGGAGGCGCTGATCGTGCCGGTGCCGCTGCATCGCTGGCGACTATGGGGGCGGGGCTTCAACCAGGCGGCGCTGATCGCCGATCATCTGGGGCGGCTGACGGGGCTGGCGGTGGACAAGCATGGCTTGCGCCGGGTGAAGCGGACGCAGCCGCTGCGGGGGATGAACCCCAAGCAGCGGGAAAAAGCGGTGCGCGGCGCCTTTGCGTTGGCGCAGGGGCACGGGCTGGCGGGACGGGTGATATGGCTGGTCGACGATGTCCATACCAGCGGGGCGACGGCGGCGGCCTGCGCGAAGTTGCTGAAGGCCGGCGGCGCGCGCGAGGTGCATCTGCTGTGCTGGGCGCGGGCCCTGCCCAGAACCGGCGACGATTGACAAAGCGCGCATTCCCCCCAATTTCGGGGCAAAGGAGTTTTACCGAGATAATGGCAAAGGTCGAAATCTATACCAAGGACTGGTGCGGCTATTGCGCGCGGGCCAAGGCACTGCTGGAAGGCAAGGGTGTTGCCTTCGAGGAATATGATATCTCGCTGGGCGGTCCCAGGCGCGAGGAAATGCTGGAGCGGGCGCCCGGACGCACTACCGTGCCGCAGATCTTCATCGACGGCCAGCATATCGGCGGCAGCGACGACCTTGCTGCGCTGAACCGCGAGGGCAAGCTCGACCCGCTGCTGGGGCTGTAAGCCCGATGCGCGCCGCGATCTTCCAGATGACGACCGGGATCGACCCGGCCGCCAATGCCGCCGCGATTGAGGAGGCGGCGAAGCGCGCCAAGGGGGAGGGGGCGGACATGCTCTTCACCCCGGAAATGGCGGGCTATCTGGACCGTGATCGCAAGCGCGCGGCGGAAACGCTGCGCGGCGAGGCGGACGACATCGTGCTGGCGGCGGTGCGCGAGGCGGCGGCGCGCGAGGGGCTGTGGGTTCATATCGGATCGCTGCCGCTGAAAGATGCGCGCAGCGACGGGCGCTGGGCCAATCGCAGCTTCATGATCGACGATCAGGGCGAAATACGGGCGCGCTACGACAAGATCCATCTGTTCGACGTCGACCTGGCATCGGGCGAAAGCTGGCGCGAATCCTCGGTCTATGGGCCGGGGGAAAGCGTGGTGGCGGTCGATACGCCCTGGGCGCGGATGGGCTTTTCCATCTGCTACGACATGCGCTTTCCCGACCTCTATCGGGCGCTGACCAATGCGGGGGCGACCGTGTTGCTGGCGCCAGCGGCCTTCACCGTGCCCACGGGGCAGGCGCATTGGCATGTGCTGCTGCGCGCCCGCGCGATCGAGGCGGGCTGTTTCCTGATCGCCGCCGCACAGGCCGGCGAGCATCAGGACGGGCGCACCACCTATGGCCATAGCCTGGTGGTCGATCCATGGGGCGATGTGCTGCTGGACATGGGCGAGGGCGCGGGGCTGGCCCTTGCCGATCTTGACCTCAGCCGCGTAGAGGCGGTGCGCGGGCGGGTGCCCGCCATCGCCAATCGGCGCGTGATACCGCAGGATGTTGAGATCAGTTGATCGTTTTCGACCTTAAGTGCGAGGGCCAGGGCCATGTCTTCGAGGCCTGGTTCGGCTCCAGCGCAGACTATGCGGACCAGAAGGAACGGGGCCTGCTCGCCTGTCCGCTGTGCGGCGACACGCGTGTCGGCAAGGCGCTGATGGCGCCGGCGGTGGCGGCCAAGGGCAACCAGCGGCGCGAGATCGTCCAGCAGCAGCCGGCGGCCGAAGCGGAGACGGCACCGGTGGCGGCCGGGCCGGACGAGGCGAAGATGCGCGCGCTGGTCGAGGCGCTGGTGGACGCACAGAAGAAGGTGCTGGAAGGCTCCACCTGGGTCGGGCGCGGCTTTGCCGAGCAGGCGCGGGCCATGCATTATGGCGAGCAGGACAAGGGCAGCATCCATGGCGAGGTTGCCCCGGCCGAGGCCAAGGCGCTGGCCGAGGAAGGCATCAATGTCGCGCAACTGCCCTTTCCCGTGATTCCGCCCGAAGCGAAGAATTGACCGCGCGCGCCGCGCATAATAGAGCCGGCGCTGCGTGCATCCGTAGCTCAGCAGGATAGAGCATCAGATTCCTAATCTGAGGGCCATGGGTTCGAATCCCGTCGGGTGCACCATTTTCTCCAATAAAATCAAATGATTACCGTCTGCTCCATGTTTTGAACTGGGGCGGAAACGCCTCGCATCATACGTTTTATCATACGGCAACGGTAACTGAGAGAAACGCTGAGGCCACGAAACGGCCGATAATCACCGTGGTGTATGATGAAACGTCAGATTCGGGACAGACCGATGAACGACGTAAAATGGAATCATCAGGGGCTGATCGGCCTCAAATTTGAGAACGCACGATACAACGATCCAAAAGGCAATCGGCTCTCTTTGATCGTCAGCAAAACAAGCAAGATTTGGCGGTGGCAAGCGCGGGTTAATGGCGTCCCGCGAACCCTTACGCTGGGGAAGTTTCCTGCGACTGGTTTGGCGGAAGCCCGCGCCAAGGCGGGCGAAATCCAAGCTAATCATGATTCAGGTATCGACGTATACGTAAAGTATGGGGCAGGCGTCGCCCCCGATGTAGCGCCGGTCGTCCACGATCAACAGCGCGCGGGCATGACGTGTCAGGAGGCGTGGAATCGCTACATTGGTGGACTGAAGGCCGGAACCAACGTCCACGGCAAAGCCGCGAACAAGCCCCGCACTATCATTGAGAAAGAGGGGATGTGGGCGCGGCTCTGGTCCACCGAAATCGGCTCGTTGACGATCGGTGAAGTTACCGAAGAAAATTTATACGACGTCATCCAGCGCCTACGGGATAAAAGCCAGATGGGCGCGGCCAATTCGACCACGCGTTACATCAAAGCATTTTTCCGGTGGGCCAAACTGGAAAAGAGGGTGACCGGCCTGAAATCGAATCCGGCGGAAGACCTGCCCGTTTCGCAATTACAGGCGCGGGATCGGTATCTCACCGAAAATGAAATCCGCTACCTTTGGACGGCGTTGGCGGGGAAAGATCAGATTTGGATGGATGCCTACCGGCTCGCGCTGCTGACGGGGCAGAGGAAGAATGAGATATTTGGGGCGCTGAGGTCAGAGGTGGATGTCAGCGCGCGTCACATCACGATTAGCGCCGATCGAATGAAACACAATCGCGCGCACGTCGTCCCGCTCTCACAGCAGGCGTGGGAGATTGTTGAGCGGCGTTTGAAGGCCACTACATCGAATTACCTTTTCGCGGCGGCAGATGGTGAAAATCATCTGACCGGTTTTTCAAAGCGTCAGGCTACGATCAAAGCAGCGGTTGCAAAGCTTGGGGCGGCTGACGGCATTGAAGTGCCGCACTGGTCGTTCCACGATTTGCGCCGCACGGCCTCGACAATGATGAATGGGCTACGGGACGAAAGCGGTAATCGCCTCATCGCCAAGGACCACATCGAGCGCGTCTTGAGCCACATCATCCGCGGTGTCGAAGGCACGTATGACCGTAACGATTATTATGCGGAAAAGCGACGGGCGCTGACCCTCTGGGCCGACCAACTTGATAAGATCGTCAAAGTTGTAGACCGCAACAAATCCAGTTATTGAACGTTATTGTGTTGTCCATGCTGCGCGTTCAGCGACCGCAGCGCGGCAACCCTAAACTTGATCTTCCTCCGAAGATGACGGCCCGCCAATGGCGGGCCGATTTTTGTTGAACTGCCTCGGTAAATCGCTGCGGTCATTGAGTTGATCACAGTCTTCTCATCCACTGCCTCGGTCAGCATCTGGCCGGGGCATTTTTTACTTCATGCGCGTGCGATATCGCGATGATGAAGTGTATGGACTTGCTCGGAAGCCGAAATTTTCGCGCACATGGGCCTCATATGCAGCCCATTCGGATGCGGTCCACCAGAAGCCCGACATTTCGAAGCGCGGTTCCTCGACAGGGCGCACACGGCGAACCGGTGGGAAGGCGATGACATTGTCGTTGGCAGGCTGATCGGCATGGTCGGGTTGATGCTTGTTCATGATGGTACCCCTGTTTGATCGGATCAGCAGACAGCCAAAATATTGAGTTTAGCGGCGGCGGCACGATCGGCCGCGCAACTGTCGCGGAGACGTTCGATGTTCGCGAATGCTTCGGCGGCGTCACTCTGGTTGCGAGATTGTTCGATGACGAGATAGGCCATGGCGTCACGTAGGCGAATGAGGCGTTCATCGGCAGACGGATGAGCCGTCCCGGCAACCATGCGATGTCCAATGTGTGAAGCCATTGCTCCGCAACGCGCATAGTTGATGATGTCATCGAAAGTCAGGCGTGGATCGATTTTCATAGAAATTTCCTTTTCAATTGGGCGCAAAGCTGCCGATGCCGGGGCGCGCCGCTCCCCCGGCCGATGTTCGTCAAAGTGTTTTTTGGAATGGTGGGGGAGGTCAGGGCCTCCCCGGATCATCAGTCGACGCGCTTGGCCCAAACCAGTTCGGCATCTTTGAATGCCCGCTTGATTGCAGTCAGAAAGCGATGGTCGATGTCGAGGATGGCGTCAGCCAGTTCGGTGGCGGTGGGAGCCGAAACAGCACGTCGCTGGATATCTTCGTTGTAACGGTCGGAATACAGGGCCGCAGCGTATTGACCCGCAGCGGTCTGGTAGACGGTAACCCAACGTCCGTAGCCATTCTGTTCATGATAGAAGTCGCCCAGTTCCAGACCAGCGAATGCCACATCGGCACCAAAATCGTCCGTGATGGTGATTTCTGTGTTTTCGTTATTCATTCTCATTTCCTTTATTCAAAGTTCTCCCGTCTCCAGAACCGCAGTGTGCTCCCGGACGGCATAGGCATCCGATTCCGGGTGCCCTTATTCGCGGTGAGAGTGAGGTAGCGCTTACGGCGCGCCGACACGGTCCAGATAGCGGTCGTACCCGTTCAAGGCGGCGTGCAGCGCATCATTGTCGTTGAATTCCAGTTCGAGGCTGGTGCCGCCCATGCCAGTGGGACAGGCGAAATAGCGGACAACATGCGCACCGTGCTTTTCCAGAACCTTGCGCGCTGCTGCCTTGTACCGGTGATCGCTCAGGATGAACTGAACCTGCGCGTTGAATTCACCACTCGGCAGAACCGCGTTGGGCATCAGAGGCATGAGGTTATCAACCGACATATTATCGTCCCTGCCACGGGCCGCCTTGATGGCGCGGCGGCGATCGGCACGGGTCAGAGGCTGGTCAAAGATCGTGGGGTGAGCAAGCGCGGGGCGCGTGCCAAATTCCAGCGGGAGATTGCGATACTTCTCCGGCAGCGTGCAGTCATACTGGCCGTGCCTGCCGACCACCAACGTCTTGCCGAAAATCACGTCGGGCCATGCAACATCCGCAAACCTAAAAGGCGTGTGGCCGCCAGTAATGCGGGCATTAGCCAGCACATAGATCGCAATAGGGGACTTGGTGCCGGCCTCGAGCGAATATCGTTCAAACGATCCACCAATGGCTGACCGGATGGCTTGACCGTCATTGATGTCGATTTCGATCTCGCTGGTGGTCTGTGTCTTGGGGTCGATCAGAAGGGCGGTGATGATGCGGGGTTTCATACTCGATACTGCCTTTAGTCCGGGTTTAAACAGCCGATTGCTGTTCGGTAGGCAGCTTTTCCCATGAGGTGCGATCAACGTCATTCTCGTTTTGGACAAGCCTCAAACCCTGCTATCGCGGCGCTTATGAAGACCCTTCAAGAGCTACAGGAAGCGCTCGCCAAGCGCTTGATTGAAAAGCACGGTTCGGAGGAATTAAACCGGGCGATAGGTTTCCTCAAAGGTTGTGAAAGCATGATCCGCATCAAGCGATTACATTCGCTCGAATGGGCAAAAAATATGGAAGCGCCTATTACCGCTGCTCGTCGTGAATTGGGTATAGAGGCAAAGCGGGCACAAGCGCTGTGTGATTGGCTCAACAGTCGATCTATTGCGTCTTCACAGGGCGGGCGCTTTGTCCCGGCCACACTCCACATCGAACTCTATGGTGTTGCTGATCGTTATGCTGAGCATGTCGTTATTGAATGTCGCACGAGAATGTCGGCGCGGGCGCTATCGGCAGATTTTGAACACCGGCACGCCGATCGAAATTCGTTAGAGCACGAAGCTATCGAAAAATTAGTACCGGTTCTGGCCTTGGTCTACAGGCTTCAGGACATTCCAGAACCCGAACATTCGGAACTGTTCATCGAGGCGCAGGCAAAACTGGTGGCCGCAGCGCGGGAGCAACGGCACTCGAAATACAGTCCGATGTTCGCTCGGATAGGATATTTGAGTCCGGACGAAATTGACGTCATGGCACCAGCTTTCAGGGACGATGCTGGATTCTGGGATTTGGTGCGTCGCGTGGCTTCAAAGTTTGATGAAGCGGCAGCACAAAAAGAGCGACGACAACCGCGATACCTGCCTTGAGTTAGACGTTCTAGACCTCCCCTGTCGTATGGGCGGCGGTGAAGTCATAGCGAAAATGAAGTTTCGATAGTTTTGCCGAAAAATTTCATCGCCGCTCTGTGCGATAGGGCCACCGTCTGAAAGCTGACGATAGCCCCGCTTAAAATGAAGTTTCGATTGTCCTCAGGAAAAATTTCGACGCCACGCCTTTGCGCCGATTGCGATACCGTTCCGCACCGCATCCGCCATATTCTCCCGCGCATTACCCCAGCGCAGGTTGTCTGCCCGGTTGTCATCCTTGATGTCGTTATAGTGCAGGACCAGCGATTTCCCGGCAGGCGCTGGGCCATGGATCGCGCGGCAGACCAGCCGGTGGACCAGATACAGGCGGCCATCATGATAGGCGCGCATATAGCCATCAGAGCCAGCGTAGGGTTGTGTGATTGAGCCACGGATTTGACCGTGACAATTAACTTCGACGCCGATTAGGTCGGGGACGGCTACCCAGATATTATCTACTTCCATCCTGTATTTATCAAGATCGGGATTTGGACGGGCTTTAACGGCAAAATCGGCCAAAAAAGAAGGCCACCGTCTGAAAGTGACGGTGGCCCATATCTGACGTTTTTAGGAAGTAGGTAGCCTCAAAGGCTCACTATCTATTTATACATGTCGATAAAACAGCACGCAATATTAATCTATTTTATCAATTTCCTTTTTCTTCGCTCGGCTGTCCGCTTTGTTACGTCGCTTCCGTTCGCGGGTAGCCTGCGCCTTCGCCGCACGCTCCTCATCGGTCAGCACTTTCTTTTTTGGGCCGCGCTTTTCCTCGACCTTCACCCAATCGGCCAGTTCGACGCCGCCGACGTTGAGGCGATGTAGCAGCAACTCGACGGCGCAATAGCCGGTCCGGATCAGATACGCCTCCAACTTGCGGGCCTGCACTTCATCGTAGACGGTCAGGTGGACCGTCTCCGTCGAGTGTGACCTGCGCAAGCTGGTGCGCGTGGCGAACTGGACCAACACTTCATGTTCACGGGTGGCGATGATCGCGTCCCGGCTGACGCCCAGCGCTGCCATGATCGTTTCTTCTGCCGGGCGGGGCTTCGCCACATAGATCATAGAGGCGTGGTGATAATCGTCGCCGAAGCGGTCGATTCCTGATTGCTTCGGGGACAGCTTCGTCCCCGTGATCGTTTTGAGAAATTGGCGGTCCTTATCATTGCAGGTCCAGATATGGGGCTGGACGCCAACCCGCTTGTCGATATCGGCCGCCACTGCTTTCAAAAACGCCTTCCCCTGCGTCGTTTTGAGAATCGACCGGCGGGCCTCATGCGCGACCGCATAGTAATGCACCACGACGTTCCTACGCGCATAGGGCTGGGTCGTCTGACGGTTGAGGTTGACCCATTCGATCGACGGATGACGGGCGCGGATCGTCTCGTAGGTCACGCTATGGGTGAGATCGTTGGCCAGCATCGTCACCCGGTCGAATACCGAAAGGCAGGAGGGATCGAACAGCGACCACCACGTCCATTTATGATCCATGACCAGATCGTCCCAGTCGGCCAGATCTGTGATGACCTTCGAACGATCGCCGCTGACGCGCTGATGAAAGGTCGCATAGGCCTTCGCGCCACTATCGCGGGCCAGATCGCGGGTTGTTTCATTGGTGGTGGCGGTAATCTGATACAGCCCATCATCATCGGTGGCGGACAGCGCATAGTGATCCTTGAGCCAGCCCAGCAGGGTGGTCGTTTCCATCTCCATCTGGTCCCAGATGCTGATTACTTCGTCGATGACCAGCGACCAGCCCTTTCCCTCGAAATTGGTCAGATCGGCGGCCTTGAGGGCTTCGTGGGTCATGATTACGACGACATGGCCACGCGTGTAGGTGTTCGCCAAACCCTCAACCTCGACCCGCACATTTGCTGCTGGTTCGCCTAGGTCGGGGTCGAAATCGAAATCTCCACCCGCGCTGTATATGACCCGGATCGTCACGATCTTGCCAGCATCGGCGGCCTGTGCGCGCAGCTTCACATATGCCTCGTTCATCATTTGGCGCTCGCCCACGGCCCAGATGTATAGGCCTTCCTTGGCGATCACGGCTGCACGTTCGTCATAACTTTTGCCCGCGCCGCAAGCGCGATCATCATAATATATCTTCATTTTACTCCCAAAAATCCGTCACCGACGGCGCTACTACTGAATACATATAGTCACCTTCTAATATCTTATCTTTAGGAATTAGGTGGTGACATTTTTACTTATACAAGGGATTTGGATTTGCTCTTATTGGCCCTTATTTGAGCGATTTTGACGGAATGGGCTTCGCCCGGTCAATTTCTTTCGCTTGCGCAGCGCGCCCAAGGCCAACTGGCCTTCGCCAAGAAGGGCAGGCCGCAGGTCGCCGGTGATTGTGAGGAGCCAAGGGCGACGAGCGATCGCCGTGCTATTTGACAGGTTTGATAATGATTCCAGACCTATAGATGGACGCGTGAGCGCTGGCGCGCCCACGGACCTATGGGCCTCTCAATCGGCCGATGGCCTCCTTCGGGTCGGCCCAAGGTGTTCATCTGTCGAGATATATGGGCCTTTGGCCCGTTACTTTAATGTAAGTGACCTTATATCATTGACGCGGATAGCGATGCCGTCAAGACGGCCTTAAAATCCCCCGCGATAGCGGCCCGGAGGGCCTGAGTAGCGCCATCGGTGACAGATCAGGCGTCCTCCCGCCGCTTCCGCCTCAATTCCTTGGCCCGCGTCGCATACGATATATGGTCCACCGATCGATAGACGCCGACCTTGTGATAGACCGCGTTGACGAGCGCGGTCACGGTCTGGGCGCGACAGATATCCGCCATATGCTTGGAGTGCGGATGCGTATAGGTCGCCCCGCTCCACAGGCGATCGAACGGCCCGCGATCCTTCGCACCCGACACGGCGAACAAGTAGGCGAGGGCGAACCGCAGCCCCATCGTATGGCGCACCCGACCGTCTGCACACGCCTCCTCGACCACCAATAGGGCTTTACGGATGAGATCGTCGCGGGTCATGACTCGACCCTATAAGTGAGAACAATACGGGAACAAAGCCATGGGGGGGGGAAATTTCGCCGCCGCTACTTCATGGAAAAGGGCCGCCGCAGAAATTTCCACGACGGCCCCCCTACTTTAAGGTTTTACGATGAAGTAACGCGCTGGTTTGGGGAAATTTCAGATCGCGTCGGCGATTGCTATGGGGCAATCCAGATTCCTGACGTCTCTTTCCAGCCTGCGGACCGAGTTCCGCAAGGAAATGGGGGATGATGTGTGCATTGCTGTAGCAGTCTTGTCGCGACTTTCGGTTCCCGCATATTGGGTTGTGTCGGCGACTGCGGGTTCGATGTCGACGACTAATCGTCGACAATGTCTTTATATGTATCGAAATTCGCAAACTTTGCGAACAGTCAGCGAACTATCATAGAACATAGTTTTCTGATTGTTCGATGTCCGATTGCGATGCGACAAAATGTCGCGGGGCGTTTATGGCGAAGGCTATTGACGACACCGTCAATAGGCGGGGATGTTAATTGCGGAACCTCCGCAAATAACTTTCGCAAGAAACAAAAAAATTGATCTAGGGGATTGCGCGAGCGTCCCATCGCGTAGATAAGGGCTCTGCTGACTACGGAAAGCAAAAGGGTCGCCCCTCTGCCAAGGGGCGACCCGGAAATACCGGCAATCCCGCTGGTCCCAACCGCTATGAAGGAGACAGAAGAATGGCATCGATATTATCATGATCCCGGCATAGCCGGTTCCATGGAAGCCCCGGTGGTCAAACGACTGCCGGGGCTTTCTCTATATGCGCACGAACGATTGCCGTCAATATTCCGGCCTCAAACGGACCGGGTGTGCGTGCTGTGGCAGATTTTCTATGGAGCGATTTGAAGTTCCTTGGCGTCGATCGTAAGGTCATAGGCGAATAATTCATGTATCGTATTCATTCGTTGCCATCCCCATCCGCGCCATCGTTGGAACTCGGTATTTTTTACGTCTCGGGGATTTCTCCTTTCACGCCGTGCCGTTTCGCTCGCTGTCCATATTTCGAATAGAGCCGGATAGACATGAGGAGAAAATATGAATCTGCTTTCTTGCATTTTGAATGCATAGGATTTTAAACGTTCTTTGTGTTCTTCTTCATCCTCTAGCGCGCCCAGATTCGCTAGAAAGTCGACAGTAATTTTATAGGTTTCCAGTCTTCGTTTAAATAATTCTGCTTTAAGATTGTGCTCATCAAGTAGAATTTGTCTATCCATAATAGCGACCTGACGCTCAGCGATTTTCGTTTGTTTACGGCCCAGCCAAACCGCACCGGCGACAGCAGCGGCTCCAGTAATCAAGGTCGCGAAATCGCCCCATCTGAATTGCCAGCGGTCAATCCAACCCAGTTTGTCCATACCCCAGATAGCGAATCCAGTGGCGAGAACTCCCAACGCAATGCCGCCCGGAATTTTCAAAAAATTGCTCAAAACCCGAGCCCTTTCGCTCGCAAAAATCAGAATTGGCGTTGAGGAAATCCGCTAAATGGGGCGGGTTTGCAGGTTCCAACGTTCACTTCGTAAAAATCACCAGATTTATCGCTGTCCAACCAATTGCCGCTTTCTCGATTGATCACTGTTTCGGCGTCGAAACCTGTTGGTGATTGGGAATTTTCGACGAAGACAAGTCGTATTTCGGTATCCGTGATTTCTGCTATTTTACGAGTTTCTTTGCATGCGCCTTCGCACCAGCGTTTGGCGTCGAGATCAAGTCGATATGTCTTCGAGATTGATCGGGCGACTGGGACGGGTTTCCCAATTTCGCCGATGCGCCCTTGGCCTGTGCAGGCTAAATTGAACGCTGCCGCGACCATCAACACAAGAACCATAGTATCCCCCAGACCGTTGCTCTTATGCTCGGCCCGCATGCGCTCGTCGAGGCGATAATTAAGGGAATGAACCCCTAATCACGTCGGCCAAAGGCCGCGCACTTATCACCACGTTCGAAGGCGAACGTCTCACCGCCTACCTTTGCCCAGCCAAGGTTTGGACCATCGGGGTCGGCCACACTGGGCCGGACGTCAAACGCGGCCAGACCATCACCAAACAGACATCTCAGGAATTGCTGGCCGCCGACCTTGCGCGCTTCGAAGGGGCTGTAAATCGGGCCTGTGGCGGCAAGGTCACCCAGAAACAGTTCGACGCCATGGTCAGCTTCGCCTTCAATGTCGGGACCAGTGCCTTTGCCACCTCGACACTGTTGAAGAAACATCTGGCCGGGGACTATGCCGGGGCGGCTGCCCAGTTTGTCCGTTGGAACAAGGCCGGGGGCAAGGTGCTGGCAGGGCTGACGCAGCGTCGGGCGGCGGAAGCTGCTCTGTATCTGTCATAATGGCTATCTCGACGGTATCGGACAAAGCGAAAGGCCGGAAACTCCAACAGCATGTCCGTGACCTCATCCTGCGCTGTTTTTCCAACCTATCGGCCAACGATGTCGTTTCCTGCCCGATGGGGTCCACCGGGATGGATATTTGGCTGTCACAGGCGGCGCAGGATGCATTTCCATTCAGCGTGGAGTGCAAGGCGCGAAAAGGTATTGCTCTGATCTATGATGCGCTGGAGCAGGCCAACCGTAGCAGCGACCTGATCCCCGTCGCGGTAGTCAAGGCCGACCGGAAGCGCCCACTGGCGGTGATGGACTTGGACGTCTTCATGGCTCTGGTTGCGTCTCAAAATCAGCCGTGACGATTTCCACGGATGGCGCAACGCCTTTCCATTCATCGATGAAATATGAGCAATCTACCCCGCACCCTGCCTCTAGCGTGATACCTGTGGCGCGGTGAAAGCGCTCATATTTCGCGCTTGGGCGCAGCCGATAATATACGCGACCGCTATATTCGAAAGGCGCGCTCATCTGTGGGATGATGAATGTGCCATCAGGTGCATATTGGCTGGCGATGTCGATCACGGCCAGATCGGCTTCGCCGCTGTAGCGCGGTCCCACGACCTTGATTTTCTTCCCGAACGGCGGATTGCTGATAACCCAGTCGAACCGGCCAAGGTCGGTGGGCAGGTTCTGGACATCGGCAACGATCCAGCGTGCCTCTGGCATGCACTTGCGGCCGACAGCAGCATAGGCGGGATTCATCTCGACGCAGGTTATTTCCGGTCGATCATTCCAGCGCCGACCATGCCAATATGCGGCGAACGAAAGGCCGCCGATACCGGCGCATAGGTCGAGGATGCGAGCGCCCGACACGTCCAGCGCCATGTCGAAGCCCAAGTGGAGTGAAGAACGCACCGGCCGCTGAATTGTTGTGTTCTGCGCCTTCATTCCAATTTTCGACGACGAAATCGCGTTCGTCCAGCGTCAGGACATCCTTGGTCAGTAGATCGCAGGCCAGACGGTGCTGTTTGACCTGTGCGTGGGATAGCTTTGCCATCCCATATTTAGGTTATCCGATGATGGCTGGCCCGAAGGGAAAGTTCCTGCGGATTTTATAGGTTAACGGCTGGCAAAATAAAACGAAGCGCCAAGTCTTGTTAATTTATATTGTAAAATGCTGTCGTATTTCAAATCGGGAATCCCAGTTGATTTTTCTGTGCTGATCATTGAACGATATCGGTTAACTTCAACATGAGTTTCTTTGTCGAGTAGTCCAATATTGTTAAGATGTTCGATGGATCTCATTCTTTTATCGTAAGAGTCTGGTTCGATAAAAGGTCCTATGTAGCGCTCGTCCCAGCGCCGATTTGTTAAGTATTCTATCAGTTCGTTTCGATCATCGGGCAAATCCCAAAATCCGGGGCTTTCGCAAAGGGTTTTGAATGCCCTCGCATCAGAAGGGGTCATCTGGGTTAAAATGCCTATGTGTCGGCGATCAAGCGCGTCTTCATCGCCTGCCGATGCCTTGGCAAGAAGCTTGGCGAACAGGGTTTGGATTTCATCCTCATCTTGTTTGGTTGCCTCTTCAAACCAAGCAAGGGCGTATCTCTCGGGAATTTTTGCAGTGTTTAACTTCAACCCCAGAGCTTGAACCTGTTCGTTGACCTTTACCTGAATTTTTGCGGCGTTGGTGAGCCGCCATGCAGCAAACCGAGGGACTGTCAGGATTTCCGTGTGCGGCCGGGCGGTTGATCATCAGGCCGCCATGGCTCTGATGAAACGTTCGCCGAAGATCACGGCAAATTGCGCCTTCGCCATGGTCCACTCACGTGGTGGCA
>Ga0213869_10000037_pt1 | contig 98344 bp, 76 predicted proteins | sample PICome_10_FD_160083 | JGI IMG/M metagenome (GOLD analysis project Ga0213869, IMG submission 160083) | Coastal seawater microbial communities near Pivers Island, North Carolina, United States - PICO132 | ecosystem: Environmental > Aquatic > Marine > Coastal | place: USA: North Carolina... | reverse complement strand
CAAGTGAAGACTATGCTGAATTATTCGATTTAGTCAGAGAAAGTTATGGTGGAAAGAAATTCTACTGTCATTTCGCTGGCGTGGAACATAGAATGGGTAATGCATTACACTACACTCAAATTAAAAAGTCCGATCTTAAATTTGAGCCTTTTGCAGAATATCTAGCGGAAGAAGGTGAATGGTTAGATATAACGATAATTTCGGATTCGCCTTTACTTGAACACGATGCTATGTATATGTTGCAGCATTATGACAAAGCGAGACAGAGGTTATTGGAGATTCGAGCGCGTGATGAACGTCAAGTGAAATTAGCTCGACAAGCAGGCATGTCAGATGATGAATTAGCAGAATTTGAAAGACAAGCTGCTGAGGAGAAATCTAAAGCAGCAGAGAAAGAATCTGAATCAAAAGAGCCCGCTAAGAAAATAGCACCTAAGAAAGCAGACACTAGTTCTATGATTTCTTTCGAAGATGCCGATGATGATGACGATATTTTCTGAAGTATCAAATTATTCAATATGGCTTCTTACTAATGCCGAACATGGCATTTTTGGTGGGTCGCTAAATCCAAAATTAGCTTTAGGGTGAAATTTTTTATATTCTCCTAAATCATTTTTCTTGAATTCTGCCTTCGCGAAAGTCAATTTGGATAACCTATCTACTGCATACCACTCCTTTTTCCCATTTTTTGTTTTACCATATGTTTTTGTTCCAAAAATAAGCCATCCAAAGAAATATTCGATACTTGCAACAAACCATAAAGGCCTTTTCTTAGTCAAGAATGAAAATCCTCTACTCCATTCAAAATGGCAATTCAAATCTTTAGTTTCAACTTTCATCATATTTCCGCTATCTTCTACCTTTAAATCTTCAATTTGAATGATATCAAATTCATAAAGAGAGGAAATATAATTTGCAATTTCCTCATTAGGGGCAATGAGGACTTTTGACCCATCTGATTTTGCCCACATTATATCTGAGAAACTACCAAAGGGGGTATTCCTCCAAGTACCAACAACTATTCTATCTCCTGATGAGAAACCACACGATGTGATGCGCCCTTCAAAAATATCCATGCTCTTTCGTAGAAACTTTAGTTAATGAAATACTGTATAACACTACACGTCATTTAGTAGGTTGCTGGTGGGACTGGCCGGACTTGAACCGGCGGCCTCCGCATCTTCAGTGCGGCGCTCTCCCAGCTGAGCTACAGTCCCTTTAGCGTGCATGGCACCGCGCTTTGCTCTTCAATTGTTCCGAGAACTCAATTTGCTTCTGAAAGTACTTTCATCTGCATTTCATGGAGTGCTGAATTACCTTTTTCGGCCATATCGAGCAATGCGTCGAGTTGTTTGCGGGTGTATGTTGATTCTTCGCCCGTGCCTTGAACTTCCACAAACTCTCCGTTACTTGTCATAACAACATTCATGTCAACATCCGCATTGCTATCTAAGATATAGTCTAAATCAAGATATATGTCATCGCCCAATAATCCTACACTAATTGCCGCTACATTATTGCTAATCACTCTATTTTCATGTACAGTTTTCTGCTCATCAGTTAGGTGGGGTGCTTTCCAACCATTTTTCAGATCTTCTCTATTTGGTCTCATGTCTTTAGGCAAACATTCACCACTAGAAATCAGTCTGCGAACAGCTAATCTTAGAGCGATACATGCTGCTGTTATTGATGCACATCTGGTTCCCCCGTCTGCATTTAGAACATCGCAATCTACTGTCAAAGCCAGAGGCCCGAGTTGCTCTAAATCAATCGCTCCCCGTAATGAACGAGCAACCAATCTTTCAATTTCTTGCGTTCTCCCTTTCGCTCCACTTCTTTCTCTACGGAATCTACTATCTGTAGAACCAGGTAACAATGAGTATTCTGCATGAACCCAGCCTCTATTCGAATCTCGGGGAAACCATCTTGGCAAACCATCAGCCTTAGTTACACATGCCAAAATAACTGTATTCCCTTGACGGTATAATATAGATGCTAACGCATTAGGTGTGAAATCTAGAGTAACCTCAATTTCTCTTAATTCATCATGTTCTCTTTCTGTTTCGAAATCGCCACTCTTCATCTTAGCCATAGATGTCGGGCTGACCTCCCTCTCATGAATCATTCTCTTCTGGCATGAGCAGGTCTGAATGAATTTACTACCTCTGAATGTGTCGTAATATAGGGCCCACCTATCAAATCAACACAATATGGTACGGCTGAAAAAATTTCATCTAAGATTTCTCTAATCGACCTAGGTGAACCTGGTAAATTAATTATTAGACATTCACCCCTTATTCCTGCTATTTGCCTAGATAGTATGGCAGTAGGGACATATTTTAAGGAGATATTCCTCATTTGTTCACCGAATCCAGGAAGTATCCTATCGCATACTGCTTCGGTAGCTTCAGGGGAAACATCTCTTGGTGCAGGGCCGGTGCCTCCCGTAGTGAGAATTACTGAACATTTCTTATTATCTACTAAATCACATAATTCATTTTCTATTCGTATTTTTTCATCAGGTACAATTACTCTAACTGTTTCCCAAAGTGATGATATCGCATCTTCCAAGAACCCCTCGATTGCAGGCCCACTAAGGTCTTCATAATCGCCGGAACTTGCTCTATCCGATGCTGTTAAAATCCCAAATCTGCAGAAACCATCGCCTTCCATCGGCCTTCTATAAACAGCAATGAATCAAAACGCCATCGGTCCGAATCTTTGACAAACTGATGGACATGTTCAAAGACCTCCATGCTAGCAAAGGTCTCCCGGAGGTTTGCAAGTGTTGAGTCTACCCAAACATACACGCCGTTGCTATACCCCATTTTTCCATCAAGAATCTTTCTTGTCGGCATTTGCATCGGTAGTTAAAGTAGTCTCGCCATTACAATCCTGATGTAGGTGTAGTATTATGACAGATTATGAGAAATATGCAACGCAAGTTGCTTTGGTCAAAGAAGAATGTAAAGATGCAGATAATAATGAAATCGCAGAAGAATTTAGGAGATATGAAGAAGAATTCTTGATAGAACCTAATGATGCAGTAAGGTCTGTAATTCTTAAATTTATGAAGGCATCAGGCCAGGAAATCAAATCAATATCTAATGCTCAAACACGTGTTGAGAAAAAGGTGGATAGATTTTCAGATTTAGGTTCAGAAGATAAGAATGTAACTATTGAAGTTGCAGTTGTAACATATGTTCCCCGTGTCCAAATGGTTCGTGGTGAGGAAAAACAAATCGCTTTTGGATGGATCGAGGATAATCCTTGGGAATCCAATGATAAAAGAGAGAGATGGGACTTCAAAGATTGGGGGTCACATTCAGAAAATCTTGCACCCAACTCCGTCGTTAGACTCGAGGGAGTATCTGTGAATGAATGGAATGACAAACGTTCGATTAATATTAATCGTTCGAGTAGAGTTACTGTTCTTCGCGAAGGGGGTCCATCAGTACCTCCTGTGAGTGATGAACCGGTAACAATAGAAAAGGCATCCGAAAATGAAGGCTATGTCACACTTTTAGCGAGAATAATATCGCTTAAACCCGACGTTATAGTAAAAAGAGATGGTAGCGGTAGTTTAGATATATTTAGAGGGACTTTTGCAGATTCGTCGGGTAAAATAAGCTTTCTTTCATGGGTTCCTGTTAATCATGAAATTGGAGATTTAGTGAAAATCGAAGGTGCGATGATTCGAAAATTTAGAGAGACTCCCGAAGTTAATATCAATGACAGAACTAAAATAGAAAAATATCATGATAATAATTTCGCTAGTACAGAAGAATTATCTGAAGTTACAACCTCAAAGATTGGCGATTTAAGGAACGGTATGAAAGATGTAATTACTACAGTCCAAGTAGAATCTTGGCAGTCTCGTACATTTACTAATTCAGATGGTGAAGAGAAGATAGTTAGGAGTGGAGACATCATGGATCCTACTGGCAGATGTCGCCTTACCGCTTGGTGTGAAATAGACCCTAAGCCAGGGGACTTTCTTCACTTAACTGGTGCTCGAGTTCAATTTTGGCAAGGTTCTCCTGATCTTGTTGTTGATAATTCAGATCAGGTATCTAACCTTACAGATGCACCATGGGAATCTATTGATCCTGAGCAACATTGGGTAGATATCGAACTTTCTAAACTTGTCACAAGTGGTTCTAGAAGGGGGATTAAGACACGAGGCACGATTGTCGCGATTAGGTCTGATTCTGGCATAATACAAAGATGCCCAGAGTGTCGCAGGATTCTTCGAGAAAGTGCTTGTTTGGAGCATGGTCCGCAGCAGGGGGTAGAAGATTTAAGGTTAAAATTTGTAGTGGATAATGGTATCCATAATGCCTCATTAATATTAGGTAAGGAGCCTTCTGAAAAATTATTAGGGAAAAGCCAAGAGGAGATTAAAGAAAGTATCTCTAAAAGTAGCCAAGGAGATTTTCTTACCGAAGTAAGGAATAATTATCTAGCTAGAAAGGTTACAATTCATGGCCGTTCATTAGTAGATGCACAAGGTGCTATGATATTAGCTGAAGGAGTTATTTTTGATGATACATCAAATGAAACCGCAGCCAATTTAGTTATGGAAGAATGGGGGGTGCTTCTATGATTAATCAAATTAGAGTAGGTAGGCAGAGTGCAATAAGAATTTTTGCTCAAGAATATTCTGATTCAAATCTTCCTTTGGAAGGAGTAGGGGAATACGCCCCCTCATTCATTATTACTAAATTAGGTGCAAAAGTTAATCGCGCACTTTTCGGAGGCGTAATTGATAGATTTGAAAGAAGAGATGGTGACAATGGTCCTTCTTATTCTGGTCAATTAAGAGATGCCACTGGTGGAGTTCACCGTTTCCAAATAGCTCCCTTTCAACCAGAATTACATGCTGATGCTGAAGAACTTCTTGCACGATTTGAGTCGGGTGACCGATTTCTTATGATGATGGTAGGTCGTGCACGATGGTTTGAAAGTGATGATGGAGGGATTTTCACATCTTTCCGCGCAGAAGAATTTTGTATAGTTGAGAGAGAAGTTTATGTTAATTGGTTAGTTGAAACTTCTGAAGCAACATTGAGAAGATTATCTGCATACTCGGCATCATTAGGTTCGGATAATAACTCAGAAGCCCTGGAGGCTTCAGGAGTTCCTTCCGACTTAATTGAAGGAATGATTCTAGCCAAAGACCACTACGGCGCTTTTGATCCAGAAAGTTACAGAGTAGGTGTATTACAGGGTCTCTCAATGGCTCTGAATTCTAATGGAGAAATTGAAACTATGATGGCATCCTCTGAGAGTACACGATCAAATAGTGATTTAGACAATCCCGCATCGAGTGTCTCAGTAGCAGAAAAACCTAAGTTGGAACCTCAAGGTGATGTTGAAGATTTAATTCTAAATGTAGTAAGAAATTCATCAGATGTTAATGGTATACCATATGACTCGATTGTCCTTGCTTGTACAGAAGCAGGATTCTCGAGGGAATCCTCTGAAGATGCAATCGAAGACTTAAGGGATATAAAGTGTCAAATTATTGAACCTAGGTTTGGATTTTTCCAAATTCTTGACTAGTTATTTTTCCTTTCTGCGAGTAAATTATCTATTTTTGATAACTTGTCTCTTACTCTATCTATTGCCCCCGAATCACTTAGGTCAATTTCTGTTGATGAGTTCATTTTCGCACCTTTAATTTCTGCAATATTAGTCGCTACCAATACTAATTTATCTCTTACTTTATCATTAGATAATGGCCATCCTCTCCTTGTTGCGAGCCTGAGGAGTAAATCGCTCTCCTTTTCTCCCCAAAAACCTTCATGACTTCTAATAATTGTACTTATCATCCGATCCAAATCTTCAATTCTTGCTTGTATGGTTAAGATATCTCCTTGAGTTGTAAAGTCAGAATTCTCAAAGCCTATCAATAGCGAATCATGTGCATCTTCTAGTGCTGCACTAGATGCAATATTTATCTGAACTTCTTGTTTTTGATCTAAATGTGGAAGTTCAACTGATTTTATTCGTTCATTTAATTCCGAAGTTTCATTTGGATTGTTAGCAGTATTTAAGATTCCATTTCTCCTTAAACTTCTTTTTATCCTTCCCCATGCGTTAAATTGGCTTGTTAATACTCCTGCAACTCTTCCCATTAATATGGTTCTATTTCCGGTTAGTGGCAGTTCTAGGTGTTGGCACATAACGTGCAATTTTTCTCTATCTAGTTCAGCTAATCTTTCAATTGTCATTCGTCTTGAATCAAAATTCAGATGTAACCATAATCTCTGTCTTCTTTCTTTATGGGAACCTGATGATTTAATCCCAAATATTTTCAAAACTTCGCCAATTTCTTTATGAGGCATCGACTGAATTCCGTCCCAAGATAAATCTAAATTATCAAGGATTTGGTATTGAATTAATCTTGCTCTAAGTACTTCTACAGAGCCGGATTTACTAAGTTCAAAACCTTCTGCTTTTTGTCTCAGTGACATCAGACGAGATCGGTATAGGTCATCTAGTAATACTTCGTCAACCTGCAAAATCTATCTCCTCTGTGTGGCCGAGAATTATCCTGCATGATATTAATTGCGTATGAATTAATGATTCAGTATGTATTTTGGCAGTTAAATCTGAAAGCCGAAATCAATTATTAAAAAAATCGATACCCGCAATCTTTGAACTCTCAATCACTCTTCTCCAATCTTTTTCAGTCGCAATCATTGCTACTTCATAACCAGAATATGGAATTACTCTATCTACCGCGATTGTTCTTTTCCCATCATTCGAAATTGTTTCAATTCTAAATTCAACCAGTACTTCATTTGTGTTTGCTTCCCCTTCTAAATCATGAAATGCCTGTTCCATAGTCAAGTCTCTATGTTCTTCGGCCTGTTTCATGAGAGTACTCATTTTCCGATGTCTAGTAAGGATACCTATACCGTTTAATTGATTTTCATCCATCCCTCCAATGAAATGATTTTGAATTTTCCAAACTGTTTCACCTTCAATTTCTGAAAATAATTTAGAATTTTTATTGGGATAATTCTTCCTCCCTACTAATACCACTAAATCTGAATATGCAGTTGGTAAAAAATGGTTATCTCCTCTATTTTGAGGGTCAGGTAGTAAGGTATGTCTTCTTTCACTGATGTTTAATGTAGAATAAATAACTCTTGGAATTATATAGCCATCTATTTCTTTATTTTGACGTAGTTTTTCCATCCAAGCATACCTTTCTAATTCATTTCCTAGCGATTCGTTTCTCTTTTCAATTTCTATAAATGCGACTGGAGATAAAACTCTCATTCCTCTACGTGATCTTCTTAACTGTCTCCTAATCAACTTTGATTCGCATAAAATTATAGCAGATTTTGGCTGATATTGGATTTTATTTTCTGAAACTAATACCATATTCGGTGTTCTAGGAGTTCTTGCTCCATGTACTTGGCAATTTGCTTCATACATTTCCACTTGTTTACCATGTAGAAGTCTCGCAGGCATCGCAAGTAAGTCTAAGTCGCCATTCTGAAGGCTCTCTAATGCTTGGGTAAAAGATTCTTGTTCTTCATTTTCTATTTGAGTATCAGGCGCCTCATTAGATTCAAAAAATTTCTCCATATATTGGTTAACTGGGCATGATGATATAGAGAGGGTTCCAAATAGTATTCTTTCCATATTCGCGTCCACCTCATGGGAGGGAGCACGTACCGTACTCAAACCAACCGGCTAGACACTTATTGATATAGGCGACCCCTTCCAACGTATATTGAATTACCATGGTCTCCCTCCGGTCGGCTCAGCAACAACTTCGAAAAAGAAGAAATATTGTTGAAGAAGCCTTGGAAGATTTTGTGCAAGAAAAGATGGCCAGTACTCAGGCACCTGCTATGACTTTAGCTCGTGAAGTATTGCTCGCAGGAGGGAAGAGATACCGTCCAGTTCTTACGATGTTAGCCTTTGAATCAGCAGGTGGTGAAGATGTATCTGAAGTTATGGACCTCGCTCTTGCCGCGGAATTAATTCATACTGCAACTTTAGTGCATGATGATATCTATGACTTTTCTAAGACTAGAAGGGGTAAACCTACTCTGCACGCATCCCATGGCCTAGCACACGGGATAATTGGAGGCGACTATTTATTTGTTCTCGGATTTGGTTTAGGTGGGAAATATGAGGCTAAAATTGTAGAAAAAATGGCAGAGACCTGCGCTAACATAGCTTCTGGTGAGTTGTTACAGCATGAACATATAGGGAATCTAGCCACAACACCTGAAGATTATTATTCAATTATTGATGGAAAAACAGCTGGACCTTTTGCTACCGCATGTGCTTGTGCTGCAATTGTTGCTGGTGCTTCAGATGATGTAGTTAATTCTCTTGAAGAATTTGGTTGGGAAGTAGGCAGAGCATTCCAACTAGTAGATGACTTACTAGATTTGACTGGTGATGAAAATATGGGTAAACCTAGGGGTGGCGATGTACACGAAGGTAAAATGACTCTTCCAATCATTCATGCATTAACTATGCTGCATGGAATCGAACGTGAACAATTAGCAGATGTGTTACAAAATTTCTCAGATGATCGTTGGAATGAATTAGTATCGCTACTTTCAACCGCAGGTTCTTTTGAATATTCGGAACAATTAATTGAAAATCATGTAAATAGAGCTCTACTTCAATTGGAATCCTTGCCTCAAAGTATTGCAAGAAACTTAATGGAAGAAGTTGCTAAAAGGTCCCGTTCAAGGAAGAAATAAAATTTAATCAGTACTCTTGGTGAAGATATGAGTTTCAAAAAAGACTGGGAAGTTATTGTCATTGGAGGTGGCCCTGCTGGTTCAACAACTGCAAGGTATATCGCAGAAGGAGGTTGTGAGGTTCTAGTTATTGATGGAAGAGATCCTATTGGAACACCTTTACAATGTGGTGAATTAGTGCCGACTAACGATGAAATGCGTCGCCTTTGCCCAGATGTACCAGATATTGATGATTTGTTACAAACACCTCCTAGTGCAATATCAAGAAAAACCTCTGAAATGCATTTAGTCCCGCCCTCTGGAAAACCTCTCCGTTACTCATTTGAAGGATTTATGTTAAATCGAGTAGTTCATGATGAAGCTCTTGTTAATTTGGCTAAATCAAACGGCGTAGAATATTTAGTCGATTCAAGAGTTGATTCAGTAGATGGCAATACGGTCAAATTAAGAGATGGTAGAGAATTTTCTGCAAAAGTAATAGTTGGTGCAGGTGGACATAATGATCCCTTGAGGAGAAGTTTTTGGAATGAATCTAGTCTAAAAATACCCGTCAAATTTGTTTTGATGGATGGCGATTTTGGCGACGCAGTAGAGCTACATTTTGGTTCAATGGCTCCTGGCGGTTATGCTTGGATGTTTCCTAAAGAAAATGGAGCTAATATTGGCGTAGGAATCCAGAATAAGTTTTCCAAAGGTAGAAATTTGAATGATTTGACTGAAAATTTCGTCAATCGCTATGAGGGTAATATTACATTCACTGGAGCAGGTTCATTGCCTATGTCAGGTACTATTACGACTTTTGTCAAAGGCAACTATGTCCTAGTAGGTGACTCTGCAGGGATGGTTCTACCATCAAATGGTGCGGGGATCACTATCGCTATGATAGGCGGAAGGATTGCAGGGCAGGTGATTTCTGAACATCTCAAATCTGGTGTTCCTTTATCTGAATTTGAAACTCGCTGGAAAAAGCAGATGGGTAAGGTAATGAGTAATTCCAAAAGAGCATTTATTTTTGGTAGTTATATCTTAAGATTACCTGATTGGATAATTAATTTAATTTTCAATCGTTTCACGAAACCCTTTGTTTGGAGATCAATAACTTGTAGGAATATGTTTTTCATTTTTTGAGTTTGGATTATTATTGTGGTTTTTCTGCTTGCCATATAGTTGCCATTCCGGGGAATATGACTTTGGCACGTGAATTAACAAACCCTACTTCTTCTAACATCTTAGTATAATCTTTAGTTGTTCCAAAGTGAACATATGTTTTAGTCAGCCACTTCCATGGGTGATCATCTTGCTTACATACTATCTTTGCATAACTTCCTACCCACGTTCTCATCCACAACCAGCCCAAAAGTCCATGAATTTTATTGATTTTTGCAGGGTCTACAATTACTACTGATGAACCTGGTTTCAGGACACGATATACTTGCGCTAATCCCTCTCTCTTATCGTACCAATCTCTGAATGAAAATAGCGAACAGACCGCGTCAAAGGAATTATCATCAAATGGTAATTTTTCTGCTTTACCTTCTACGAATGTTGCTTCTGAAAAACCATTCATTGTCCTTGATTTGTTAACTCTCGGTTCTGCAACGCGTAGCATTTCAGGAATAGGGTCGAGACATACTAACTCATTTCCTTCGAATTCTTCAGCAAAACTACCCGGCCCGCAACCTACTTCCAATACACGACCATCCAGAGGTAACCTATTCCTCACCATTCGTCTCCATTTTGAAACCTGCCCTAGGGTTGCAAAGCGATTTATTTTATCGTAAACTGGTATCGTTGCTTCAAGGTTTCTTTGGAGCTCATCCCAGTCTTTTTCGCCGATAGTCTCGGTATCCATATTATGTCGCGGAAGACTCAGGTATTTGGTACGTACTGATATTAATGTCAAAGTGATTAGTGTGATGCAGTTTAGGTTGCTTATCGGTTATTATCATATACTAATTTTAGGTCGACATTGATATACAGGTGCTGAATATGTCTAGGGAAGATGTCTTACGTTCAATTAAAAATGCAGAAATAGCGGCCACTGAGACGCTGTCAGATGCAAAAAAAGAAGCAGCATCCATAATTTCTCAAGCAAGACAAAATGCATCAGAAATTTTGACATCCGGTCGTTCAGACTCCGAGTCTAACGCCCAAGGTTTGATTTCAAAAGCGCGCGAAAGTGCTGGTTCTGAAGCAGAAGTCGTTTCAAACGACGGAAAAGTTGCACAGAAAAGTATTCATGATTCTGGGATTAAAAATCGCCAAAAGGCGGAAAAAATTGTAATTGACGCTTTTAGGAATTAATTTTAATTATTTTGGAGGTTAAAATCATGTCTCAGGTTAAAACACAGCAAATGGGTCGCTTACTCGCTGCTGGTAGCAAAGATCTGATTGATGAAGTAGTTGATGCGTTGGCAGAATTAAACGCATTACACATAATAGAATACGATGGTACGGATGAAGGTTTTAATCTAGGTACTCCGAAAGAAGAGGCAGAAGAAGTAGGAAAACGTCTGTCTAAATTACGCTCTGCAGCATCTCTTGTTGATGTTTCTGGTCCGAAAAAACCAGTGTCTGCAAAGAAGATCCGTTCAGAGCTCGAAAATAATCTCTCGGAGGCAGTAGAACATCTTTTGGAAAAAAGTACTCGTCTTGATTCAGTCGAGAATAGTCTGTCCTCCCTAGAGGAAGAAGCGGCTGTCTTGGAATTAATTTCATCAATTGATTTAGATGTAGAGTTATTATCTGGTTATTCGGAATTATCTTCATTCGTAGGCACTGTGAATGATTTAGAAATGGCTAAAGAAATCACATCTAATAGCCTCTTCTTTAGCGGCGTATCTAAAAAAACTAAGGTAATTGCTGTTTTTGTTAAAAATAGTGATTCTAACGACACACAATCTCAATTGAATGCATCCGGATTCCAGGCAATTAACCTTCCAGAGAATGGCAATGGCAGTTCACATATTTTACTCTCAGATGTACGTGAATCAATCAGCGCACTATCTAAAGAGAAGTTATCAATAAGTGAAGAGATAGATAATTGGACAAACGAATTCGGAGAATCTCTAGTTTGTGGCTTAGAATTATTAGAGAGAGAACACGACATTCTGACTGCACCTGTTAAAATTGCAGTTTCGGAGCATGCTTTTTTCATCGATGGTTGGATAGAAATGTCTCGCTCCGAGGAAGTTAAATCTGCTCTATCAAAATCTTGTCTATACACTGAGGTTTCTCCCTTTGTGCTGAAGGCAGGCGGTGGTGGTCATGGGCATTCAGATCATGCTCATCATCAAGAGATGCCCCCTATCTCTTATCAAAATAGAAAAGTCAGTAAGCCAATGGAATTACTTACTGATGCAGTAGGGAGGCCAGCGTACGGAAGGATAGATCCTACCTTGTTTATGTTTGTTACTTATCCAATTTTCTTTGGAATGATGCTTGGAGATATGGCTTATGGTTTAGTCACAATGTCTCTAGGTGCACTAGTCATGAGTCGCGCTGGTTCAAATGAAATGATGAACTTAGGTGGTAAATTCCTAGTATACATAGGATTAGGGACTCTCGGATTTGGTTACATCTATGCTGAGTTTGCTGGTTGGGAGATACTTCCTCATCACGGCCATAATCCTGCCGAGAATCTAGCCTTCCTATATCCATTTGAGCTAGACCATGGTCATGCATGGGCGGCTCACCTCCCATTTGGTATCGAACTGGCTTTCCCATTCCATAGGGTTACTCCAACATCTGATTATGGCAACTTGGAGCACCTAATTGTCTTGACGATTTACCTTGGATTCCTTCATATTATATTTGGTAGAATTATCGGATTTAGGGATGTTTTATTTTACGGCACTGATCATGGCCACGTCGGACTTTTAGCAGCATTTTTTGAACATGGAGTCTGGATTTTATTACTAATTGGAGGTTTCATGTTTTCATATGGTTATCTCGGCCCAGATGAGGCAGAATATATGATGCAACCTGGGGCTATTGTAGCATTAACAGCAGTTGTTTTGCTAATGTGGACTTTATACAACTATCATGGAATACCTCTAGCAATAAGTTTGTTGTTAGCACCTATTGAGGCAATTGGGATGATGCCTTCAGTAATATCCTATGTGCGTCTTTTTGCTGTAGGAATTGTAGGGGTTAAAATTGCTGAGACAGGTAATATGTTGTGGGATCCAATGAAAGATGCTATCTCAGATGATCCTTTATTCGTGCCAGTTTTCTTTGTAGGTTGGTTAGCAGTTCAATTCTTCGCATGGGGACTTGGAGTATTCAGCCCCAATATTCATGCAGCCAGGCTTCATTTCGTAGAATGGATGAGGCAATATTACGATTCTAGCGGAGAGGTGTTTTCACCTTTCGGTTTCCGCTCGCACCATGTGGAGGTCGAGTGATATCACATTCCAAGTGTAATGCTTAGAAAAAATGGAGGAAAAAAATATGAATAACAGAAATAAAATGAGAGGAATGAGTATGTTGCTGACATTATCGTCAATTGTGATGATTGCTAGCAGCGTTCAGGCGGAAGACAATGCATCTACAGAAGCTGCATATGCAAACATCGGTGCAGGTATTGCACTAGGTTTAGCAGGAATTGGAACTGGCTTAAGCCAAGGGCCAATTGGAGCTGCTGCTGTAGGAATGATTGCAGAAGATAGCAGTAAGTTCGTTAACGGACTAATCTTCACTGCTCTACCTGAGACAATTGTCCTTTTCGGATTTCTTGCACTATTCTTGCTCGGATAAGCAGAATTTTGTAGGTTCCTATAATGAATAATTAAAACACGAGGTGTAATGAAATGACATTGGATGCATTAGCAAACGAAATCGCTGCCCAAGCGAAAGCAGAGGCAGAATCGATTATCGCAGCCGCTAAGCAGCAAGCTGAAGAAATTGAGGATGAGGCAAAAGCAGTAGCTTCTTCTTTCTCCTCAGATATGAAAGCACGTGCTGAGCGAGAGAGCGCCCAGTTGTCAGTAGAAGTAGTAGCATCAGCTAAACAAGCAAACCAAAAGCATCTTCTAATCGCTAGACGCGAAGAATTGGATGAGACATGGAATTCAATACGTGTATCGGTGGCGTCACCAGATCTCAAAGGTCGTTCTGATGTCCTGAGTGCACTTTTAGCTGAAGCGAGCAAATCTGGAGAAGGAATGTTACTTCGTCCAGTTTCGACTGATCGCAAAGCGCTTGAAAAAGGGAATTTTTCTCTTGGTGACGACGTTGAAGGATTAGGGGGCTTTGTCCTCGAATCTAAAGACGGTTCAATAGTACTTGATTATCGATTTGATAGTCGTCTAGAAGAAGCTTGGAATGCTAATCTAGGTACTGTAAATAAAACTTTATTTGGTAATTAATTGGTGAAAATATGACTGGAATAGTAAGTGGCCGTTCTAATATTTACAATGCTTCAGCTCGCGCTAAAGCACGTAAGGCTTCTCTAATTGATCCCACCCGTATGCGACAATTGTTGCAATTAGGTCCGGAATCAATTGGTGCAAGTATTGGTGAGCTAGGATATCGTTCTGAAATGGATATATATTCTGCTCGTATGGACGGAGCAGATGCAGTAGAAGCTGCACTTTTCCACAATCTTGATAATGATCTATCTGAGGTAATGAGATTCTGTCAAGGGCCTCTCAAATCAATAGTTTCAGTCTATGTTGAACGTTTCTCTTATGAGAAGGCAAAGACCGTTCTCCGTGCAGTTAACGGCGGATGTTCAGATGAATTAATTGAATCACAAATCCTTCCTTCTGAAAATCCTAAGAATTCATTATGGCTTGAAATTGTTAGGAATACAGAGACAGTTGCAGAAGCAGCCAGTGCAATGGCAGGTACGCCTTGGGGTAAGGAATTAGGTAAATTGGAAGGTGCAGAATCAACACTAGAAGAAATGGAAGATGCATTGGATAGACAATACTACAATCACGCCTTGAAAGTTTCTCGAGGAAAGGATTCCAGCATCCATCTAATGAAGTATATCAGGACCGAGATCGACCATCGAAATATAATTAATCAATTCCGTGAACTACGTCAAAATATTTCTCCAGACAAACGTTTACAGATGGTTATTTCAGGCGGTCGTATTCAGAACTCAGTAATGGCACAAGCGTCCCAAGCAACATCTCAGGAAGCGATAGTAGATGCTCTTCGCCGTAGCAACTCATTTGATGATGAGGGGTTCGATGAAGCACTTCAACAGTCAAAAGTCACTGGTTCTTTAGATCCAATAGCATCTCTTTTGACACATAAAAGGCATGCGATGCTAAAGCGTTTCGCGTATCTTAATCCTGTGTCATCATTCCCAGTGATTTACTATATCGAGCGTAAAGTGCTCGAAATACAGAATCTTCGTCTTCTTGTGCGTGGGAAGACGATTGGCCTCACATCAGAGGTATTAGAAGCGCATATGGATTTTTGAGGTAGATAATATGGAAATAGCAGTAGTCGGTTCCCTTGATTTTACCCTTGGTTTCCAACTTGCGGGTGTTTTGAGATTACACAACCCTGCTAATCTAGATGAGTTGACTTCAACGATGAAGTCTCTATTAAATGAAAAAGAAGTAGGAGTTGTTGTAATTGATAACTCCGATTTATTACAGCTTCCGGAAAGATTGCGAGTGCAACTATCCGAAAGTATCACACCCACTGTATTGGGTATTGGGACCGAAGAGGATAATACCCTCAGAGAGTCCATCAAGTCGGCCCTAGGAGTCGATTTGTGGAAGTAAATCCTAGAAAAAAAATAAAGGAAGTGAATTAAAAATGAGTGAAGAAAATGGAGTGATTTATCGCATCTCTGGACCAGTTGTAACCGCAGTAGGAATTTCGCCAAGAATGTATGAAGTTGTGCGAGTAGGTGATGAAGGTTTAATGGGAGAAGTTATTGAATTACACGGCGAACAATCAGTTATTCAGGTATATGAGGAAACCTCAGGTGTCAGACCTGGTGAACCGGTTATTAGAACTGGACAAACCTTGTCTGTTCAACTAGGTCCTGGTCTTTTAACTAAGATTTATGATGGTATTCAGAGACCTCTACCTGAACTTGAGAAGACCATGGGTGTCTTTATCAAAAGAGGAGTCGATGCAGATGGTTTAGATTTAGAAAAGAATTGGGATTTCAAAGCAACTGCTAAGGCAGGTGACTCAGTAACGTCAGGGGATGTTATTGGAACAGTCCAAGAAACAAAGACTATCGAACATAGAGTCATGGTTCCTCCGGGTACCTCAGGTGTCATCAAAAACATTAGTTCCGGTGAATTTAATGTGACTCAAACTGTTTGTACTTTAGAAGATGGAAATGAAATTCAAATGATGCAAAAATGGCCAGTTCGTACGCCTCGTCCGTTTACAAAGAAACACGCTCCTGAGGTTCCTTTGCAAACAGGTCAAAGAATTCTAGATTTCCTTTTCCCACTAGCTAAGGGAGGAACTGCAGGAATTCCTGGTCCATTTGGTTCAGGTAAAACAGTCACACAACAGCAACTTGCTAAGTGGTCTGATGCAGATATTGTCGTCTATATCGGATGCGGTGAACGTGGTAATGAGATGACTGAAGTTCTCGATGAATTCCCTCATCTCATGGATCCTAAAACGGGTGAAGCTTTGATGAACAGGACTACTATGATTGCTAACACTTCTAATATGCCAGTTGCAGCCAGAGAAGCTTCAGTTTATACTGGTATTACAATCGCCGAATATTTCAGAGATATGGGCTATGATGTTGCTTTAATGGCTGATTCAACTAGTCGTTGGGCAGAAGCAATGAGAGAAATTTCATCTCGTTTAGAAGAGATGCCGGGTGAGGAAGGTTATCCTGCATATCTTTCCAGCCGTCTTGCAGAATTCTATGAGAGAGCAGGAAGAGTCGAGACTCTTGCAGGAGGAGATGGTTCAGTATCTGTAATAGGTGCCGTTTCACCTCCTGGTGGAGATATTTCAGAACCAGTCAGTCAAGGGACTCTACGTATCGTTAAGGTATTCTGGGGTCTTGATGCTGGTCTTGCGCGTCAGAGGCATTTCCCTGCAATTAATTGGCTAAATTCCTACTCACTATATCCTCCTTCGCTTGATCAATGGTATAGAGATAATATCAAGAGTGATTTCCCTGAACTTAGGACTGAAATCAGTGCCTTACTTCAAGTTGAAGCAGAATTACAAGAAATCGTTCAGTTAGTGGGTTCCGATGCTTTACCAGTCGATCAACAACTAACTCTAGAAGTTGCTCGTATGATTAGAGAATTTTTCCTACAACAGAATGCATTCCATGACGTAGATACTTATACTGACTTAAAACTCCAATATACTATGGCTAAGGCCATACTTTCTTTCCAAGAAGAATCGAAGAAGGCTTTAGCAGGTGGTGCCGCTCTTGAAGATGTAGTTAACGTACCAGCACGTACTGACCTAATGAGGGGAAGATTCGAATCAGGTTATGAAGAAAAAATCGATAAAATGTTAGAAACTATGATCAAACAAATTGCCGAGACTATGGAGGATAACTGAGAGGTGGTATAAATGACTGGAAAAGAATATAGAACAATCACTGACGTAAAAGGACCTCTTGTGTTCCTAAATAAAACTGAACCTGTTGCCTTTGGAGAGATTGTAGAATTACGTCTCACTGATGGTACTTTGAAGAATGGGCAAGTCCTAGATACATCTGACGACCAAGTTATCGTTCAGGTTTTCGAAGGTACTGCTTCAATTGATAAACAAACAGGGATAAAATTCCTTGGTGACGTGTTTAAGTTACCAGTAAGCACAGACATGATTGGAAGAATCCTTGACGGTGCTGGACGTCCAAGAGATGGTGGGCCTGCTATTGTAGCAGACGAAATGGCAGACATTATTGGTGCTGCTATCAACCCTTATTCTCGTCAGAGCCCTGATACATTTATTCAAACCGGAATATCTGCAATTGATGCTTGTACTTCATTAGTTCGTGGTCAGAAACTACCTATTTTCAGTGCTTCAGGACTTCCTCACAATGATATCGCATTACAAATTGCTCGACAGGCTAAACTGGTAGACAGTGATGATGACTTCGTAGTAGTTTTCTGTGCTATGGGAATCACGGCAGAAGAATACAATTTCTTCGTTCATGATTTGGAAAGAACTGGCGCTCTAGAGAATGCCTGTCTTTTCGTTAATCTTGCTGATGACCCTGCTGTTGAGAGATTAATTACTCCAAGATTGGCTCTTACTGCTGCTGAATATTTAGCTTTCGAGAAGGATTATCACGTATTAGTCATCTATACAGACATGACTAACTATTGTGAATCGCTACGTCAAATAGGTGCAGCGCGTGAAGAAGTCCCTGGTCGTAGAGGTTATCCTGGATACATGTATACTGATTTAGCAATGTTATATGAGCGAGCAGGTTTGGTTAAGGGGAAGAAAGGTTCAATCACTCAATTCCCTATATTGACAATGCCTGGTGACGATATTACTCATCCTATACCAGATCTTTCTGGATATATTACCGAGGGGCAAATTGTTATTTCTCGTGAGCTTCATCAGAAAGGAATTTATCCTCCGATTAACGTTCTACCTTCTCTATCTCGACTTATGAATGCAGGGATTGGTGACGGTAAAACTCGTGAAGATCATAAATCAGTTTCTGATCAACTTTATGCAGCATATGCTCAAGGAAGGGAATTACGTGGTTTAGTGGCAATTGTAGGTGAAGATGCTTTGAATGAGCGTGATTTACAGTTATTGAAGTTCGCGGATATTTTTGAGAATAAATTCCTTCGACAAAGTCGTGATGAAGATCGTTCAATTTCAGAGGGAACTCTTGATTATGCTTGGGAACTGCTTTCAAATATTGATACAAAATATCTTGTACGTCTTGATCAAAAGTGGATTGATAAGTATCATCCAACTGACAAAAAAGAATAAATAAATTTAGAATTATAGTTAGGAGATGAGAAAGATGGCACTAGACATCAAACCAACACGCTCAGAACTGATAAATTTGAAACGTCGTATTAAACAGACTTCAAGTGGATATAATCTCCTTAAAATGAAGAGAGATGGTTTATTCTTTGAATTCCGTACACTGTTGGCTGAGATGATTGCAGCAAGAGAAGAACTTGTGGGAACTTACCGCGACGCATTGAAATCTATTGCCTTAGCGTCATCTATTGAAGGTGGGTTAGCTGTAAAAAGCGCGGCAATTGCAGCAACATCAGGGCCAGAAGTAATGGTATCAAGAAGAAATATAATGGGTGTCGTTGTTCCTAAAGTTGAAGGTGCAAATCTTACAACCACTGTTGAAACGAGACCTACTGGAATTATTGGTGGTTCGCCATATATCGATGAATCTGCAGATTCTTATTCTATATTAATATCAAAAATTGTCAAAGCAGCAGAAATGGAAGCAACTCTGAAAAGACTTCTTGAAGAGATTGAAGCTACAAAAAGACGTGTAAACGCCTTGGAATTTGTTGTTATTCCTGAAATGAAAGAAGCACAATCATTCATTCAACTAAGATTAGAAGAGATGGAGAGAGAAGAAACATTCCGTCTTAAGAGATTCAAAAACAAGTAACTTTGTATTTCTTTCTGCATAGCAGCACACACGGTTTGATAGGGGGTAATCTATGCTCAGTAGTCAAGTGAGATGGAGGGGTGACTATGTCTGACAGCAAACCAATTGTTATTGATAAAGAAACTTGGAATCAAAATGAGTTTCTAGAAACCATTTGCAATCGCTATTTTATTATCGGTAATCAATCTAGTATTGGTAATATCTCATGGGAGATTAATAGTCGTAATGACGAGGATATTAGCTCAAGTCTCGTTCTTCTTAACAAGCATCTCAAACCTCTAAGTTTGATAGGGTTATTAGATGAGGGTAATCCTCCTACATTGACAATAACAAGATATCCAGTTGATCCCGTATATGTTCCATTCTGGCAGCAGATATTAATTTGGGTGACAATGTTTTCATTTACTACATTAGCAGGAAGTTATTGGATATCTCAATATGAGGCGAGTAATTCAGTACTGGCATTTGAGTCATTAAAAGAATCCTTTGTATATTTTAGTTTCCCTATTTTCTCCGTTACCATGTCGGCTCATCTTTTTAGAAAATATATTGCATCCCTCTTTGAGGTCGAAGTTGGTAATTTAGTACCAGTAGCATTTCCTTTGATATCTCCCTTCTGGCCATTTGGAATTGTAGGTGTTTTTGGTCAAAAGCGCATTGATACCATAACATATACGAATCGTCGTTCGTTAGGTTTGATTGAATCATCATCTGCATTTGTATTCTTAATAGGAGGTTCTATTTTATCGCTCATAGGTATTACATTGACCTCTGATTTACCCCCCGAAATTATATCTAATCCAATACTATTAGAATTAAACGTTATAGTTGATTTATTGTCGAATCTATTTATTGATTCGGATATCTCAGTAAGGCTTCAGTGGGTCCACCCATTAGTTCTAGCAGGTTCTGGATTATCGATAATTGGTTGGATACTTCTTCTCCCTATACCTGGGTTCCCTGGTGATAGAATTTTACATTCAATACTTGGTCCTAAAAACCTCGAATCAAATGAAAATGAAACTTCATTATTCTTAATCACTCTAGGAATTATGTGCATAGTTTTCTTAGAAACTATATTTTGGCCTTGGTTGATTCTTGCATCATTGGCATCTTGGAGAAGATTTAGTGGAGATCATATACCAACTCCCTTGGTAGTAGATGAGGCATTTGGTATTGATAGGAAATTTCGAAATACATTTACTACAGCGATAGTTGTTGCATTACTGCTAGGTTTTCCTGGAGTTCACCCAGTTAAACAAATTTCTAATTTAGAAGAGGGCTTGGATATATCGAGTTGGGATAATCAGATAGATTACCTAGATGAAGAGATTAATTCTTTGGGTCTGTATCCTTCAGGGATAATGCCTGTTTCTGGGACAATACAGGTTTTAATCGAGGGAGATAATGAAAGATGGGATATTGACTCTGAATGTTTTGATGATAAATTAATTTGCTATTTTGAAAATATCAGTCAAAATAATCATGGTTCATTTGACTTTTCGATTTTAGATAATAATTTAACCGAAACTTCTCCAGTACAGTTACGTTTTATCATAGAGACAGGAGACTCAACTAAAGAACATGTTATCGCAGTCAAGTATCCTAATATCACATCTCCCGATCCTCTTTGGCATAGAGATGATGAATCCCCGAAAGAAAGAATTTGTATAAATATTGAAGTTATTGAAAACCAATCTGGTAATTTAACCGTAAGTTCAAATCCATTCTGGTCAATAGAAAATTCAAGTTTCCTTTCAGGGGGTGAGAATGAATTATGCCTTATATCAGAAAAAGGAGGCTGGGAATCGTTAAAAATCGGTAATTCAGGAATTTCTGGCTATAGAATGGGACCTATTGTTGAATTTGAATCTGATAATGGCGAAAAAACAATTTGGAATTTGCCGATTGAAAATTCTTATGTTAATATATACCTGAATCAAACCACTGGTCTTAGATTAAATCAAGTCACAGATGGTGTACTATATTCCGACACATTCAGCTCACCGTTCTGTCCTTCTGAAAATATTATTCCGACATTAGACTCGAATTCAACGGATAATCTTACTCTTTTGATAGGTTCACCAATTATTATTGATGGAGACTATGAGAATAGGAGTATATTGGTCCCTGAAAGCGGATGGATAGTAAATTGTGATGCTGAAAATTCAAGGGCATATTCTCTGAAATCAGGTTTTGATATAGACATAGACGGTTTAATGATGAATGACTCAAAATTACCATTCTCAGATCTAACTATTAATTCAAGGGAAGACACGGATCTAAGTTTAACTCTAGACATATCTAGTAATTTAAGAAATGACTCTGGATTAGAAATCTCATTGCCAGATTCAATCCCTGCAAATGATTCAGTAGATATTGGAATCAATTTTAATGAAATAGATAGTGAAATCTGGAAAGTATTTTGGATTACCCAAGATTCCGATAGTTTAACTCTACATTTTGTATTAAAATGCCCCATTGGGGGATGCAACAATTGAGAGTGGCAATAATTGGGGTAGGTTCTATTGGAGGGATTATTCTTGGTGCTATGGCAGATACTGATGTAGATTTAGTCTGTATTTCTAGGGGTTCCACTGCAACAAGTTTGTCTAACTTGGGACTAGTTTTACACACTCCTGAAGGGAGCATAGAAGTTGTCCCTTCCGAAAGATATCTGCTAGTAGACAGTCAAGCAGGCCCTCTTTCAGAGCAGATACGAGGTACCTGCGATATCGCAATAATTTGTGGGAAGACGCTTGATACACCAGCATTAGCCGAATTAGCATCCGAGGTACTTACAGAAAACGGATATGCGTTGACTATCCAAAATGGGTTGGGTAACGCAGAAATATTAGCCAATAGGATTGGCCGTGAACGTATATTTGTCGGTTCACTTACTCATGCAGCCTGGCGAAGTGATGAAGGAGAGGTTCATTGGGTAGGTAGAGGGAGTATTAATCTCGGTGCATTGAACATAGAAGAAAATGTTAGAGCAGAACCTCTTCTAAGGGTTCTTAATGATGCCGATCTCAATGCTACATTAAGTAATGATATTCAACAGATTCTTTGGAAAAAATTACTGATTAATGTCGCAATTAACCCAGTTTGCGCTATTGCTGGAGTTCGTAATGGGGCTCTTTTAGAAGTCAATTCACTTTGGCAACAAGCAATGCAGGCTATGCGTGAAGCCGCTATTGTAGCACGCGCTAGTGGAGTAGATTTAGGCGATATAAAATTAGAAAAGTATCTTCGAGAAGTAGTAACGATCTCTCCTGAGAATAGATGCTCGATGCTACAAGATATAATGGCAGGCAGACCTACTGAGATTGATGCATTATGTGGTGCAGTAGTTCTAAGGGGTGAGGCTGAAGGAATACCGACCCCTTGTAATGCAATATTACATGGGCTGATCAAAGGGATTGAAAAGTCTTCTAAATTTGATTGATATTTATTCTAAGTCTTTATTGTAATGTAAGCCAATATTTTCTTTCCTAGATAATGATGCACTAACTACAATTTTTGCAACTTGTATAAGGTTTCTTAGTTCTACTAGATCTTGTGTAGGTTTACATCTTTCCCAGATTATATTAACTTCATTTTCTAAATGATTGATTCTTCTTTCTGCTCTTTTCAGTCTATCGTTACTTTTTACAATCCCTACATCCATTGTCATAGTTGTTCTCAGGGCGTCTAAATCTGTACGTAAAGGCGAATGTTCAATTAATGTGGAAAGATTATCTGCGCGCCAGAGTGGAATATTTTTAGGTAACTTCTGTAATTCATTTTGATTGTATTTTTCAATTATATTTTTCGCTGCCCGTTCTGAATATACCACCGCTTCAAGAAGACTGTTTGATGCTAGCCGATTTGCTCCATGTAACCCGGTTCTTGCTACTTCTCCAATTGCATAAAGTCCTGGCATCTTTTTATCATTTACAAGCGCATGACCATAGTGGTTAACATTCACACCACCGACCATGTAGTGAGCAGCTGGAATCACAGGAATCGGATCTTTCCCAATAGAAATTCCATAGGATTTTAATTTTTTATCTATATTTGGAAACTTTTCAATCAATTTCTTTTGATTTAAGTGTTCAGTAATCAGAAATACATGTTTATCTCCCGTTTTCTTTAATTCGGAATCAATAGCTCTTGCCACAATATCTCTTGTACCAAGTGATCCCATTTCAGAATATTTATTCATAAATGAGTGGTGCTCTGGGTTTTCAAATTCTGATTTCTTCCAGTTTTTAATATCCTGTTTAGTCATTAAAATTGCACCATATCCCCTCATTGCTTCAGTAATTAAAAATGGTCTGGAACTATCTAAGGACAATGATGTGGGGTGGAATTGTATAAATTCAATATCTTTAATATCTGCTCCAACTCTAAGTGCCATTCCTACTCCATCACCTGTTGCAATTGATGGATTTGTTGTCGAACGATGTAGGTAACCAACCCCTCCTGTAGCTAAAACTATCGCTTTTGCAGGTAATGTATGTACTACTCCTGAGGGTGCAAGGCACCAAACACCAACCACCCCCTTTTCTGGCGATCGATATTCTTTCTGAATTAGATCAATTCCCATCCAATTTTCTAGTATTACAAATCTGTCATCAATTTCTCCCGATGTGGACTTAGTCAGTGCTCTCTCAATTTCTTCTCCAGTGGCGTCCTTTGAATGTAGTATTCTTTCATCTGAGTGTCCGCCTTCTCTAACTCTATCAAATTCTCCACTCTCATTCTTATCAAAACGGACTCCGTGTTTGATTAAATCTCTTATTCTATCCGCTGCTTCTAATACTACTGATTCAACTACTTCTTCATTGCAAAGCCCGGCGCCGGCAGAAATGGTATCTTTTACATGGGCATCAATAGCATCTTGATCTTCTGGGTTAAGTACACCAGCAATTCCTCCTTGTGCCCAATTTGTATTCGATGTAGAGATATTCTTTTTAGTAATTAAAGCAACATTCAGTCCCTTCTGTACGCAACGATGTGCTAAAAATAAGCCCGCTATCCCTGAACCAATAACTGCAACATCTACTAGCTCCATTAATTCGTCTTTGACGATGTCACCCATATTACTCTCGATGGGGGGGCTCTGAATGAATCTTCGCTTATTTTTCCGGTTAACGGCCTAAAATAAGAGGTCTATTTTTCGCTCTGCTGCGCTCTTGTCCTCCTCAATGTTCATAGACGGAAATGCGGCAGCCAACTAATGATGTCGGCGAGAAATTGCTGATATTATATGGTGATGGGATGCATCTAGTAAGAATTGAACTTGAAAATTTCAAATCATTTGGTGGACAAATAATTATACCATTTGAGGAGGGATTCACTGCAATAACAGGCCCTAATGGTTCAGGGAAGTCTAATTGTGGAGATGCTATACAATTTGTTTTAGGGCCTAAATCTACTCGTTCTCTTCGTGCATCTAATGTTTCAGAATTAATATTCAACGGTGGAGGCGGAGGGAAAGCTGCTCGAAATATGTCTGCAACGCTTGTTTTTGAAAACTCGCCCGAATCTGATGGTCGCCGTAGATTAAGAATTGATACCGAAGAAGTTTCATTTACGCGTTCAGTCAGATTAAACCGTAAAAACGATACGATTTCATCATATTACATCAATGATAATCCTTCTACTGCCACTGAAATGAGGAGAGTTTTGGCTGAAGCAGGCCTACATGGTGATGGTTACAACATTGTATTGCAAGGAGATGTCACGAATCTGGCCTCTATGACTCCTCACAAAAGGAGAGGGGTCCTTGAAGAAGTAGCTGGGGTGACTGCTTATGACGATGAAATACGTCGTGCTAATAATCAACGTAAGGTAGTCGAAAACAATATTGAAACTATCGATTTATTTGAAGAAGAACAAAAAACAAGGCTAAAAGGTTTGGAAAAAGAGCGCCAACAGGCATTGAAATTTAAAGATCTGAAAGATGAATTAGATTTGAACAAGGTAGTCCTTCAACAATCTAGGCACCGTAATAGATTAGATGAGGTCAGACTTTTGGGCGAGGAGCGTTCAAGTTATTCTGAACAAATCACTGGCCTCACAGAGAATATAAGGGCTGGGAATCAAAATCTAGGCAACTTCGATGAAGAACTTGTACAAATTGGAAATGATTTAGATGATATAATGAGCGGAGACGCGAGAGAATTACTAGATACTATTCGTCAACATGAAATTGATATCGAAACTAATTCTGACAGAGTAGGCGATCAATTGAAAATTATCGAATCTACTGAAGAAGATATTGAAGTTATTCGAGAAGATTATGAAAGCGCAGAGAATGCAAGGGAGGCTGGTCAAGAAGAGTTGAATCAAGCCAAGGAATCTTTATTGAAAGCAGACTCTGATCTTGTTCAGGCTGCTTCTGACGAGAAACAAGCAAGGGAGGCAATTCAGTCAGGAGATAGACATGGTCGTGATTTAAATCGTGCACTTGGTCAAGCAACCGACTTAGTTGCAGAAAAGCATCAAGAGTATTCTATTGCTAGATTAGAATCAGATAGGGCGGAGCAAACTGCTCAAATTTCCTTCGAAAAACTAGCAGATTTGGAAGAAGAATACGAACAAGCGACACTTAATAGAGATGATTTAACATTAGTCGGAGAAGAGATTCAAGGTGGTGGAGGGCAGGTAGACCGAACTGCTTTGGCGAATGAATTACAAAGATTAACTAAGCAAGAAATTGGATTGCGTGAAGATCGAGATCGCTCTGAAGTTAAGGCTAGAGATGCAGAAGTTGAATTGGCAAAGGCCAGAGCAAGACAAGAAGCCAAAGCAAATAGGCCAGGGTCGGCTATAACTATAGCTGCTCTAACAAAATTAAGGCAGAGTGGAGAGATTAAGGGCATTCTCGGCACATTAGGTGAGTTATGTTCTCCAAAAGATGCAGCGCATGAAGATGCATTAGCATTAGCGCTAGGGAATGGTTTGAGGAGCATAGTAGTCACTAATGACGAAGTTGCAGCCGAGTGTATCAAGTGGCTTCGACTTAATGTGGGAGGACGTGCAACATTCTTACCTCTAAATAAATTGAATGTATCTAGGCCACAAGGAAGGACATTAATTGTCGCTAGAAATCAGGGAGTCCTTGGTTTTGCTCATGATTTACTAGATTATGACTTAGAAGTCGATATTGCAGTTAGATATGCCTCTAGAAATACCCTGATTGTACAATCAATGGATGTGGCGCGAAAGAATATGGGCGGTGTCCGCATGGTTACACTAAAAGGAGATATCATCGAAGGTTCAGGTGCAATGACTGGAGGTTCTCCTGCAGGCTCTTCAAGGCCGCGTTTCGGGGGGGGCAGTCCGGGGCAACTAGGTTCTGAGAGGCTTGAGAGATCAGTTGAAGAAGCGAATCTAATTTATTCAACTGTTGAAGCAGCATTAAGAGAATTACGTACTAATCAACAGAAATTACGTGATCAAATCCATGGTCTAGACGATAGTGATCAATCGGTTAAGATACGTGAGTGGAAATCTGATCTTTCACGTGCGCAGAAAGATGTTGATGAGATAGGTAAAAAGATTATATCTGCTAGAGATGAATTCTCACGTGTTGATAAATTATTCATTTCATCTAAGGAAGCGGCCGATAAAGCGAATCTGGATCATGAAGAATCGCTCAAATCAAGATCTGACGCCGCTACTGCACTTCAAAATCATACACCCGATCATCTTTCAGAAATATTAAGGAACGCAGAAAAAACAAGGACAGATGCTGAAAGGACGAAGATTGTATCCGATGCTGCAATTCTTAATGGGACTGAAAGAATGGATATTCTTTCGAATAGGTTGTCTGAACTTTCCAGACAAATAAACAATAAAGAAAAATTAATTTCTGACGCTAGGGAGGCAATAGTTTCTCTGCAAGAATCTATAACTAATTCTCAGGAGTTATTGGTGGAGTTAAAGGGACAATCTTCACAATTTGATGAAGAACAGCAAATTCTAACTCAACGTCGAGAAATAATTATTGAAGAGAGAGCGAGTTTAAGGGCGACTCTAGATTCACATTCTCAGAAACGTGAAACATTAACCTCAAGGATTGAAGAATTGAATATTCAAATCCAACAAAAAAGAGCGGCAGTGAATGAAATTGTCGCAGAATTAGCAGATGCGGAAATCGACGTACCATCTGCTGACATCCAATTACCCACTGTGGCCGAGGCGGAAAGAGTAGTGCAGGGACTCGAACGTCGCCTCGGTCATCTAGGTGATGTCAATATGTTAGCTATAGAGCAATACGACATTGCAGTCGAACGTGTAGCTGGGCTAATAGAAGATGGAAAAATACTCCGGCAAAGGCGTGACGACCTTGTAGGTATTGCAGATAGACTTGAATCTGAGAGGAAAAAGAGGCTTCTCCTAGTATTTGAACACGTAAATAGAAATTTCAGTCGTGTGTATGCGCAGTTACAACCCGGTGGAATAGGTAGTCTTCGGTTAGAGAATCTAAAGAATCCATTTGACGGAGGTCTTGAGATGGACTGCGTACCTCCTGGTAAGAATAGTAAAACTCGTAGAAATTTATTATCAGGTGGTGAAAAATCGATGGCTGCTCTAGCCCTAATATTCGCTATACAAGATTACGAGCCAAGTCCATTCTATTATTTCGATGAGGTTGATCAAAATTTAGATCCATTTAACTCTGAATTAATTGCTGCACTTTGTTTAATGCGTTCACAAAGGGCGCAATTCATCATGGTCACATTAAGAAAAGTCAGTTTGAATCTCGCTAATCACCATATCGGTATCACCCATGCAGGTGATGGATGTAGCCGCCGAATAACTGATTTCGATCGTGCTGCTGCGCTACAGATGAGTGAAGAGATGGAAAAAGAAGAAGCCGCTCGAAAACAGTCAGAAACTGAACGTTCAGAATTAGTATTACCTGATCCTGAAAAGATGCCACGAGTCCCTGAGCCTCTTGGGACTCCTAAGTCATTAGGGGGTCTGGCGGAAAGGGCAGGTTTAGATATTGATGAATCCGAGGTAGATGAGATAGGTGAAGAATCTTCAAAAAATGGGGATTTAATCGCATTAAGGGAAAGAACTGAAGATTGGACTGAAGATATTGAGGAAGCTGATATAATTCAAAATGCATTGGTCGATGAAGAAAATCTCAAGAATAGTAATGACGAGGTTACTTCATCTGAAGTAGAAATTGAGTGAGGTGAATTATGTCCGTTTTCGATGGTAACTCTATGAAAGATGACATAGTTTCAAGATTACTTGGCGGAGAAGCAGATCTTGAAACTAATCGTTATCTTGATAGACTGGTTGAATTATCTCTCGTTGAAGAAGCAGAACATCAGTTCTTGATAGATCCCTTCGATAGGTCTGTAGCATTAGTATTCCAAATGTTCCATAATACTGATCTTGACCCATGGGACGTTGACCTTTCTGTTTTTCTAGAATTATTCAATCAAAGAATTAACGAATCAGAAAATATAGATTTACCAACATGCGGTAGATTAGTTAGGATGGCCTGGTCAATTCTCCGTGGCCAAGCCAGTTCACTTCTTGAAAGGCAAGAACGATCTCTTATTGATGAGGAGGTCGAAGAAACTTGGGACTTCGAGGATTCTTGGGAATCTGAATTTTCGGATGAAGATTATAATTTCTCAGTAGGTGTCCTTACTGGGGCTGCTAGCGATGTGTTACCCACTATGCTCGAAGGTAGAATACATCGAGAAGAGGGGCGCCCAGTAACTCTGGGAGAGTTACTTATGGGGCTCCAAGCAGCAGGTAGACTTTCAGAAGAACAAAAGATGCGAGAAGAAATAGCAAAAGAACGTCGCGAGGCTAATGAAAAAGCCAGAGCTAGGTTTGGAGGTAGTTTACATGTTGAGAATTTGGAAGACGATTTGAAAAGAACTTGGGATGCATTAAGGAGTCGTACTCTCGAAGAAAAAGAATCTACGAATCTTAGTGAGATAGTTGAAGTTTTAGAGAAAGGCTCTATTGATTCAGGATTAAGTATTGAAGATGCGAAATCAGAGGCTCAAGTCACTGCGTTGATATCGTCTCTTTTTCTAACTCATCGAGGATATGCTGAAGTTTCTCAAGATCTAAATGGCAATATTTCGTTAAAAAATCTTCACCTTCAAGACGATGACTTTTCAACTTTAACTAACCGTCTTAATCCTAAAGTAAGGCTTACTGAGAGGGTGATATCCAATGAGTGATGCTAGTCTTTCAATTATTCTTGAGGCGATAATGTTCACTTCAGGTCGTTCTATGTCTACAGATGAGTTATCAAAAATTGTAGATAAAACCAGTGTAGATGTAAATACTGCCCTATCTGAATTACAAGCAAGAATTAAACGAAGACAAGATTCTGCTTTGCAATTAACTGAAGTTTCTGGCCGTTGGATATTTGAGGTTCGCCCCAGTCTTTCGCCTCATTTACCGGAATCATTCCGCCCTGACACTCCACAAAGACTCCTTCCTGCCGCTGCCTTAATCGCCTACCACCAGCCAATGGCCCAATCTCAATTGGTAGAGATGCTTGGACAAAGAGCTTACGACCACGTAAGAGAATTAGCAAACCTAGGGCTTATCGATAGGCGTAGGGATGGCCTGACGCGTCGTCTAACTACAACTAGGAGGTTTGCAGAATATTTTGGTTGCCCAGAAGTAGACTATCGTGCTGTTCGTTCATGGTTCCGTTCTGAAGCCACCAAAGCGGGCCTGACTAGTGCTCAACTTGCTGCTTCCCTTGCACCTGATGAACAAATGTCTATTTCAGAGTTTATCGAAGAAGAAAATAATTCCAATTCTACAGTATCTGAGAATTAGATTAATCTCCTCTAATCTTTAATAGTGCTGCTTCAACAGTTGCCATAGTTATTCTTTCACCACTTTCTTTGACCATATTAGCAACTAAATCAATTTCTTCATCCTTTGCACCCGCCGAACTTATCATATTCTTTAGATGTAATTTCATATGTCCTGCCTGTATTCCTACGGTGGCTAATGCTCTGAGTGCACCTAAATTTTGCGCCATCCCTGCTGCTGCCATTACTTTAGCCAAATCATTAGCGCTCTTTATCCCTAAAAGCGCTACATTTGCCTGAGCTCCAGGGTGTATTCTTACCGCTCCGCCTACAAGTCCTACAGCCATCGGGCATTCGATAGATCCAACTAAATTACCATCTGAATCCTTTTCCCAATGTGTCATTGAGGTATATTGTTTTTCATGTGCACAATATGAATGAGCGCCTGATTCTATTGCACGCCAATCTTGTCCACATGCGATTGCTATAGGGGAAATAGCATTCATTATACCTTTGTTGTGAGTAGTTGCTCTAAACGGATCTGCAGCTGCAAAATGATATGCTTGTAATACTCCTTCAATTACTTCTGAACCTTGACTTGCTTCTCCTTTGTCTGACATTTCTTCAGGGGTAAAAGTTGCACTAACTCTAGCTAACCGGTGTATTGCCAAATTACTAATAATTCTCAAGATAACCGTTCCTTTCGCTAATGATTCTATTTTAGGTGCAATAGTTTCAGCCATTGTATTTACTGCATTTGCTCCCATTGCGTCTCTACAATCTACAAGGATATGGACAATAACCATTGGTCCAGACATGGTTTCTATTATTCTCACTTCAACATCTTTACAACCACCGCCGAACTTTACTAAAATTGGATCGACATCATTACACGACTGAATCAGTTCGTCTTTTGCTGCAAGAATCAGATCTCTAGATTCTTCTGGATTTTCGCATCCAACGATTTGTATTTGGCCAATCATTATCGGGTCAGTATTATCTGATCTAAACCCGCCTTTAGCCTGACATCTCTTTGCCATGTTAGATGCTGCAGCCACTACGCTCGCTTCTTCTACTACGAACGGAACTAGATAGTGTTCATCATCTATGATAAAATTCGTTGCTACTCCTATGGGTAGGGAATATCTTCCAACGACATTTTCAATCATCCTGTCTGCAGTGTCTTCTGATAATTCCGCATCTGCCCAAGCATTAGTCTGTTCTTCAGTCAAACCAGCTATATCTGCTAATTTCTGTCTTCTTTCAGGCACTGATAGTTTGTAAAACCCTTTCAATCGACTGTTATCTACTGGCATGTTTCCACCATTCTTTGGCAGAGCATACTACTTGTAATCTCTTTGCTTTATTCTAGTCTAATCGACTCTTTTATCCGGTTGAGAGTTAAGGGGCAGTATTGTTCATTTTTATTGAATATTATTTACTTAATGTCTAATGAAAATCAATTTCCCTTATCTTTCGAATGAATTAAAGCGTTAATAATGTTGTTAACGGGTTGTTAACGTGTCTAAAAAGCGTTAATAAAGCGTTAATAATTAATCAGATTAAATGCTTTATTAGTTTATTTTCGTATTTTTTATTCCTAATCTGATTTTTAATACGTTAATTTAGATGAAAATAAGCGTAATAATGCGTGAACATTATGAACTAGTAGTATCTCACGTTGAATATGTCTGCCGCAGGGGTTAGTATGCTAGACTTACCTTCCGTAAGGGGCAATCCCTTCGACAACAGACCTATTGAAGCATCTCGTGCTCACGATCTAGTCGGAAGGCAAAAAATACTTCACCGATGGAGAGACCATATTCTCTCAGGCTCACCCAGAATGATATTGCTAGTTGGGGAACCAGGTTCAGGTCGCACATCAATGATTAACACCATATCTTCTCAAACACCAAAGAAATACATTGGTCAGTTTTTGTCAGATGACGACGACCAAGTCCGTACAGTATTACATGAAATCGTAACTCACTTTGGTTCATTCCAGCCAATACCTACAATGAATCAATTATCCCAAAAGTTAGTTTCTATTCTTGATGAAGAAAAGGGTCCGTTGCCTCTTATTGCATTAGACTATCCTTCTCGGGCAACCGACATCAATATTTTTCTTTCAAGAATTTCTCCGATACTATCTAGATTAAGGGCCATGATTATAGTAACTATTACTGAATCTCAACTCCTAGAACTCGACTTAGAACTCAAAGAAATGTTTGATGAACCAGAGAGGATACCTAATTTTACTAAAAAAGAGATTCAAGAAATGGTAAATAATAGAATGAGAATTAAATCCAAAGAGAAATGGAATATTAATTCTAAAATCCTTGAATCAATTCACTCCAGTACCGGAGGAAATCCTCGCGAAGTAATCAAGATATTGAAATGCTTAGTTGACGAGAAAAGAGAGCTGGGTTATGATGGGACTTTAGAGAACTTAATGGCATGGCAAAATCAAACACCACCTAGTACCGAATCAACAGTGATTAGTCCACCCTCTACTACAGAGGAAAATAAAGTAGAAATAACTCCGATTATTAATTTTGAAACAAATAAAATAGATGAGTTGATCGAAGATGATGATGATTTTATCGTTGATGAAGAACCTTTAGATATGTGGGATGAGGATGATGATAATGATGATGATGAAGACCCGATTTGGTCCGAAAGTTTCTCATTCGAAGATAATATCGAGAGTCCTGTTGAAGATACAAACATTATTGATGTTAATCTTCATCATAGAATTTCAGAACTTAAAGAAGAGGAGAATGTGGACTCCATTCCCTCAACAGAACCCCTAATCCCTAAAATAAATTCTGAACCTATCTTGGAGACCGAATTATTTATGCAACCGGGTACTGAACCACCTAAAAGTTCAATTTCTGGGGGTGCATTTGGTGGTTTGCGTGCACGTCTCGCAAAGACATCTTCTGATATGATTGAAAACGAGATTAGTGATGTTCCAATAACTTATGCAGACACACCTCAATCCCAACCGACCTTAGATCGATTCGTAGATAGTCATAAAGTAGACCAAGATAAAAAAACTATTGCCGAATTACCGAATTACTCTAATGCTTCTTTCGATAGTAATGTCGAACCCAGCAATTATGACCGAGTAATGAGTGATGAAGGTGCCGAATGGTCGGTAGCACCTCCTTTCTCGTCTACTTTACCTGAATCTTCATTTGAATCTGATGTGATCCCCTCAAATTCTGATTCTGAATATAGGGATCCAATCCATTCAGAAGCAACTTTTTTTGAAGAGTTCAATGAGCCCGAAGAAATAATTCAGCCGGCCCCAGCAAATTCTCACGAATTATCTTCTATCCCAACTGATAAATTAATTCCTAATTTCTCAAATTTTGAACCAAGATGGGACCCTGACCGCCCTTTGGATACTGCGCGTTTTTATTTATTATCGGATGCTGAAAGATTAATTTTACAAATATCATCGATAAGAGAAATATCTCCCTCTGATGATGAATTACAAGCCCGATTGGAAGTAGGTAGGCCACGCTTATCCCAACTTTACAATAGTTTACATAAATCAGGTCTACTATCAGTAAGAAAACAAGGTCGAACACGTTTATTCAAATTAAGCAATGCTGCTGCTGAAGAATTTTGAGGTATAAATATGTCAGATAATGGGAATATAGTTACAAGGAAAAAAGTTGAAGATTATCTTGCTTTAACGGCTGAAGCCAGAATCAAAGCAACCCCTATTACTAATAATGATGAGGATGAAAAAAGATTGAATTCCATGCTTAGAATGTGTGATGATTACCAACATGATGCTCGTCATTTTATGAATGAAGGGGACCTAGTTCGTGCTTTTGGAGCGATAAATTATGCCCATGCATGGATTGATGCTGCGGTAAGAATAGGCTTAATGGATGGGCATGATGATGATCGTTTATTCACATTACCTTAATTATGAATTAAACGCAGAACATTTCTTGAAGTTACTTCAATATATGATCCTCCATTATTTATCAATCTCTCTTTCAATCTCCTGTCTACAGTTAGTACTGGCCAGCCATTTTTTGTAGATAAATCGAGTAACATCCCATCAGTGTGCCTAATTCCTTCTGGTGCCTCAATAAATTCTGACTTCCTATCTAATAAATCTAATAACAAACCTTTGCGGTGATTTGATAGCGAAATCAACTCTTCTCTAACTTTTGATAAAAGAAGATATTTTGGTTTTCCAATTACTTTACTCATAGAAACATCTAGATTTAGGCCAGCATCAATTAATGCAGCCCATCCACAAGCGTCTATTAGGACGCAATTCATTGATTCACCCCAAAATAGTTCCATGACCTATTAAACGCCATCTGGAACCTACTCTTCTCGATAATGTAATTCTACTACCCACTTTAGCACAAATAGGTAATCTAAGAGAAATTTTTGATACCTTTCCTTTCTTAGCAACTGTTCCTACTGATGTAGCGGTAGCTGAATTTATCATTAACATCTCATTCATTGATAATGGCCGAACAGGATCTGAACCTCCATCTCCACCGGCAACCATCTTCTCTAGTAATTCCAGTTCTAGTTCTAATGTCTGCCATATTGGTGGTAATTCGCCTTCTTTTGCCATGACTTGACCGGATAACTCATCGGCCTTTGTAGCGACAGGGTCGAGAGGTGTAGCGATACCACAAAGTCCTCCTGCATGTGCAGTTTCAAGATTTATTCCTCCTCCTTTAATACTCTCAATATAAGTTTCAAGTGGTTCCCATCGAGTTTTATTTCCTTCTTGTATTCTTCTTCCTGGAGCAATCATTATCTTATCTCCGACATTGAAAGATCCCTCGACTATACTTCCTCCGATAATACCGCCTGATAGTTCGTTTGGGCGAGCTCCTGGGCGATTGGTATCGAAAGATCTAGCTACATACATCAAACCAACATCTTCTTGTGAACGATCAGGAGTTGGGATAGTATGTTCAATTGCTTGTATTAAGACATCTAGGTTTACATCATGATGAGCGGAAATAGGTATTATAGGGGCTTCTTCAGCTATAGTTTCCTTAACGAAATCTTTGATTTCATTATATGATTCCATCGCCCTCTCTTGTGAAACTATATCTATTTTATTTTGCACGATTACAATATTTTTGATTCCTGCAATTTGTAATGCTGCTAAGTGTTCTCTTGTTTGAGGTTGAGGACACTTTTCGGTAGCAGAAATCAGCAACAATGCCCCATCCATTATGGAAGCCCCAGATATCATTACTGCCATCAGAGTTTCGTGACCTGGTGCGTCAACAAACGAAACAACTCTCAATAGATCTTTATCGGAATCTTTCTTACCTTCAGGATGCTTTCCTTTAGCATAATATTCTCCATCAACTGTCGAATAGAATGTAGTATCTGCATAACCAAGTTTGATGCTGATGCCTCTCTTTCTTTCTTCTGAATGAGTATCAGTCCAAGTACCAGAAAGAGCTTGTGTTAGCGTCGTTTTACCATGATCGACATGTCCGACCATACCAATATTTACTTCGGGCTGTCTTTTAATCTCAGCCAGAAGCATCATCCCCTACCGTTCACTCCTCTTCATTGGAAGTGGTTTCGATAGGTACATCTTCTTCGTCTCCTAGGATCGATCCTAGAGACTTCTTGCCATATTCCAATACCTTTAGGTTTAGTTGACGAGTATCTGTACTAATAGTATTACCACGAAGGTTTCGGCGACGACGTAGACCATCATACTTGTATCTGTAAATCTTTGAATTTTTCTTAACATAACGCTTGCCTTTGTATCCGGTACCTGCTGTAATAAGTATTGATTTTACATTACCACCTTCCAATTCTGAACGCATTGGACGGCCAGTTTTATCAGAGCCGCCAGTAATTTGAAGTTTGTAGCCATTTAGTGAACTCTCTCCTTCCCCTACAAACATGCCTTCAACAGAGTCTCCAATCTTCTTTCCTAGGAAATGATTGAAGTTTGAACCAGTAATTTCTACTGAAAAAGAACGACCCTTAGCACTAGGCTTAGTATCGTTGATTACCGCTTTGAAAGATTGCTCACCTGCCATATTAGTCACCTTAGACGGCATCCCGACATATGGCCCCTATAAGAGCGGTTCGGAAGCCCCTATGACGAGTAAGAATCATCTTTGTAGATCCATCTCAATCCTAGTAGCAAGATTTGCAGGCGCTACATTGTTCATTGTTATGTACTGCGTCCTTCCTCTTCCAATGTTTGATTTATCGTTTCTTGTCTCAATTAATCCCTCATTTTGGAGTAATTTTAGATGTTTCCAGAATGTAGTATGGCTCTTAGGTTTCGATTCATATTCTTCACATACTAAGTGATATAATTTCTCTGCATCTCCTGTATTTATTTCTGATTCCTTCTTCAATCTTCTACATAAGCCGAGCATAATTAATTTTTGATCTTTAGAAAGGCTGTCTACTTGACTCGGTTCTATAGAAGCTGTTCTCACTGAACTTTGTTCGATATCACTGATTAAGACTTCTCCTCTACCTGCAGACTCTGCTTTTCTAATTGCAGAATCAAGTAATTCTATTGCTAATCTTGCATCGCCTGAATCGCTTGCCATAGTTCCAATTTTTTCAAGAATTTCTTCACTTATTGACCCACTTCTACAGGCAATATCGGCTCTTTGTCTTGTAATTTCAATGAGTCCTTTCTTGTTATATGGCCTTAGTTGTAAGATATTACTAGCCCCTAATCTAGAGATTATCGCTGGCTCAAATAATTTTAGTAACATTGAATCCTGACTTACTAGAATTAGTGATAATGAACCTTGTCTTTCTTGACTCTCATCTATCCGTAAGAGTTTGTATATTAAATCGAAATTATCCCTTCTAACCAACGCGTCTACCTCATCTAATACGAGTAAAAGATGATTATTATGAGTTCTTAGATTTCTTCGTATCGATTGGATTATTTCACCCGAACTTAATCCTCTTTCTGGATGCCCAGAATCTAGAGATATCGCTATTTGTTGTAAAACCTGAGACGTAGAGGGGTTATTTCTGCAGTTAACATGCGAATAAGAAATTTTTCTTTTACCTTCTAAATGCTTTAACAGATCCTGTCCAAAGCGCCTACTCAGAACCGTTTTACCAGATCCAACAGGGCCCGTAATCACTGCTCTACAACTTGAATTATGATTCTCTACATGGGAAAACATACTTGCGAGTTCACTTAATTCTTTATCTCTACCTACTAGATTATTAGGTGTCCAATCAAACGAAATTGGTTCTCTATTGATTAGGATTTTACCCGCGCCTATCCGGTCGAGGTATCCTGACATTAATTTGCTATTTATTCGGTCGTTCTTAGACATATCCGGAACAATATGTTACTATACCTGTTTCTAATAATATTTCTAATCACGGTATCTCATCAAATTGGTAGCCATGCTCCCAACTCTTCTCACCCAGCGATACTTCTAGCTCAAAAGGTGTGATAAGTGGCTTAGCATATTTGACAGCATCATCTATTGCAATTCTTGGGCATGCTGTATTGACAAATGCATCTACGGGATAGAAGTCGATTAGATCAGGACCAACATGATCTAGAGCCAATAGATAACCTTTTTTGCCATGCTTTTTAAGCAGATTTTTCATTCTTATAGCCAGATTTCTTCTCATTTGTCCGGGTTTTTCTCCAATTAATATTCCAAAATTCTTCGCATTATCAACTGCAAAAATCAGCCCCATTCGTTGCCTTAATAATCTCTCAATTCGGCCAAATGACATTTCACTGGCATCTCCTGTGTATGGGTCTAGTAAGGCTAATGGTTTACCTGTGTGCATAACTAAACCAATGGGGTGAAAGTCTCCTGAGCCTAGGAAAAGATAGTGTCCAATCTCTGGGTCATCTCCTGAGTAATTACACCCTAGAACTTGACCGGGAAAAGTCAACCTTGCGCCACCCACTGGTATTTCAACCTCGAAGCCTGCACTCTCAAATCTTTTCTTATAATCGAATAATAAATGTAGATGTTGAATAGAACCTACTAGTCCTAATTTGGTTCCAGTTAGAGGGGCGACTCTCCCCACCGCATCAACAAATCTTTCCATTGCTTCTTCGTCAGTCAGATCCAACTCTTCTCCAGAATTCGCCAACCTTGCCTCTGCAATTGCTTTATGCTGTGCTAAAATAGGTAAGACTGGATCAATCACAGGGTCTCCTTCGTATGTAACTGGAATAAAATGAGTTGGCATTCCTGAATCAATATTCATTTGAGAATGACCCATGTGAGCAACTAATTCCACTCCCATCATTTTCATCTTGTCATGTACTAAATCACATGCTCCATAACAAGGGTCTGCTGCTAGAATAACTTTAGCTGCCGATTCATCTTCTATTGAATCCATCATCTCTAAAGCTTGCATCTTGAGTCCTTCTGGAACCTGCAGAGCTACGAGTCGATGATCATTCTCTTTAATTCTTGCAACCAAATCTTCTAGTTCGAAATCATGTTTATTTAAGTCCAAATTACCAACTCCTTCAGTCTACTATCTCGACCTTTCCATCGATGATGTCAATTCTTGCAAGTGCTCTTATCGGCCATGTTGGTTTTTCACGATTTAGTCTTTTACGACCTTCTCCCTTTTCGATTGCTATAACGATATCTTGTAAAATAACTCCCATATTCTCTAAAGTCTCTAGCAATGGTTCTAGTGTCCCACCTGTTGATATAACGTCATCAACAATTAAGATCCGTTCTCCAGGATTAATATCATTTATGTAAACTGTAGATTGTGAATAACCTGTAGCAACATCAACTTTAGTTTCTCCATCCATTCCATATGATCTCTTACGAATTACTACTGTTGGCTTTCCAGTTGCATCCCCTACTGCAGCCAATAAAGGTAATCCCATTGCTTCAACAGTGACAATTAGATCAATCTTTGACCAGTCGACACTTTCGACAATTAGATCACGAGTAGCACGCAAAACCTTAGCATCCATACGTGGAATACCATCCGAAATAGGATGTATGAAATAAGGATAATCACCTTTCCAAATTATTGGTGAACCACGCAAGGATTCATGTAAAATTGAGAGGGGAGTATTGGGCGTCATGCCCTACACACTCAGACTAGTCCCTTCAATTGCTCGGAACCTTCGATTACTTTGATAGTACAAGGAGTAGGGAACTTACAATTTGCCTTACGTAGTGCATCTCTTGCAACTAGGTAATGTTCAGGAGTAGTTACGATTGATATTACTGTCTGCCCTCTTTGAACACGTGCTGCGGTTCCTACATTCTTTCCAAATGCTTGTCTCATACCTTGTGATACACGATCTGCTCCAGCTCCAGTAGCCTGTTTATTTTCTCTAAGTATTTGATGAGGGTATGTGTGCATCCTTAATGCATAATTTTCCCCTGCTGCATCTCTGATTCTTGCATTGGCAACTTGACGTGCTGCTTCTAATGCCTTATCTTGAATTTGACATGAGTTATCAGCTAGAAGAGAAACCTTGACCGGAAATCCTCCTGCTTCTGCTACCTTTCTATTACCCATAAAATAACGAAGAATTCGATTATTAGGTACACCTCCAGTGTACTGACGTCTTGTGAATGCCTGACCCTTGAGTCTGCGGTACATGGATGCGGGCTTACGTGCCATTCGAACTACCTCGACTTCGGCCGACTGGCCTACCGTATTTAACAATAAGTGAGTAGAAGAAACTATCTTCGACCATCATAAATCAAGAAGTTGTAAGTCTTTCACTCTCGAGTTGAACGATTTTCACCCCTATTAAAATCATTATAAATCCTATAATAATAGTGTATCCCAATCTCTCATCTAGTAACCACCAACCGCCTAATATCCCAAAAACAGGAACTAAGAAAATATATGATGATGCAGAAGTAGCACCTAGTTTTTCTATTCCAATAGTGAACCAGTAATATGCGAGTACAGTCGAAAAAGCTCCTAAATAGAATATTGCAAACCACCCCTCTTTTGATGGATTTGGTATGCCATAATTCCAAGTCTCATAAATCATAAAGGGTGTAATCATAATTGTACCTATCATGGAATACCAAACAACAATCTCTAATGATGAATAATTATTTTCACCATCTTTACCCTCCATCAAACGTTTGGTCATATTTGTAGTAGTCGCCCAAGATAGTGACGCGAAAAGTATCAGTAGATCGCCAAATATCCTTTCTTCAAATTTAATTTGTGTATTCGGACTCCATCCTGTGACTATTCCTACGCCTAAAAATCCACATAATAAACCTAAAAACATTTTTTTAGATATTTCTTGACCAAGTAAAGGAGCGGCTAGTATTACTGTGAATATCGGGTTAAATGTGATTATCAAAGATGCGTCTCCTGCAGCAGTATAGAACATACCATGCATAAAGAAAAATTGATAGCATAATACTCCAGTAAAGCCGATTATTATCAAACTCCTAAATGTTTTCTTATTATCTGGAAACCACCTTACATCTTTCCCACTTACAGCATTAACAGCGAACCATAGATAGAAAATCATCATCGTTAATATGTACCTTAACCAGGCTCCCGTCATGGGTGGTAATTCTAATGATAACATCCTCCCGATAGCCCAAGATAGTCCCCAAATTATTGCTACCATAATCATGAGTAAGTGTGTTCCAAAGTTATTATCTTCCTTCATCGAACCACTCTATCTGTAACTTCCGATAACCTGTAGTAATTTATGTATCCGCCTGTCAATATATACTTACTTTCTACCCCTGCCAAGCGATTTGCTTATGCACCCCCTGCTTTGTGGTATTACTCACGCTGCGGCGTTAGCATTGGAATGATTAGAAATGTCGAAGAGATCAATGTTAGATCAATTTGCTGAAATCAAGGCTCAGCACCCCGATACGGTCTTATTTTTTAGAATGGGAGATTTTTATGAAATGTTTCATGAAGATGCAGTTGTTGCATCAGAAGTTCTCGGAATAACATTAACCAGTCGTGATAAAAATTCCGATAACCCTGTTGCGATGGCAGGTGTTCCATGGCATTCAGTCGAGTCTTATCTTCAGTCAATGCTACGTGCAGGTTACAAAGTTACTATGTGTGAACAGGAAGAAGAGTTACGTCCGGGTTCTAAGATTCTTGAAAGAGTAGTTACCAGAGTTTACACTCCTGGTTCATTATATGAGGAGAACCTTATTGGAGAAGACGGCTCGAGTATTTTAGCTGCAATTTCAGTTAAGGATGACAAAATTGGACTAGCAATACTCGATTCTTCAACAGGCCGTTCTTGGGTTCAAGAGCAATCAGGTGCGGGACGATGGGAGAGGATTAAAGATGAAATCCAACGTTGGTCACCTAGTGAATTAGTTGTATCTAAAAAAGATGCTTTATCAGATGTTATACTATCATTAGTTTCCGATCTAGATAATATACTAATGAGTGTTCATGATGCTAACGCTGAGCAAAGGCTACAATCAGTTCGTGAACATCTGCAAATTTCTGATCTTGGGAGTGTTGATTTAGATTCTAAACCATTGGCACTTCAGGCCTGTGGACTTGCGGCAGGATATATCGCCCATTTACATCTAATTGACACTGTTCCTCTCAGAGAAGTACATTTTGATGCAGACGATGGTCACCTTGTTCTAGATCAGACCACTTTAAGAAATTTGGAATTAAGCCATACTCTGATAGGTGAGAAGCAAGGTTCACTAATTCAATGCATAGATTCGACAAGAACTTGGATGGGCAGAAGACTACTAAAAGAGTGGATAATGAGGCCTCTAACAAATAAAGAAATTATTGCATCAAGGCATTTAGCCGTCAGAAGTTTATTCAAGGCTCCAAGGAGGTTAGACTCAATACGAGAGAATCTTAAATCGATGCGAGATTTAGAGCGTTTATCTACTCGACTGGCTTATGGTAGAGCGAATGCAAGAGATTTAGTTGCAGTTTCTGAATGCTTAGAAAGAATGCCCAAATTACAGACATTACTGACTGAAGGTAACTCTGAACTCCTTCATAGTTCCTCTTTAGGTTTGAATAATTTAGATTCAATAAGAGAACTTATCTACAGTAAAATTGTTGATGAACCTCCCGCATCGATAAGAGATGGTGGTATTTTCCGATATGGTGTCGATAAACAACTTGATAATCTAAGAAGTAAAGCAAGTGAAGGTACCAGTTGGCTGAAAGAATTTGAGTCTAAAGAGAGAGAAAAACTTGATATCCCGAATCTTAAAATAAAGCATAATAGGCAATTTGGCTTTTTTATCGAGATTACTAAATCACACGTAGGTAAGGTTCCGGATAATTACAGACGACGACAAACAATGACTAATGCAGAAAGATATACTACTGATGAGTTAGTAGGCTGGGAAGAGATAATACTCACTGCTGACGATAGGGCAAAGGCTCTTGAAAAAGAGCTTTTCATTAATCTCAGAAATAGCGTAGCCAATCATTCATCCGAATTAGCAACAATAGCAAGGCAAATAGCTACAACTGATGTAATATCTTCCTTTGCAATTCATGCTAGAAAAAACTCTTGGTGTAAACCAGAAATAACGGATGAGAGCAAGATAGAGATTATTTCTGGTCGTCATCCCGTATTAGAAGCAGATGGAAGATTTGTCCCAAATGATGTCAAGTTAGATGAAAAGAGGAGTTTCTTATTACTGACGGGTCCAAATATGGGTGGTAAATCTACTTATCTTCGGCAAACTGCACTGATATCAATTTTAGCTCAAGCCGGATCTTATGTGCCTGCTGAAAAAGCTAAGATTGGATTAATAGATCGTGTTTTCACAAGAGTTGGTGCTCATGATGATCTACGCCGAGGCCGTTCAACGTTTATGATGGAGATGATTGAAGTAGCTCATATATTGCGCCGTGCCACTGATAAAAGTCTGATTTTACTAGATGAAATCGGTCGAGGGACTTCAACCTTTGATGGTTTAGCCATAGCTTGGTCCGTTACTGAAGATATCTGTAAAAGGTTAGGTTCTAGAACTCTTTTCGCCACACATTATCATCAACTAATTGGATTAGAAGCCGAATTTAAAAATTTAGCAAATATTCATGTCCAAGTAGCAGATGTCAATGGAGAAATACGCTTTCTTCACACAATTTCAGAAGGTTCTTGCGATGACTCCTATGGGGTTCAGGTAGCAGCATTAGCAGGTTTACCAATTTCAGTGGTCGAGAGGGCTAGAGATTTACTTATATTTCTTGAAAGTCAGGCTCAAGGCGCCAAAGCAGGTTCTTCCAATTCGCCAGATTCAAGGCCAAATGGTCAATCCAGTATTTACGGTTGGATGTTAAACTCTGCGAATCAAAATGAATTAATTCCTAATGAATCGAAACCATTAGTTTTAGATGTAAAAGAAGAAATAATTATTGATCCTGTGCTCAAAGAAATTTCAGCACGTCTTCGCTCTTTAGATCCGGATAATCTAAGTCCTAGAGAGTCTCAAGAGGTTTTGTATGCTATGATTGATTCACTTGAAAAATCTAGATTTTCTGATTTATTGGAGGAATAATATGTCATCTAATTCTCGGCAGTCAATCATCCAACTTGATGAGTTAACTATTGATTTAATCGCCGCAGGAGAAGTAGTGGAAAGGCCTGCTCAAGTGGTAAAGGAACTAGTTGAAAATTCTATAGACTCAGGTAGCAGCCAAATAAGAATTGAGATTGAAAAAGGTGGATTTGATAGAATATCTGTTATTGATAATGGGCATGGGATACCTAGAGAAGAATTGAAATTAGCGATTAAAAGACATGCCACAAGTAAACTTTCAGTACCTGAAGATCTTAATAGAATCGTTACTAAAGGTTTTAGAGGCGAAGCATTAGCATCAATTGCTGCAGTTAGTGAGTTGATATTATCAAGTAAAGTTAAAGATTCAGATGGGTTTTCTATCTTAGTAGATAATGGAGTTGTTGGAAAAATTGAGCCAGTTGGTATAGCTCCAGGTACAAAGGTAGATGTCCTTAATTTGTTTAAAAAAATCCCTGCACGTTTATCTTTTCAAAGAAGGCCTTCAACTGAGAATGCAGCAATTGTAGATATAGCAATCTCTTTGGCCTTGAGTGAACCGAAAACAGGAATAATAGTGGAATTAGACGGAAGAAAAGTACTAGATTGTCCTCCTTGCGAAGGTATGGAAGACCGATTATACGATCTCTTTGGTTCGACATCGTCCAAATTAATTTCACTAGAATTTTCAGATGATGATAGAGATGCGCCGGGTGATGAAGTTTGGAGTGGATGGATATCTCCACCCGGAATATCACGTTCACGTTCAGATGATATTCACGTTCTCGTCAATGGACGTCCAGTTAGCACGGGGCCATTTCTTCAATCAATAAGAAGAGGCTATCATACTAGACTAATGGTGGGTCGCCATCCTATTGGCGTAATATCTCTTAATTTACCTCCAAGCGAGGTAGACGTAAATGTTCATCCTACAAAACGTGAAGTTAGATTGCAATATTCTTGGAGAGTTTTGGAGAGATTAGAGCGGTCTATTCAATATACTCTCAGTAAAGTTTCAACACAACCTGAATCTAAGAATTTAACATTACTTGAAGGATTGGAAGTTAAGCCAGATAATGTCCAAAATTCGGATATATTTGTTCCATCATGGGCTCAAGTAGAAAATAAAGAAACTATACAGACTCATTTTAGTAGCATTCGAGGAGCAATGCCATCGAGTGAAAGATTAGGAAATAAAATCTCATCCAATGAATTAGAACAAGAAACATTGCCAGGTCTGAACCCTAATCCGATATCTCCCTCATTATCTTCTGCAGAGCGTTCGTTACACCGACTTTCTATCTCAGGAGATTCAATTTCTCCAATAGACGAACCGACACCTAAAGCAGCAATAATACCAGAGTTGCCCGAAATGGAAGTATTATGTCAGTTTTCTAATTCATATATATTGGCTGAAGGTAATAATGAATTATTTATCATTGATCAACATGCTCTTCATGAAAGAATCAGATATGAGCGATTGCGTCCTTCTATGGTTGACTGGGATCCTCAAAAATTAATCATATCAGTCCCAATATCATTGGGGGTAAGGGAATTAGCCGCTGCTCGTTCTGAGTCTAAAAGACTCTTACAATTGGGTTTTGAATTTTCTGAATCTGACGAAGGAATTGTGGTTACTTCGGTCCCAAATGTACTTGTTGGAGATAGTGGATTAATTGAATTTTTACATGACATTCTGATTGATATATCATCTAATCCAGAATCAGGAGGGATAGATACAGTTGAAAAATTACGAGATAAAGTTGCTTTTATGAAGTCCTGTAGAGGTTCAGTTAAAGCAAATCAGAAACTGAATCTTTCAGAAATGAGACGTCTTTTAATGGATATGCGTACAGTTCCCAATCCATGGGCATGTGTTCATGGAAGACCTACTATTCTCAAGTTGACTCAAAATCACTTGGACAAGCATTTTGGACGTCATGGTTGAAGTATTTTTAGAGTTTTTATCATTTCAAGAAAATCAGGATGTGTGACTTTAATTATTTCAGGATTCATTATTTTTCCACCACAGTAAGTTGCTAAAATCACTGCCGTCATTGCTAATCTATGATCCATATGAGTATCTATAGGTTCATTTGGTATCTTAGGTATTTCTCCACCTAGTAAAGATAGTCCGTCTTTCTTTGTAGAACAACTGAGTGAAAATTCTCTAAGAAGTTCGCAAGTTCTGAAGATTCTATCAGACTCTTTACCCTTAGTATGTGCTGCCCCAATAATATCGCCTCCACTAGATATTGCCATTAATGCGGCAGCAGGAGTAATTATGTCACTTGCATCTCTAAGATTTATTATATTTATATCTGGATCTTCTAATAATTCTAGTGTATTAAAGAGTAATTCATCTATATCTTGTTCTTCAATTTCTACCTGTAAATTTTGGTGTAAGTTGTCTAGTAAGATAGCCATAGGATAGAGGCTCATTTCACTAGGTATTTTTACTGTCTTTGGAGTTATAATTTCCCAACTGGAAAGTTCTATTGTGTTGCCTAGGATATTCTGTTTCAAACCCCATTTTTCGGCTATCTTACAGGTTAATTGCAAATACCCTCTACTAACTTCTTGTCCAATAATTGTTAAGTTCATTGCACTCTTAAAATCCGAAGAGCATAATATTAGTGCACTTATTGGTTGACTTGACTCTGAGGCATCAATTTCTATGTCTTTCGGATTTATTGGGCCTTTGACTGTACATGGGAATCCATCTGAAGATATTTCACAACCTAATTGTTTCAGACACGATGATAATATTGAATTACTCCTTTTTCGCAAAGAGATATCGCCATCGATAGTTATCTCAGAATCAAAGGTTGCAGCTAAAGCAGTCATTATTCTAGCAACAGTACCCGAATTTCCGCAATATATGGTTTCTTTTGGAAGAATAAGACCATTCTTGGGTGGATATACAATCCATTTAGAAGTTTTTTTACTTATTTTTACACCCATTTTTTCTAAGCATTTTGCCATTGATACGATATCCTCTCCAGGGGTTCCCTGAAAATTAATTTCGGTAACTTCAGATGATTTTGATGCGAGCATTAGTTCCCTAATCATATGACTCTTTGAAGGTGGTAATTTGTAATGAAAAACACCATTTGGGGTCATAGGTTGTATCTGTTCCACAACTTTGCATAGTTGGGTACTTGTTGAATACTCTTGTCAGGAGTCCACAATTCTTATTGCATCTCCGAAGTCACATTCTTGGTCCCAAGATCTGGCTCTTTCCTCAACTTGATTGAGTTTCATTTCTTCCTCAATACTGCCTCCCCTCAACTTAACTAAATTATTTCTTTTCAATAATCTTGGACTTAATCCAGGTAATATCACGCCTATTGCACGAGGCACTCTTCCAGGGTATACATCATTGACATGTGATGCGATATTTGTCGTACAGTTATTGAATAGACTATTATAAAATTCAGGATTTTCATATAACTGGTTAGTCCTTCTAAGATAAGATTCTAACATCCTACATTGATTTCCTTCTCCTAGGATTATAGCTTCAAAAAGATGTGTTTCTGATTTCCTGCATCTACTTCTTACTCCGATTACATCTTTCTCAGTAGCCCAAACATACATTATCTCAAACTCTCTCAATAATCCTTTGATGGGACTGAACTTTTCTCCGGGTTCTCTTCTTACTTCAATAGAGCAAGAAATCCTTGTGCCATCCTTAAATTCAAAACTCAGAAGAGTATGAGCAATCGGTCTTCTTGTCGGGTAAAAATATTCTAAAACTAACCATATTTTAGTACAGTCTGAAATCTTGAATCTTTTTTCTATCCATTTTTCGTCAAAATCTTTAGTAGTTCTCCAATCAAAATCTCTTACATTTTTAAGTATTACTTCATCATTATCTATCTCTGCATATGCAATATATTTATTTTCGTTGACCCATGATAAATCATTTGAAGGTGTCAAGTGTCTAATTCGTCTCCAAACTGAATAAATACCTATTATACACAAGATTAGGAGACTTAAACCCAGCAGAGTCAGGTTGCTCATACATCTTCAGAAGATGACACAAACAAGAAACCTCCTATCGGTTAGTGGCGCGGCAGGGGAGATTCGAACTCCCGAGGTGAAACACCACTGGATTAGCAATCCAGCGCAATGGCCAGGCTATGCGACTGCCGCAATATGCATCCGAGTTTTGATTATGGCTTAAGAAGAACGGTCTCAATCATTCTTCTTCTTCTTCAGATTCTGTCTCATTATCTTCTTCTAGAAGTTCAGCAGGAAGTCGTGCTACAAATATTATTTCGTCATTATAGCCAGTCTTATCTGAATTTCTTAATTCCATTATTCTAGTGCCCTTGGCTACTTTACCTAAGGTTTCTTTAGTTTGATTTGCAGCCAATCTAATCATCATTCCAGATTTCGTAAGCATGAAAAGTTGGTCCAATAGATCAGGTATTTGCTTTACGCTGATTATTTTATCTCCATCTTTAAGTGACATAGTACGCACTCCTTTCGTACCTCTGTTTGTCTTCCTATAGCCATCTCTCTCAATACTTATATTTCCATCATCGTTGATAATTAATTCGCCATTATCATCTAACTGGTTAACCATCTCGCCAGATCCTAATCTTGTTCTCTTTGCCATACCATATTTAGAAATAGTAAGTACATTATTTTCAAAATTATTTGAAACTATCATTCCAATCACTTGGTCATCTTTACCTAAGTTCATTCCAGTCACTCCTTGACTAACTCTGCCCTGAACTCTCACTGTATGGGTAGTTAGAGTTTCTCCAGTATTCGGATCTATCCTCGTTTTAACTTCTGAAGGCATAAATCTACACGCATATCCACCTGATGAAACGAGAACTACATGGTCTGAATCTTTAGCGGCTCTCACTGTAACTAACCTATCGTTATCTCCTCCAGCGAATTTAATTGCATATTTTCCATTCCTATTTATCTTGACGTATTCTGATAACTTACTTCTTTTAATCCTACCATTTGAAGTTGCAAATAATAAATAATTTTCGTCGGGGTTTTCCAATAAATCCTTAGAAATAGGTAGTAATGAGACAATATTCTCATCTTCTCTTAGACTTTCTAATAGGTTTCTAATGTGCCCTCCTCTGGAAAGTCTACTTCCTTGTGGAGTTTCCCATGCTTTCAATCCATAGACTCTCCCTTGATCTGTGAATATTAGTAACCTATCTTTACTAAAACAGGTTACAATTAGTTGAGGTGTGTCTTCATCTTTTGTAGTAACTCCCTTCAGTCCTTTACCGCCTCTATTCTGTACACGGAAACTTTCAACAGGTACGTGTCTGATATAATTGTCTTCTGAAAGTGTGATTGCAATGGCCCTTTCTTCGATTAAATCTTCTCTATCCATAGACAAAGGCATTGGATCAATAAATGATCGTCTTTCATCTCCATGTTTCTCTAGCATTTCTTCAAGTTCTTGTAAAAGAATTTCTAGTCTGCGCATTCTTGAAGATATAATGTCATTTAAATCAGTAATTTTTATTTGTAATTCTTCAAACTCATTTTGAACTTTATTGACATCTAACTTGCTGAGTTGATATAGTCTTCTTTCAGCAATAGCCTTTGCCTGCGCTTCTGTGAAATCAAATGAATCTATATTTTTAATTATAGAATCCTTTCCTTTCAAAACGGATTCGAATTGTTCTCTACTTTCACTTGCCTTGCCTACTGCTACAATATCATCAATTCTTTTTTGGGCTTTAACTAATCCTTCAAGGATATGTGCTCTAGCCTCTGCTTTTTCTAACTCAAATTGAGCTCTTCTCTCTATTACAGATTCTCTATGTTCTACATATGTGTGTAACATAACTGGTAGAGTTAACAAGACAGGTCTTCCATCTAAAATCCCCATCATATTAGCTGAATATGACTCTTGTAAGCGACTTGATTTGAATAATTGGTTTAACACTGCATGTGGGTCTGCATTATTTTTGACTTCAATTAAAACTCTGATTCCTTCTTTCGACGACTCATCTCTAATATCTCTAATTCCTATTACAGTTCCCTTGTTCACTAAATCCGCAATGTGGACAAGCATATCTGCCTTCTTAACTTGATATGGGATTTCATGAATAATAATTCTCTTACCCTTTGAATCATCTAATACTTCACATTTTGATCTAACATGGAATCTCCCCTTCCCTGTAGAATACATGTCATATATTCCATCAATGCCATGAATTCCAGCCCCAGTTGGGAAGTCTGGACCTTTTACGAATTGCATATATTCGTCGATTGAGATATTAGGGATCTGTTTATTTTCTACTCCTTGTTCTATAATCTGACCTACATGAAGGTTCACTGCTCCCGCTACTTCTGTTAAATTATGAGGAGGTATTCTTGTTGCCATACCTACTGCTATTCCATCACTGCCATTTAGCAATAAATTTGGTAGCCTTGACGGCAGTACTGTTGGTTCATTTTCTGAATCGTCAAAATTAGGTTGGAAATCAACGGTCTTCTTTTCGATATCTTCTAGCATATGTTTAGCTATCTTATCTAGCCTACTTTCAGTATAACGCATTGCTGCAGGTGGGTCACCATCTATTGAACCAAAATTCCCTTGACCATCAACTAATGGATATCTCAATGAAAAATCTTGAGCCATTCTGACCATTGTGTCATATATTGATTGGTCACCATGAGGATGATATTTACCCATTACTTCGCCCACTGATCTTGCTGATTTACTGAATTTCTTATCGGAAGTATGGCCTCCCTCATACATACCATACAATACTCTTCTATGCACTGGTTTCAGGCCATCTCTAGCATCTGGCAGTGCCCTGCCAATAATTACTGACATTGCATAATTAATATAAGAAGTCTTCATTTCTTTGTTTAATGGATGATTTAGTATATTTTCATTACTAATTGGTGTATTATTTGTTTCTTCTTCAGATGTCAAGATTTGTCACCTCCTTAGCATGTTTTTCTATAAATGCTCTACGATCGGGAACATCTTCTCCCATCAATATCTCAAACAATCTATCGGAGTCCTCTGCATCTTGAACAGTCACCTTTAGCATAGTTCTTGTCTCAGGATTCATTGTAGTATCCCAAAGTTGCTCAGGATTCATTTCTCCCAGACCTTTGTATCTTTGTACGCTAATCTTCGCATTTGGGTTATCTCCTTGTAGTTCTGACATCACTTCATCTCTTTCTTCATCTGAATAAACATATCTTCCGATTCTACCTTTAGATAATTGATATAGGGGTGGCTGAGCAATGTAAACGTACCCCTCTTCTATTGCCGGCCTCATAAATCTCCATAAGAAAGTCAACATTAGCGTCCTTATGTGGGCGCCATCTATATCTGCGTCACACATTATTATTATTTTTGAGTATCTTAATTTACTAGTGTCAAAACTCCCATCTTCTACGCCCCCTTCTTCAGATGGATTTCCAACGCCTGCTCCTAAAGCTCTGATCATAGTTTGAATCTCATTATTCTGGAATACTTTCACTAAATTTCTCCTTTGTCTCTCAACATTCAGAATCTTTCCACGAAGTGGCAATATCGCTTGTATTCTCCTATCTCTACCAGTTTTTGCAGAACCTCCAGCGGAGTCACCTTCGACTAGGTAGACTTCGCATTCAGATGGGTCTCTAGATTGGCAATCAGCAAGTTTTCCAGGTAAACCTCCTCCTTCTAGTACTCCTTTACGCCTAGTTAAATCTCTGGCTTTTCTAGCAGCCTCTCTAGCTTTAGATGCTAGAAGCGCCTTATCTACAATTAATTTCCCTACTGATGGATTTTCTTCAAAGAATTCGCCAAGTTTCTCATAAACTACAGTTTCAACAATACTTGTTACTTCACTACTAACCAGTTTATCCTTCGTTTGTGAAGAGAATGAAGGGTCTGGATGTTTTACGCTAACTATTGCCGATAAACCTTCTCGCACATCATCTCCTGAAAGAGAATTTCCCTTTAGCAAATTTCTTTTCTTTGCATGATTATTCACCGATTTAGTTAGGGCGCCTCTCAACCCCGTCATATGAGTCCCCCCATCTTTATTACGGATGATATTTGTATAGCAAAAAATGGTTTCACTGAATGCATCGGACCATTGTAGAGCCAACTCTATTGTGACGGGCCCCTTTTCAGTTTCTCTTTCACCACTGATTTGAATTACTTCATTGTGCATTACTTCTCTATTCGAGTTAATTTGGCGCACAAATTCAGCTAATCCGCCTTCATAATGATGTTTACTAATATTTTCCTCCTCATCTCTTTTATCTGTAATTATAATTTCTAAGCCAGCGTTGAGGAAAGAAGTTTCTTTCAAACGAGTGTCTATTTGATCAAATTCAAAATCAGTTATGTGGGTGAAAATACCTAAATCTGGCTTAAATCTAATCATAGTCCCAGTATCCGAGCAATTACCCGTTTCTTCTACAGGTTTTATCGGAATTCCCGCTTCATATCTTTGATGATAAATTATGCCATCTCTATGGATTGTCATCTCCATCCATTCTGAAACTGCATTGACCGCAGAAACTCCAACTCCGTGTAACCCTCCCGAAACTTTGTATGAACTATTGTCGAATTTCCCTCCTGCATGGAGTTTTGTCATTATTACTTCCGCTGCAGAAATCCCATATTCTTCGTGTATTCCTATTGGTATTCCTCTTCCAAAATCACGTACAGAAAGAGATCCATCTTTATGGAGATTAACTTCAATTAAGTCGGTATGTCCTGCTAAATGTTCGTCAACTGAATTGTCAACAACTTCCCAAATACAATGGTGTAATGCGCTACCATCATGGGGGTCTCCTAAGTACATCCCTGGTCTTTTTCTTACTGCTTCAAGGCCTTCCAATACTTGAATGCTATCTGCACTATACTCATCTGTCATCTCTTTCATCTCACTTTTCCTGAGGGTTCCCTAAAGGAACCCTCAAAATCACTGTATTATTGGGGTGTCAGGGGGTTATTGAATGCTTTCGATATCTTTCTCTAAATTAGCCTAAATAGCTCTAAAAAGAGCCTTTCATAATTTTATTCTCTGAGAAAACACTCGGCACGATTAAACGGGATTCATTTCTCCCGCGAGTAATGAGTTTGCCTCTGGTATGCGTTACTCTTACGGGTTGCACTGTTGATGCAATGCTGAAAGATGCAGCTAGAGCCACTGCGGCAGGGGCAGATATCGTCGAAGTTCGTCTCGATAAATTATGGGTAATCGAGCAAGAACCAGAACCAGTTGAAGTGAGAAATTCAGATTCTACAGATACGCGTAGATCAACTTATGTCGCTCCAACATATCTTCAACAACCAATCGATTCGGTTGATCTTGATTCCTCATTAATTTCATTTAGAACTGGAATAGAATTGCCTGTAATTTTGACTTGCAGGCCAGAGAGGCAAGGGGGTCACTATCCTGGTTCTGAAAAAGATCGTATTGCAGTTTTATCAAAGGCGATAAAGAGCGGCGTAAGTTGGATAGACTTAGAAATTGATATCGATACCAAGGAAAGAAAGAAATTAGTTAAATTAACAGGAGATAGTACAAAAATCATAGCATCAAATCATTACGACGGTCCTCCAAGTTCTCCTGAGGATATAGTTGAAGAAATTTTGGACATTTCTGATTCCGGAGATATAATAAAATTTGTATTTAACACAAGTGGTAAAAAAGACGCATTGAAACTATTTGATGTTGCTTGGAGAACGAAGGAATCAGAATGTAAATTATCTATTATGGGTATAGGTGCAGGCGGTGATTGGACTCGTATTCATGCCCCTTTACTTAATCAAAATATTGTATATACTACAATGGAAAATGGTTGGCATCTCGCTCAGCAAGGAAAAATAAATACTAGTGATCTCCAAACCGCTTGGAAACTACTGGAATATAATTAGTTCTGTTCTTCTAATAATGGGATAACTTCTTTATCTCCTACACTAGAATTATCTAATCCATATGAATTATATTTGCTATTGATTATGAAAGGGACAATTAGGCAAGATAGAGGTAGAATTGCTACCAATATGTATGCAGTGAATTTAGGCAAAACCAGCCTTTCCTCGACATCTACTAAGAGTTCGATATTCAATACGCCACCCGCTGCTGATTGATCTGTATTCCGGTTATTATCCCAATTATCAAAAACCAGATAATATTCCGTTTGAGTTTCATCAAACCAAGATGATGAGACGGAATCTATTGCTACCGAAAAGTAACCTTCTGTGACCTTTTCATAACTGTGTACGTCTCTAAATGGCATCCAAGTTGCAGTATCTCTATATTCAACAGGTAAGAATCCAATTACATCTAACCAATCTTCAGTTCTAAGATCGTAATTACCCTCATAGAAATCCCAATTGCCATCCGTCATCAAGTATATGTCGCCTTTAGCACCGTTACTTGGTGGTGATTCAGGGTCTCCAATAAATGAAAAACAGAATGTATATGATTTCCCAGTGGATAAAATCATACTAATTGCTACTGCAGAATCATTTTGTACCGTCATATCCATACTGAAATCATTCTCTACTGGCCATAATAAATCAGTTGTTTCTAATCCATCCCAGTCCCACATCCCCACTTCATGTTGGTTTATTCTTTGAGAAACATCCCAATTGTTGTTTGCAGGAACCTCACATACATTTTCTGCCGAAACAGTAGGTGAAATTCCCACTACTATAGTAATTAGAATCATCGGCATTAAAAAGCAAGAATTTAGAAATAGAGCTGTTAATTTTTTCCGAAGAGACACTGCAATCATTTCCTTCTGGTTCTAATTGGCCGGATGTAACCTGATTCTTTGTTTCTTCGTTCTTCAACTGTCAAATATTTAGGCTGTGGAGGTGGGTTATGTTGATCCATACCTGGAAGTCCACCTTCTTTTACAACTTCTTGGACATCATACGTTTCTGTACGTCCTTCAGCATCTAATTCTTCTTCATCCTTTTGCCTCATAATTAACCACCCTAGTAATAATACAGTTGCTATTAATGCTAATAATCCTGCGCTCCCTCTATTGGGGACAAAATCTTTCCATGTCAAATCAGATATTGATAGCGGGCCATCGTCTTCTTCAATTCCTAGGACGGTGATTTCAAATTGTTTGGTTGTACAAACATCTACTTCGTCACAAACTTGTAAAATAATAACAAGTGGTTGATATTCTGGTAGTGACCAGACCTGTTCTCCCCAAACATAGTCATTCATAGTATTTCCATCATTATCTATCCCATCTTTTGCTATGTTCAAATCCCATTCAATACTGGGTGGACTTGAAAGATATTGATTTTTATCATTTTCATAGTCTCCATCTCCGTCTGAATCTATGTTTGTATCAGTATCTAACCAAGCCTCTATTCCATCTATAATATCCTGATCTATCACTTCTACATTCAAATCAACCATATCTCCTACAATTACATATTCTAATCCTGTGGGATCATTTGTCAAGATTTCAGGCGTTCTTGAAACATAAATTGTCATTGTCGTTGTATTTGTATCTCCAGCCTCAAATCCGTCCACTACAGTCAATTTTACGATATAAATTCCAGGTATTTGGTATTGATGCCATACTTCAAACCCTTCTACTTGAGGTGAAGAATCGCCGAAATCCCATAACCATCTCGTAATTCCATTCCAATCGGGATCGTCTTGATTAGTGGATTTCATATTTTCAAATATTGGGTCTGAATCATAGCTACCTGAGCCATCGAATAGTAGTGGCATATTTGGAGCAATAAATACTCCCCCATTTTCAGTGAATGGTACTTGCCATGTGATAGCCGATTGTTCTATTGGGATGAAGCTCAGAGCAGTTCCGTTAATACTAGGCTGCTTGAATTTTAATTTTGGTACTGGGAGCGGATTATCTATTCTAATCGTATATGATTTCTCTGCCGATTCCATTCCCATCTCATCAATTACAATTAAACTAATACTATACAATCCTGGTTTTGTAAATGTATGATAAACAGATGTGACATTGTATACGGGTTCATCAAAGTCGGAAATATTCCAAATTATTTGCATTGATGAAGTATTTCCATCTGGGTCGAAAGATAAGCTTTCAAATACATAATCTGTATCAATTTGACCATCAATAGGTCTTGGGAATACTGCAACAGGCCTTTGATTAATTACCAAAACTTGTAATGAAGCAATGGATGTATTACCGTCATCATCAGTGACTTCTAATGTTATATTTTTCATACCGGGTTCTTTCCAACCAATTATTGGATTCTGTTCTACTGATTCAGTTACCGAATAATCTGAGGTTATAGTCATGCCAGAACCATCTGTATTTACACCATCTTCGAATATCCACCGGTACTCTACGATGAAACCATCTTGGTCTTCAAAGATTGAAGGCATCTCTAATGGGGTCAGAGTAAATGTTTGTAAATTTTCATCAAAAATCTGTTGTGGTACTCGATTTAGGACTCTAATGTATATAGAATAATCAACGAATTGATTACCATCATCAATAGTTAGAGTTAGAGTGTATATGACTCCATCAGCACTACCGTCAACCCATGCATGTCCTAATTCTGCTAATCCCTGTCCTTGTTCTATTTGTCCATCCCCCCAGTTCCAAGTAAAGACCAATTCTTCAATTGGTACATTGTCTTGGCTAGATAATGCAGAAAATTGGACTCTTTGATTGGTCATCAAAGTCAGTTCTGAGTCTTGTATTATACCATCAACAGATATTGCAGGTATAGGTACAGATGTATCATTAACAGAAACTGTCCAAGATTGTGGTTCTGAGAAGTATCCACCTCTATCTTTCACTGTTAGAATAATGGTGTAAATACCGGTTTGAAGATATGAGTGAGTAGGATTCTTAAGTCCTGAAGTAGTATTGTCTCCTAAGTCCCAAAAATAAGCAATAGGGGTGTCATTATGGCTAAATGTCCCATTTATCTGACTGAATCCCCACGCATCATAGCCGGAACCATACATTCCTACAGGTAGCCATGTTTGTGTAAAATTCGTTGCTATTGATCCTGAAGCCACTGGTTCCATATTTGCAATATTTTCAGGTAAGGCAAATGCTTGGTCTACCACAACGCCGGTAACGTCAGTGATTTTCACACTATATGTCCAATCTCCACCTTCAGGTGGTGTGAACCAGATACTTTTCTCTGTTGCTATGCTATTTCCTGCTGTCACATCAAAAGTTAGTGTATCTACTATTGTATTATTTAGATATGCATTAGCTTCTACTTCTAGTATTTCAAAAAATGCATTTGAAGTGACTTCTAAATCAATCCTACTGCTATCGTCTAAATTATCTCCATCTCTATCGAAATTTTCTATTGCAGCAATTTCTACTTCTGCGGGGTCAGTAATTAGTCCTGCTTGAATAGTTATTGCGGCTTCTGGATATGAGCCTGTAGTAATTCCACAACTAGCGAAATTATAGTCACAATCATCCACTAATGATTCATACCAAGTAATTAACCATACTTCATCAGTAATATTCCCAAAACCGTATACTAGGCCTGTACCTGCTCCGCTGCTGGGGTCGATTCTTAGTTTACTCATAGACCAAGTTCCAGTCGCAATTTCCTTAGACATAATAACGCCTTCAAAACCAAATTGAGTAGGTGAAACCATTAGATTTAGAGGGGCTCCTGAACCTTGAGCGAATTTATATGATCTCATACCCCATCCCTCGACTGCCTGACTATTACTACTCCAATCATCTACCCATTGGTCGTTGTAACCGCTCTTCTGAACTTTACAAATAAAAGCGGCAGTACAGGCTTCAGATAAATCAAGATTCGAGAAACCGAACGCACCTTGCGCACTATCCAGTGTGACTGCAGCACTGAAATTAGCATATATTTCACTCATAGTAGTCCCTATAGATACTGAGCCAGGTAGTGGATTCGATGCTAAATTTTCAATTCCTGCACCTCCTGTTGCAGTATCTGCTACTAGATTAGAAATTGCATTGCCTCCTCCGAGTTTATCTGCTAAGTACATTAAGAACATGAAACCGGCTCCGTAGTCAGCTATTCTTTGATTCCACCATCTGACGCTCATATTCGAATTCTGAGACCAATCATTAGCATGGCCAGCCAGAGTACTTGTTACTCCAAAGCAAAGGTATGCTGCCATATCAGCGGCTCCTTCATCTATCCATAAATTTTCAAAAGGATCTCTAGCATTGTGGAGTAGATGTTGAAATTCGTGAGCAAGTATTGTATTCCTCCAACTCATATCGTCTACATCGACGAATACCGATTCTCTCTGTGAGGATATTCCAGGCGCGAAGTAACCTCCGATTCCACCACCCCCATCTATTGCTAGTATCACTATTTCTAATTGGCAGTTATTATCTACATCTGGCATGGTACCGAAATAACTGGTATCAGTGGGGAAAATTGTAGATTCAAAAGTCGATGCAATATCATTTAGGGTAGTGGCAGAAAGAATTTGTCCATTCTCTATAAAAATAGCGGAATTAGAGGATATTTTTTGTACAGTTGCATCAATATTTCCGCTAGAGGTAGGGATGGTGTCGGTATCTCCTTGACTCCACTCATTTGTACAATTACGGGCGGATGATTTAGAATTTAGATATGGTTGAGAAAATGGAAGTATCAGATTTGGATATCCATCTTCTATCCATTGCTTTTTCAGATGGCTTGTGGCTGAATAGGTAGGTTCTGAATCATTCGTAAACATATACATATTTCCATCTTTTAATGGATTAAAATCTTCAAGATTCCCTGCAGATATTTCGACTACATTTTCATCAGATATTTCTCCAGCTAAAGCGATAGGAGAAATACTGGCTAGTAACAATACTGAAACAAGAAAGAACGGAGTAGTGGTATTGTTTCTTGGTTTTAGCCCAGACATTCGTGTCACATCCTGTTTAATACAAGTTAATGCCCGTTTGAGACCTATTTTAACATCGATGGAGCATCGTTCGTACATGATTAGGCGGGGGGGAGGCATCAAATCAGTTTCAATCTTGATTTTAGTCTTCTTTTTTTCTACATTTTCTCCTCTAGTTCAGTCTGATATGCCATCTTATCAGGATACCTATCATGTCGAAATAATAGAGCCAGAAATAGTTGAAATCATCCCTCATGATTCTCATGCATTTACTCAAGGGTTATTGATTCATAATGGTAAAATCTATGAAAGTACGGGATTATACGGTGAATCTAGTTTACGTATAGTCAATATGTCTACAGGGCAGATTGAAAAAATAGTTAATTTAACAGATGAATATTTTGCAGAAGGGATAGCAATCATAAATAATTCATTGATACAATTGACTTGGAAAGAGAATATTGGTATATTATATAATTACTCATCTCTAGAGGTAATAGGTAATTTCACTTATGAGGGAGAAGGATGGGGTCTTTGTAGTACTGAAAATAATAATTTATGGTTTTCAGATGGTTCTTTCCAGATATCTAAAATATCTCCAGAAAACCTTTCTATATCTAATGACTTACTGACTGTAAAATATAATAATTCTCCAATTAATAGATTGAATGAACTGGAATGCCCATTTGAAAATAGCCTTATTTATGCAAATATTTGGCTTGAAGACAGAATTGTTTCTATCAGCCAGTCTACAGGGGACGTTTGTTTTGAATATGACTTTACAAATATCCGTTTAGAATATGAGAATGATAATTCACGGGAATTAAACGGTATAGCCTATGATGAAAGCAGTTCGCATTTCTTGATTACTGGTAAGAATTGGTCAAACTATTATTTAGTAGATTTCAATAGTTCATTTCAAGATTGTCAAATAATAGAAGAACCAGTTGTAGAAAATAATTTTTCCTATCTTCAATATGTAGTGATATTCGCAGTAGCTATTTTTCTAATGCCATTTTCTTGGCCGACGTTTGTTTTAGTATTTTACAAGTTATTAAGGCGACAAACTCAACAGCCCCCCCCTTCTAGGACTGTAGAGAAAGGGCGTGAGGGGTGACTAATGAGTCGAGAAAATATCGATAGTTCAGGTTTTGAATTATGGCTACATGATTTATCTATAGATCCAGCAACAAGAGTTGCCGGTGCTATACTAATTATTTCTGGAAGCGCTTTGGGTGCCATGTTAGGTGTTTTATTGATGGCAGCAGATCCTGCCGATATAATGGGTCAAATAGACAATGAACAATCCTCAGACGATGTTGACGGTTTAGTGATATCTTCTCTAGAAAATAATACAGGAGGTGATCCTATAATGGGAGTTTTAGTAGAATTGCTTAATGAAGATAGAACTTTAATTAGTAGCGATATAACTGATTCTGGAGGGCGTTTTAATATTGAAGATGTCCCGAGACGTTCATCTATTCTATATGTTCAGCACCCAGATAACAAAACAGTAGAAATATTACTAGTACCAGGTGACCATTCTCAAATCCCAGTCACTTTAACTCCAGGGGATGGATTAATTGGTCCTATAGATATGCGGGGAGAAAGTGATCTTTCTGAATCAGTATTTGTCGGACTTTTTGTCGCAGCGGTCACTCTTATCACTGGTTTAGCAGGGATAGTTGGTGGATTAGAAGTTTACAATGGTGATAAATACAGAAGATCTTGGTGGTTGACCTTCCTTGGTTTGTTTAGTAGAGGTATGATTTTCATAGGCCCTTTACTGATACTTCTAGGATTAGGTTTGATGTACATGACAAGAGATCAATTTACCGATTACAATCTATCAGGGGATTAATGCCTATGTACCTAATTAGTGTCGAAGGAGGCGATGGTAGTGGCAAAGGTCTCGCTACAAAGGTAATCGCTCAAGTACTCGAAAAAGAATTCACTTTTTCATCTGTTGAAGTTACTGGTGAGCCTCGAAGAGACCATCCACTGGGGCGTCTTGCGATTAATTCCGTCCGTACAAAAACTATGACTCCCGAGGGTGAAGCAGGACTTTTCGCAGCAGATCGTGTCGACCATTCACATGGTTGGATTCTCCCACTTTTAGAGGAAGGACGAGTAGTAGTAAGTGAGAGAAATATCCATTCATCTCTCGTTTATCAGGGAATAGTAGGAGGCTTAGGGGTTGATAAAGTGGCTCATATGAACTCAGCAGCCCTTGTGCCTGATCTATGTGTATGGGTTGATTGTGACCCTGAATTAGCGCTCAATAGAATAAGAACAGGTACTTTGAGAATACACTCTGAAAAAGAGGAATATTTTGAAACCAGTTCTCTTCAGAAAGAAATAAGGTCAGGGTATTATAATCTTCTTTCTGGAGAATTAGAAATGCCGACTCCTTTTGACATGGGTGCGATAATAGGACCTGTTCTAAACGAAGGTAGTGAAGAAGATTTCAAGAAAGAATTGAGATTAAGAATTCGGAGATTCATACATTCACATCCGATTCCCATTAATGTTCAAACAGAAGTTGTAGAGCAGAATCTCATTAGAAAACTCTTGGTCAAAAGTAAAGGACAAACAACTTTAGTAGGGCTTGGAGTAGAACCACATTCGGGTCGAGATGAATGGCTTAATGGCAAAAAACCATGGCAAATATTGAAGAATTCTCAAATGAGCCATGAAAAATGTCTCGCTGATACATCATCAAGTATCAAACCCTACATCCCTCAAAGTGTACTTGCACATTCTATCTCTTCAATAGTAGGCACTTTGTCTATTATAGCTAATGCAGATATTGGTGAATTACGTTCAGCACAAGGCCCTGTGAGAGCAGTTTCAGAGAGTCATTCTCATAAGATAATTAGATATCTAAATGATGATTTAGACTGGCTTCATCAGCATAGATCATTATTAGGTAGGGATACCGCTAGGAATCAGCTTAAAGAACAATTTCTTCCATTTGGTTATCTAGTGCTCGCGATTTGGCCACTGAGAAAGGTGATCCAAAAATGGATTCATGATAATCCTAAAACTCATCTTAGATTTTGCTTAGGGCAAATAATTCGTTCCGATGAATATTCGGTGTCTGTGAATAATTGTATTCGGAGAATAAAAATATTAGGTTCCGGATGCCCGAATATGAGCACTCCAACAAATCCCTCTGGCTTAGTTGATTGGTGGCAAGGAAATATTAATCCCTGAATACTAATTTAGCGTTAGCAGGGAGTTTTACCAAATCTGCTGAATCGAAATTATCTGGTCTAGAACTAATTGCTGCACAAGACCACCAAGATAATACAAATCCTGCTCCAGTACCAGTGATCAATCTGACTATATTTGTTGATTCATAAGATGTCAATAATTGTGTAAAACCATCTAATCCAATTGGAATCGCGCCTAAGGATACCAAAAGAATCATTGCTAATAATCTCCTATCCTCCTTATACAAAAATTCTATTTTCTCATCAGTAAATACTGACAAAAATGAATCTCTAATAGTCCATCGATTCAATCCTTTTTTTCTCCAAAATAATGCACCCAATGCAAGTCCTAAAAATAAACCAACATCTCTAACACAAACTGCTAACTGGTTCCCATTTATTTCCCATGAACGTTCATATTTTTGATGGCAATTCAGATCTCCAATAAAATAAACAAATGCTGCTAATGGATTTAATTCGGACCAGCTAAAAAGTCCTATCTCTTCTTGATTATGGCCGATTTCTGCGTTTTCTCCATGATTCTGGTTTCCCCATGAGCCCCAGCCGTCATCTGTAGCATAATCGATTCTATTAGCTCTACCCGAGAGTTCGGGTATGGAATCCGTTGGTAACATTAACGGTGTTATCAAAAGCAGTATAAAATATCCTCCAGTAAATGAAGCAACTATCAGTCCTACTTTTTTTTCTCGCAATCTTTCGAGTCTACCATTTGCTAACATTTTCAAACTCTACCAAAGTCAACATTGATATCAATATTCCTCTTTTGCATGTTCTCTCTAATTTATGAATAATTAGGAATACCTTCACAGCATGCCTCTACTACTCTTCTACAAGTAGGGCATTCCATATGTTGCCTTACTGGTATTGCCGGTCCTCTAAATCCGCATATACAGAAAATTGCCTGACAGTGGTCATAATCCATAAAGTTGCCAAAAGAAACATGTATTAATTTATTTCTCATGTAGTTAATGATTTTAATTCATCTTGTAGGTTATTTGCTAGCCACTGGTGTAATAATTCACTCCCCATCTCTGAAAGAGTGGAATTTAGAAATGCTGCTATCAAGGCGTCTTTCGCATCTTCTGGATTTAGTCCCCTAGCCTCTAAGTAGAACAACTGTTCTTCATCTACTGGACCATTTGCAGTGCCATGTCCGCATCCGACAACATCGTGTTCACTAACTTCTAATTCAGGTATACTATCTGCTTCAGCTTTTTCTGAAAGTAGTAGATTATGGAATAGTTGGCCAGCATCAGCACCAATTGCTCCATCTGCTACTCTTAACATACCTGTACCTATGGTTCTACTATTACCTCCACAAGCAGAATGCCAATCTAATCTACTGTATGTGTTGGCAGCTTCATGATGAATCTCGACATGATGGTCGATATGCATTTCGTTTGCAGATAGAATCGAACCTAATACCCTTAAATTACCTCCATTTTGATTCATCATATATCTTAAATCAGCCTTGGTTCTTTCGGAACCTGAACTAATACTCCCTGCTTTTACTTGAGCATCTCTTCCGATATTAATCGCATCAACCCTCATTAAAGTTCCAGTATTCATTTGACCAACTAAAACATCGTTAATTACCGAACCTTCACCAATTTCTCCATTACGTATCAGGCCAAACCATGGCGCACTGCCTACTATCTGAGTAACTAACTCAAATTGACAGTGTCTTCCAATATCCATTGTGAGGTTCATCGATGAATTTGATTCACCCAAGTTTATCTTCAATATCACTGGTTGTTTAAGAATAGTATTATTATTTACTTTCAAAGTAAATTTATTTTTACTAGAGACAGCATCAATGAAATTCATTGACACTGGGTCGCTGTACGAGTTTTTCTTGGTCATAATAGACTCTTTTAAGATAGAAAAACTATCTGGAGCCTTACTTCCATCTAACATGAAAAGACTCAGTTCAGGTTGTGAGAAATTCTCAGGTACTTCTTTGATATTACCGGTTGGGTGAACTTTTTTCCATGGTGAATATCTCCAGAGATGATCTGCATTACTTGGTTCCTCCAGTGAAAGATATGTTTGGTCAGGATTCATGTCTAAAACTCCTGATTAACCAATACTTCCTTCCATTTCTAATGCCATTAATTTATTTAATTCAACAGCATATTCCATGGGTAATTCTCTTGTAAATGGCTCGAAGAAACCATTGACAATCAATGCTAAAGCTTCTTCTTCAGAGTGGCCTCTACTCATCAGATAAAATAATTGATTGTCACTAACTTTTGAAACACTTGCCTCATGTTCACATCTTGCAGTAGGATTTGCTACTTCCATTGTGGGGTAAGTGTCGCTTCTACTATCTTCATCTAGAATTAGTGCATCGCAAACAACATTTAATTTGCAATTTTGAGCTTTAGGAGATACGGTAACTAAACCTCTGTAAGAACCTCTACCTCCGTCTTTACTAATTGATTTTGACAAAATTTTACTTGTAGTGTTACTAGCAAGATGGTGTATTTTTGCTCCTGCATCTTGATGCTGACCTGAACCTGAGTATGCTACTGAAATAACTTCTGCATGTGCTCCTTCTCCTTTTAGAATTACAGAGGGATATTTCATAGTTAATTTACTACCTATATTTCCATCTACCCACTCAATTTTTGAATTTTCATGAGCTATACCTCTCTTTGTGACGAGATTGTATACATTAGCACTCCAGTTTTGTACTGTACTATATCTAATATGTGCTCCTGGTAATGCAATGAGTTCAACAACTGCAGAATGTAATGAGTCCGTAGAATATGTTGGTGCTGTACACCCCTCAACATAGTGTATACTACTTCCTTCATCTGCTATAATCAATGTTCTTTCAAATTGGCCCATATTTTTTGCATTAATTCTAAAGTATGCTTGAACTGGTAGTTCGACATGGACGCCTTTTGGAACATAGATGAAAGAACCACCTGACCAAACTGCAGTATTTAGTGCACTAAATTTATTATCTGAATATGGAACCACACTACCGAACCATTTCTTAACAAGATCTTCATGCTCTCTTAGTCCACTATCCATATCTAAGAAGATTACTCCTTGTTTCTGTAAATCCTCTCTGATAGAATGATAAACTGCTTCGGATTCATACTGAGCAGTAACTCCGCTGAGCCATTTTTGCTCAGCATCAGGTATCCCTAACCTATCAAATGTATTTCTGATGTCTTCTGGCACATCCTCCCAATCATTTTCAGTCGCTTTAGATGATCTCAGATAATAGCAAATTTTATCGAAATTTATTTCATTTAACATAGACATATTACCCCAAGTTGGCATGGGTCTTTCGTCAAAATGTTTGAATGCTTTTACTCTCATTTCAGTCATCCACTCAGGTTCATTCTTCAGTTCAGAAATATCTCTTACTACCTTTTCAGATAATCCCGCGTCAAAGCGAATAGTAGAATTTTCTGGGTCATGCCAACCTGCTTTGTAGTCTCCAACAGCATCTCTTGCTTGATTCGTCATCTTAATCTCTCCTTTATTTCTCAGAACCGGTTTCTAACCAGTCATATCCCTTTTCTTCAAGCTCTAATGCCAACTCTGGGCCTCCTGTTTTGACAATTTTACCTGCAATTAGTACATGTATTTTATCTGGTTGTACATGCTCAAGAATTCTAGAGTAATGTGTAATTATTAGTGCTCCAGAATCAGTCCCTCTTATCGCAGCATTGATTCCTTTCGCTACTGTTCTAATACCATCAATATCTAATCCTGAATCAGTTTCATCAAGAATTGCTAATTTTGGGGTTATTAGCATTAACTGTAATATTTCGAATCTCTTCTTTTCACCACCACTAAAACCATCATTGACATATCTGCCAAGGAATGATGATGGGATATCTAGTTCTTTCATACTTTCTTTTAATTTCGTTCTAAAATCCGAACCTTTAGCCGCTTCTTCTCCCAGAATTGCCGCAACTGATTTACGAAGAAAATTTCCAACCTGTAAACCAGGGACTGATTGAGGGTATTGAAACGAAAGGAAAACTCCGTTCCTTGCTCTCTCCCAGGTTTCCATTTCGAGTAAATTCTCACCATTTAGCTCTACAATGCCACTCTCAACTTCATAATCTGGGTGTCCCATAATGATGTTGGCAGTAGTAGTTTTCCCACTACCATTTCTACCCATTATTGCATGTATTTCTCCTGGTTTTATATCCAAGTTTATTCCTTGAAGAATTGGATTTCCATCAATCCCAGCGTACAAATCTTGGATTTTTAGTAAGTTTGGTTCATTAGACATGCTGTTCCCTATGTGATGCTGTATGCCACCCCTTTTGAATGGATGCTTATTTGCTTGCTCAAATCATGATGGTTGGTAGATGCCTAATTGGTCACTCTAAAGTGAAATCACTTCTTCGGGTAATCCAATGAAGGACTCTCGCGACACTAGATTACCTGTCTCTGAAAATCTTTCTGATTCATACCGAGATCAGATAGAAGAGATAATGAAAGCAGAAGCTATACGTAGAATTGAAGAAAATCATGATCCTGAAGAGCTAGAGCGTCTTAACAAATTATCTTTGATTAAATTATTTGAATCAAGTGATTCTGATTTAGTACCTGCTTTAATGTCAAGATTAGGTCCAGTAAGGGCTGCTTTAGATGGGCATGGAGGAGGTCTAATTGTCAGTTCCGGAGAAATTAACAAGAAACATGATGGTACAAAAGCACTTTCATTGATTATAGATTTAGACGGCGCATGTGTTTCATGTGGAGCAGCACCTGGTACTCTGAAAGGAATACAAGATGATTTATTAATTGATGATGAAATAATTTCAATTAAATTTTCAGTTTCAATGTTAGAATGGTTTGATGAAATTCAAAAAGAATTCGTACTCAAGTTCGGAGGCGTTGTGTTTGTTTAGATTAGTATTCTTTTGAGTTCTTCTATTGCCTCGAATGCAAATCCCAATACTGTTAACTCATCTCCTTGAATTAACTTAGTATATTTCTTAGCTTCACCTGCTAAATCATATCCTCCTGCTTTACCCGACCAAGACTTACTTTGAATTAATGTAATTATATCCTCATCTGCTAACTGATCAAATTCAACTATTGAATAATTTGTCCATTTCAGATATTTCCATTTTCCATGAAGTGGAAGATATTCTTCATTATTTTTAATTAAAATTGCTGTTGATGACCAAACCTTATGTCTTTTCCCTGAGAGTTTCAGCAACATATTGGTGGCTTGCAAATCATCTTTTGGCTGCCCCATAGGATTTAGATAATTATCTGGATCTTCCACAATGGTATCAGATACAATAATTATGTCGGGAATATCTTTTCCTTCTTTCTCAATAATATTCCATTCTGCTGCCGCGACTATTGCCTTTGAGAGACATATTTCGTTCACTTGTAGTTCCACACTTTCTCCATTAATCATACTTTTTTCTTCACTAAGTAATGGTTGAGATTTAATTTCAAAATCTAAAATCTCTTCTAAGCATGAAAGCCTTCTTTTAGATGCGGATGCAAGTAAAACTCGCATATTCAACACCTAAAGATTAATTCTAGAATCACAAATAGGACATTTAACCATCTTTAATTCCATTGCTGCTTCAAATCTTGCGGTGCATGTCGGACATATTACTGGTCTATTTAGAGTTGGAATTTGGATATCACTTTCGATAGTAGACGTAATTAATGAAGGCATAGGTGCAGCATCATTTTGTATTGTTACAGTTTTTCTATCTTGTCTTCGTTCCTTTCTCAAATTAGCTCCATCTGTTAATTCAATATCAATCAATTCAATTTCAGAAGATTTAATTTCAATATCTGTTGATTCTACAATATCGACTACATTTTCTTCTAAGATAATATTTCCTACAGCAACTTTCTTTCTCTTTCTACCTGCCCATTTTAGAGCACTAACCGACATAGTTGAAAGAACTATTAGGCAAAGGATGAGGACTGTTATCGCGATTCCTGCTGTTAGAATTGCGAAGTTTTGTTCATCAAGCCCCAAATATACTCTTAATTCATCAAGGAAGTTTAATTCTCCAATATCTGGGTCATTATCATCAATCAATGCTCTTATTTGCCATCCCGATAATTCATTCCAACTTAGTACAATAGTTTCGTCACTTAATGGGCTTCTATCGACTGATGATAAATGATTTTTCCCTGAAGTAATTCTATCTGAGAGACCAATCCATTGATCGTCTAATGAAGGGTTCATCATACCATACTGTATCTGTGACCCAGTTGGCCCTACAAAGTCATAGAATACTTGTATCCCGAGATGTGTATCGGTCATTTGTATATTTCCAATTCCTTTAGAGGGGATTTTCATGCTTAGGTGTTCTTCAGCGGTCATGGTAGAATCTGCAATCATAGCTACTAATACAGATTCTGAATCTATGCCTTCTTTCCAAACAGCAAAAAGATAATCCTTGTCATCTATAGTTTTTACAGACATCATCTGCATACTTGCAGTATCTCCGATTGACTTTCTATATGTCCAAGAACTTTGCTGGCTAGAGCCATGAGCATACCATAAACCAAGTCTCTCTTTACCAGTTACATCATCTCTATTAGATTGATATAAGACATGTGTGTACTCTTCGCCAAATTCAACAACTATTGGATCCGCCTCATTCATATTAATTTCGATATCTCCAATGATGTTTGGAGTGAAAACCCAATCGTCCACCGTTATAGGGTAATCTGATTTAAGCAAGAAAACGCTTGTTAAATCTTTGTAGGTTCCACCTGTTGATATATCTCTATGGTATCCTCCAATCATTATTTCAGTACCTCTAACGTCTAAATCAATCCCGTAATATTTACCATCAGATAAAGAAATAGGTTCCATTAAATCTTGTATTGGTGTCATTTCACACGTCGCATCAATTCTGGAATAACTTAGTGTCTGCTGGAAAAATCCTTGATTATCTATATATCTTCTTGTCCAAGTGATATGTGCGTAACCATCACTTGTACTCCATGACGAAAAATCTCCTGCCCATTTAGTTTCTAGCATGTTTGAACATGGGATTAAAGCAAGATTAGAATTTATTCGATACAACGACAAACCTCCATCATTACTTGTAATCAACAATCCTTCTCCATTCAAATCTATTACCTTAATTGGTTCTTCTCCATAATTAAATGATATTTGTTTTGCACCTGTCAGAGCCGATTGGTCTACAAGAATTGTTGAAATAACTTCGTTATTATCCCAGTTCAAATCTGATAAACTTTCACCATTTATTGTTATCTTTACTTCTATCGGACCAACGTCATTAACGATATGTGCAAATGCTACTTGGCTGGCACCTTGACCTACTACTAGTGAAATATTAGTAGTTGTTTTCTCAGTCCAACCTAAATCATTCTTCAACCAAAGTGTTGCACCAACGTCCATGGCATTAGTAGAACCTAAATTATCGATTCTACCTGTTATCAAGAACTGTTCATTCGGTCTAGGTATAGATGGTTCTGTCTTAATAGCCCCGTCTCTGAAAGCCAGATCAATTCCTTGCGGTCGTTGTAATACTGGGAATATTATTGAAATATCATTATCTGATTCATTATTTTCTTGAATTTCATCTAGTGGGTCAAGAGAAATTGTCAGTTGTTTATCCCCTACACTTGAGGGATTCCATGAGAGTGAGATTTCGATTATATCTCCACTTCCTATGCTTTGAATAATAATTTCGTCTTTTCTGTAACCGTCTTCTAAGAGATATACGGACAATTCATCAGCAGATAGGTCACCAATGTTTCTAATTTGCACCTTTGCCTCTAGGAATGTATTGACATAGGTTTCAGTCACGGCAATTCCATATTCCTGTATTGAAACTCCTGTTCTAAACATTAAATCCGGTGATGGAGGATTATTGTCAATTTCTACAGTCGTACGAATTTCTTCCGAACTAACTCCTACGCCACTGACTAATCTTACTGAAAATCTTTGAATTCCATCGTCCGTATCTCTGGTATCCCAAGGTATCGCCCATTCTATCTCTTCATTACCCTGTCCTGAATAATAAGTTGTATTTTTCCAATCATCAGTACCTAATCTCCATTGTAACTGCGCTCCATTAACTGTTTCCATAATCCCATTTATCTCAATATTTCCACTTATGATGTCTTGACTACTCGGTGAACTAACCTCTATTGATAACTTTCCAACATTATGCGTATTTTTTGTAGTATTGCTCCATTGTTCAAATTCATTCTTAGATTTAACTTCTATTTGAAGAGTTTCGGCATCAACATCTTCGTCATCTTCGAAATTTGGTAAGTCAAAGTTAGTAGTCCAATTAACAGTGCCGAATGCTTGATGCCAATCAACCAAGACCCCAGTAGAAAGTGGACCCCCATCTAGAGGTCTATACTTGTAAGTAACACGAACTTGGACCTCTTCTGTAGTTCCATTTTCTTCTCCTGCTTCAGTAATATGTCCGCGTATGCTGTAACTTTGCCCTTCTATTAGCCATAGTCCACTGGGCTTTTCAATAACCGCCCAATTACCAGTTCCTTCTCCTACAGGGGGATCTCCACCTCCGGTGCCGTTCCCTGGTGGGTCTCCTCCTCCTGTGTCTCCAAGCAGTTCCTGAAGAATCAAATTCCCATCAATTATTCCGAAACCATAATCTTCATTCCATATATCTGAAACTGATGGCATTGAAGGAGAACCTCTGACTTCAGAATTATTTCTAAGGATATCTTTAACTTCTTGCGGTTCTAACTCATCATCTATTTGTAGAATAATTGCTACCAAGCCTGCGACTGCGGGTGTAGACATACTTGTCCCATCCATTGAAACATAACCATCATCTGCCAAGGCAGTAGAATCTTGGCCCGGGATTGTTGATGTAGATGCAGCATGTTGAGCCGAAGTCATACCTGAACCTGGAGCGACAACATCTGGTTTCAGTTCATCCCATTTATTCCCATCATTATCGTCTACTCTGGGCCCTGAATTAGAATAATCCGCGATTTCGTCATCATTTCTTTGAATAGTATTTTGATCATCAATTGCTCCCACAGTTATTGAAGAATCAGCTGCTCCGACTGATGTGACTCGATTAGTTCCATCATTACCGATAGCGGCAATAGGTACAATTCCTGCTTCTGCACAATCATTAACAAGTCTTGCTGCTGAGTTATTCCCATCGTCTCCTTGGTCATTTTCCCCAACGGGAGAACTTCCACTTCCGAACGACATAGTCATGATGTCGATACCCTCACTAGAATCATTATTCCCCCAATCTGTATCTACATTTTGTAGAACCCACTGCAAACCTTTGATGATAGGACCTTCATCTCCTCCTGCACTACCTCCTGAGTCAGTCATTACTTTGACATCTACTAAATATGAACCGGGTGCATAACCTTGATTTATCCTTCTTTCATCTCCAGTTCCTAATGCAATACCTGCCACATGAGTCCCATGTCCGTTACCATCGTCTGGATCAAATTCCCCATCATTGCATTCTTGAGAATTCCATGAAGTGGCATCACATCCTGCAACCCATTTAGGATCCGATAAGTCATCTGGTTGGTTTTCATTATCATTATTGTTATCTGAGAAATCATCAAGTGAGAAATGTTCATTATCTACTCCAGAATCTAAGACGGCAATTACTACTCCAGAACCATCATAGCCAAAATCTCTCAGAGTTTCATCATAGACATCTGAATTTCGAACTTTGGACCCTCTGGTGGCTACACTTAGATAGGACACTATTTTGTCTTGCTCTTCAATCATTACAACACCTTCTTGTTGCCATATTTCAATTAGTGAACTAACAGGTACATGATCAATGACAACTGAATCAATATATTCTACAGGGAAAAACCATGACCCCTCTTCTTCCCAACCATGTTGAATTAGTACCTCCTTTAATTTGAGTAGATCAGTATCTCCGGGATGCCATGAATAGCCGACTATAATTGCAGTAGTCATCCGTCCATCATTTCCAAGTATTGCAGTTGCTGAATGAGACTCTTTTTGTCCATCAATCATATATTGAAGACTATCTTCCATTCCATTAGCATCTTTATCTGTGGCGAAATTTACCCACCAATATGGTTCTTCTACTGCCGGGCTAGCATCCCAAGGAGGGAATCCGATACCTAGATATTTTTCTGGACATTTTTCATCTTGGCATTTTAATTCTGGAACCTCTGATTCAGTATTCGAAGTTATTGATTCTAGATGATAATTTTCATCATGAATATTGTCGTCTTCACCTGGAACCATTGCTGCTGCTCCTGCGGATAAATCTAGCACTAGCATCAACGCTACAACCAATATTGGGCCTACTGTTTTCGATGGTCTTATCATGGCTCTCTTAGAGAGCCAACGTCAAGAGAGGTATAATTTGAACCGATAATTAATTCAATAATACCTGATTATGGCCAAAATAGGTGTTCACCATTTATCGAACAAATAAGTCGATATACATCATCTTTTTCACTTAATATTATTTCTCCGTCACAAACGGGACATATAGTATTCTCAGCAAGTTCTTCCAGCCAAGCTTGTCTAGTTTCTAGTTCATCCCCTTGTTGTCTGAGTTGATATAATATTCTTTCTGCATTTCCTTCGAGAGGCTTATTTGCTGATTCCCACGGGTCATTTGTTAAGTCACCCATTTTCTCTTTTGCAATCACTCTCATAGATTCATTATGGGATGCAGCAGTTGGATTAGAACTTTCAGTAGTCAATGAACTGGGTGCTCCTCTAGCGATTATTCTTGCTAAAAGATATGCCAAAATAAATCCTCCAATATGCGCCATATGTGCAATATTTGTTTCTCCCGAAGCACCTTCTTGAATCGAGTACATTTGATAGATTTCTAGCCCTAACCGGACGAATACAATTAACCATATTGGCCATGCTTTTATCAAGAATAATAGAGGAAATTCAATTTCATCATTTGGCCAGCATGCCATATAGGCGCCTAGTAGGCCAAATGCTGCTCCACTAGCCCCAATCGCAGGGTTTTCAGATTCAGGATGTGTCAAAACCCACGCGACATTCCCTCCAATAAATCCCAGGGAATATACTATCATCCATCTCTTACTACCTAGTCTTTGTTCTAAAGGAACACCAACCAATCCGATTACAAGAATATTTGAGAGAACATGTAACCAATCTGCATGTAACCAAGCAGCAGTTACAAATCGATATACTTGATCAGGATTTCTTGATACTTTTGGAATCATTGAAAGTAGTTCGATTTCATCAAATCCAACATTTGCTATAGCCAGAATAAATCTAACTAACATTACTAAGAGTAACGATAGAACCATCGCTAAAGCAACACTTGTCCTTTGCCTGTAAGAATTGATGAATGGTATTATCGCTACAATGATGTAGATTGATAAAAATATCAAATCACTATTTTCTAAGTCTGACAAAAACATATCACCTCCGGAGTTGGTTGTCACAAATCATACCCGAGGGTATTGTAGCAATAGCGCCTTCGATTCTTTGACGAACGTCTCAAACGATGAACAGCCCTCGGAGGTATGTGAGTGCACCGCCGTTAATCCGGATTTCTGATTTAGATATTCATCGAGGAAGTCGCCTTGTTATATCAGAAATGAACTTCGAATTATTCGAAGGGGAAGTAGTTGCTCTTGTAGGATCAAACGGTTGTGGCAAGACTACATTGCTCGAATCAAGTGCAGGCATGCATGCAATTACTTCAGGTGAAATCTCTTGGAGGAATGAAGGGCATGAGATGAGACTTGTCAGAGATTCAGAAGGCCGAAGAAATCCATTACCGCCAATGGGTTTGACATTACAAAAAAATGGAATGTCAGGCGAGGAAACAATAGAAGAGAGATTAGCTACAGTTCTAGCAGTTTCTGGCTGCTATTATGATTCAACTAAAGTATCTCAGTTACTAAATTCTTGGGGCCTTGAGCATCGTAAATCTGATAGAATTTCGCAGCTTTCGGGAGGATTGGCAAGGCGACTTGCTGTACTTTCAGGATTAGCACCTGCGGTGATGTCAGCACAACCTCGTGCAATTTTACTTGATGAACCATCAGAAGGACTAGATGAGTCCGCTAGGGAATTATTAGTCGACTGGTTAAGAGCGTTGGCTTCTAAAGGACATGGGGTAATTCTAGCCACACATGATTCTCAAATTATGTTAGCAGCTGATAGAATTATGAAATTTGATGGAAAAAGAGGTGTTTCTGTCAAAAAGCAAAAACATCCTTTATGTAATTTTGATTTACCAGAACCTTCTGGTAATGCTAAAATAAGTAAAATTTCGAGTCTTTTTCATTGGGCTTACAGAATGGAAAAGAGAAATCCTATCGATACAGTAAGTCGCTTTATTCCATCTATCTTGGCACTATTATTGATTCATACATTGGTAAATGAAGATGAAATATCAGTGGCTGGTCCTGATTTTGTCGCGGCAATGATCTTATTGCCCTCATTTATATCTGTAGTAATTCCTCCAGCATTAATTCCGAGATATGCCGAAGAAAATTGTGGTAGATGGTGGGAAGCTGTAATAGGGCCGAAATTTCGTACTTTTTCCTCTATCATAGGTTCATCAATTATACTCCCTTTACCATTAATTTATATTTCTTGGTTAGTTATTACTGATTTTGGAGTCCAAAAAGAAGATTTAGGCACTATTTCCTCTTGGTTGTGGCTTCCTGGTATAGTTATGTTTAGTGTGGCAATTGCAGCATCTGCTCTCCATTTATTAGTTTCTGATTTGAGAAGAGTCGGTGCTTCCGCAGCATCTCTTTTACTATTGGTATTAGTCTGGCCATTTCTTGAATTAGTTGATGCTTTGGTGATGATTATTAATGATGGTATGAGCTTCGGATTTTCTTTAGACGAACCATTATCAATGATACTTTTATCTTTCTCTGTGAGTATTTTAGTCTGGGCAATATCTGTGTATCTTCCGGATTCCTGAAAACGAGCATTCATCATAGAGTATGTGTTCGCATGTTTATGGTCTCAATGAAACACTATGGTTGGGCTCTAACTTGTGTTGGTGGTGCCGGAGTTTTACTGACTGCTGTAATGGGTTATACGTATGCCCCGATGGTTCAATCGCCTCCATTTCGTTCACCTGAGGCTTATCGAATCCTATTTTGGCACGTTCCTTTTGCTTGGACTTCTTTTATCGCTTTTTGTTTATTATTCATTGGAGCAATTACTTGGTTTTTGAAAAGAAAAGAATGGGGGTGGGTTCTATTCTGTACTGGTGCTGATTTAGGCTTACTTTTTGGCCTAGGCGTAGTTATTTCAGGACCTATATGGGGTTCTGCTGAATGGGGGGTGCCTTGGGACTGGGGCGATTTAAGATTGAATACATTTGGTTTACTAACTGCAGTGACACTCTTTATCGTACTTTCTAGACGTACTCAACCTGACGGTATAGATACTAGAGATACACTTTCTACTATTGGACTATTCGGGTTTGCTTTGGTGCCGATAACTGCAATTGCTACTAGCGTTTATCAGAAGAGGCACCCTTCAGTAGTAATAGCACAATCTGATGAAACAGGACTTGATCCAAAGATGTTACAAGTTCTTATGATAGGTATTCTCTCATTCTGGATACTTATGTTCGGGCTTTCTATATTGACATTTTTAGCATATAAACTTGAATCAGAACTCAATAATCTCCTTCAATTATTAGATGATGAGGTGGTACATTGAACGGTTTTACATCATATGTGATTGCTTACTCAATATTAGGTTCATTGTTGTGTTATTATATTATTCACATTGGGCGTAAGTTAGATGATACTAGAGTTAGAATTAAAGAAGCAAAATGGAGACTTCAGGGCACTGATTCTGAAGAATGATTTATTTTTATATCACGAATGATTCTAATGTAGGATGCTTTCGCGAAGGCCGAGAGATATGTTTCAAGACGCATTTTGTATTGTTTGCGGTGATACAACTACTCTTTCTTCAAATAGGTTATGCGAAGTATGTTTTCGCAAGCGAGTCAATTTATCTAAAATGCCCAAAGTGATTCAACAATTTCGATGTCCAAAGTGTGAGTGCTATGAAATCCGTGGTCGTTGGTCAAAAATGGAACATGAAACCTTAGCTGACTTAAGAATTCGAGATAATCTTGAAGTTGATGATAGAGCAGATGATGTTAATGTTGATTTCGCTCTCCAAATAATTGACGATAGAACTAACAGAGTTCATTTAGATGTTTCAGGTACGATTGATGATTTCTTTTTTGAAGATAGTTATGAGGTATTAATTCAGACTAGTAATGCAATATGTACTCCTTGTACGAGAAAAGATGGTGCCTACTTTGAAGCGATAGTTCAACTTCGTTCAGCCGGCCGGAAGTTATCGGAAAGTGAGCTTAGAGAATTGAGAGCCACTCTAGATGAAATGCTTGGTGGAATGGAAGCAGATCCTATGTTTTTTATAACTAAGGAAGGTATAGTGACTGGAGGTTGGGATTTACAGCTTGGCTCTAAATCAATGGCAAGATCTTGGGGGAGAATTTTAACAAAGAAATTTGGTGGAACAATAAAAGAAACTTCAACCGTTGTCGGAATGAGGGATGGGATAGAAATTACTAGACTTACTGTTAGTTATCGTAAGCCTGCCTACGCTGTTGGGGATGTTGTTAAGCTGAACAATGATTTGTGGTTAATTGATTCATGGCAGAAAGATGGACCAATAATCCGCCGCTTAAAATTCTTTCAACGCTCTGGAGCAACATGGAGGGATATGGAAAAAGCGAGGATTATTTGTTCAACTTCGGAACAACATATTGTCGATATTATGAATAGAGATAGTTCCGCTGCGGAAGTTATGAGTCCTCAAGATTACACTATGACTACAGTTGCTCTACCATACGATGATGACATTAAATCTACTAAATTACGAATTGGTTACATAGATGATGTCTGGTTGGCACTACCAGGGTTTACACCGGAGGATGCGATATGATTCCGAGAGATATGGACGAACTTCTGAAAAATCTAGATCGTCGTGATATGGCAGGATATACTCGTAATTTCATTGATGATTTTGAGCAAGCGATTAATTCTAAGTTAGATATTCCCAAAGATACTGATTGGTCAGGCGTATTATGTTTGGGAATGGGGGGTTCCGGTGCAGGAGGGACGTATCTTTCCGCATTATCTGATCACTCAGGAGGGCTGCCATTTGTCGTTTGGAGAGATTATGGTTTACCTTCTTGGTGGGGGCCTGATTGGTTAATAATTGCAACTTCTTATTCGGGAAATACCGAGGAAACACTTGATGGTGTGAAAGAAGCGTTAGAGTCAGGAGGTACAGTCATTGGTATTTCATCAGGAGGCGAATTAGAAAAAGTCATTACTGAGGATGATGAGTGTATATATTTACAGGTTCCAAGTGGTCAAATGCCACGTTCAGCATTTGGTCATCTATTCGGAACTCAATTAGCGGTTTGTTGGGAAATAGGTATTATTGAAAAGCCTAGTTCCGAAGAAGTAACATCTATGTTAAGCCGTTTACGTACTCTATCGATAGACTCAGACATAAGTGGAGGAAATGGGTTGGTTATTTCTGTAGCCGAGTCGATGCTCGGTAAGCAAATTGGTATAATTACTCCAACAGTTTTAAGTTGCGCTGGTCGACGCTTTTCTAATCAGTTAAATGAGAACTCAGATGTTTTTTCTCGTCCCACAGAATTACCTGAAATGAATCATAATGAGATAGTTGCATGGGCTTCTTCAGAAAGTAATGAACATTCTTTGATATATTTCTCATGTGAAGATATTCATCCTAGAATACGTTCTAGAATGAACTGGATGTTAGAAAATATTGTAAATGATAACTCTTGGATAATTGACTGTGAAGGTGAAAGTTTACTAGAAAGATTACTCTATGCATCTCATATTTCCGATTGGATAAGTATCGCACTAGCATTATTGCGAGGTGTTGATCCTTCTGAAATGAGTTCAATAATTGAACTCAAGTCTCATCTTTCTAAAGTCTAGTATATGGGGCCGAGAACTAATCTTGGATCTGGATATTCAATCAATGCGATTTTTCTGTTTGCTGGGTCTACTACTCCTGGCATATCGTGAGTTTTAGGTTCAATTATCGAGAGTTGAAAGTGCAGATGCGATTCCCATCCTCCATTTTCATGCTTATCTCCCATCCAGCAAATAACTTCACCCCGAGAAACTTTCTGACCTATCTTCTTCTTAGAGATAGAATTAGAGTCTAAATGCCCATATAATGCCCAAATTGGAACTCCACCAATAATATGTTTTGTAATTATAACATTTCCATAGTCTCCATCTTCTGGATTATATCCAAAATGAGAAATTACTCCATCTTCAAAAGCCATACAGGGAGTTCCCACTGGTGCCCCGATATCTATTCCAATATGTAAGAATCTATTGTCTTTAAACAGATCCGTATTATACATCCCCGGCCTTAATTCATCATATTTTCCTATGTCATACGTCATTTTAGATGGTGTGTAATCTCCTCCTGTAAAGTCTCGCACTTCATAATGTTCCGGTAAATCGACCACGGGGTGGTATCTGCCTGTCTGCCACTGCACCATATGTAGTATCGTAATGTTCGATGATTAATAATCTTCAGAATTAGAATCAGGGATATTTGTTAATTCTTTAGGCTCAGGTAGGGAACTTTGGAGAGTTCCGCTAACTTGCAAATTTTCTAGTCTCCGTCCTTGCGGTAATATTCTATTTTCATATGATGACATAGCATCAGTATACGCCTTTCCAGCATTGTCTAAGTTACTTCCTATCTTCATTACATGTCTCATGAATACTTCAGTTCTCTTATACATCTCCCTACTGACATCATATATCTCCTTTGCACCATCTGCTAATGCTTGTTGTTGCCAATAGATTGCCACCGTTCTCAATAAGGCTAACATTGTCACAGGTGTGGCTATTAGCACAGATTTTGATAATGCATATTCATGTAAATCCGGATCAGCGGCGAAAGCGGCAGCTAGTAGGGCTTCACTTGGAACCCACATTACTACGTAGTCAATATCACCTTCTAGTTTGTCATGATATGATTTTTCTCCTAATTTTCTCGCAGTTTTTCTCATACCCGAGGCATGTTCAATAATTAATTCTGATTTTTCGTCATCAGATGCATTTTCTATGGCTTCAAAAAACTTCTTTCCTATTGCCTTAGAGTCAACAGGTATAGTTCCTGAGTTAGGTAAACGAATTACAAAATCTGGCCTTGCATCATCAGTAGTTTCTTGTTCAAAGAAATCCACATGCTCCGTCATTCCTGCGATTTCTAATAATCTACGTAACTTGACTTCACCCCAATTTCCTCTCGACTGCGAAGATCCAGTTAGTGCCTCAGTCAAATTGTCGGCTCTTAGTCCGAGTGAACGAGTATTTTGATCCAGATTATCGAGATGTCTTTTGATCCCTTCATAAGCCCCTATTCGGTTCTTCTCCAAATCTAAATTCGACTTTGCAAGTTTTTCCAATTGCTCTTTAAGAGGAGATACTAAATCATCAACTTCTTTTTTTCTAGCGACTAAGTCTTTTTCTGTTTCTGCTTGGACTTTACCTAATCGTTGTTCGGCAAGATCAAGAAATGCTGCATTACTATCTTTGGCAACTTCTAGAGCCATTGATTGGAATTCTGCACGCATAGTATCTTTTCCTTCTATGTTGGCTGCAAGTCTTTCTTCAGAACGTATAATCATTGCACTCATTTTTTGCTTAGATAACATCCAGCCTATGATGCCTCCAAGAAAAAGTCCCAATGATATATATGCTAGTCCCGTAATTTCCATAATTTAGAATTAATATCGATAGTACTTTAACTCGTTGTTTGAATCATATTTTCTCTAATCGATAAACAGTTGTTCTTACGTACTTTGCGCTCTTGCGAAGTATATGGTGAGTGGGGGGATGGTAAATTGTGCGATTCTCGGTTCTAGAGGACTTGTAGCACAACGTTATCTTCAAAGAATGGTCAATCACAGTTGGCTAAATCCTGTATCAGTCATTGGTTCTAGTTCTACGGTTGGTTTGAAAATAAGTGAATTACCTTGGTCTCTAGATGAAGCCCGACCAAAATTACCCGATATTGTAGTCAAAGACTTAGTTGATATCGATCAGTTGATTTTCGAATTGAAGGCAGAAAATGTTCAAATTATCTTCTCTGCCATACCCGATGATGTAGCAATTAGGGTAGAAAAGAGATTAGCTAGAGAAGGATTTGTTGTCATTAGTCATGCATTGGCTCATAGAATGGATAGCGATGTTCCACTTGTAATTCCTACCGTTAATTCAGACCATTTAACGATATTAGAATCTCAAAATTATGGTACAGGATACTTAATCTCATGTAGTAACTGTATGGTTGTCCCTGTAGCTTTGACTTTACATCCATTAATTTCTCATTTTGACCTTTTATCTGTGAATATAGTGACGGAACAGTCACTTTCAGGAGGTGGTAGGGGGCTTCTTACTAAAGGTAGAATGGGTATGCCGATAAATTCTGCAATTCCTGGAGAGTCAGAGAGTGTGGTAAGGGAACTGAATAAAATCTTAGGAAAAAAATATGACGGTATTTTCCAAGAAGCTAATCTTGGAAGTAAAGTTTGGTGTTCGCGTGTAAATCGTGAATACGGGCATTTAGCTTCAATAGAGGTCGAATTCGTCAATGAAATAAGTGCGCACGAAGTCATTGAAGCGTGGCAAAAATATTCATGTGAATCTTTCGATCCAAGGCTTCCTTCTTCGACTAACATAATTAATTTTGTAGATGGTAAATTAGATGTTGAGGAACATAGATGGTCTGGCTCTGAATCACGAAACCCTAGTCAAAATCTATCTGTAGCGATGGCGGTTTCTATCGGAGAAATAGAGGTTGCGAGAAAAAAATTAAGATTTAAAGTAGTATCTGATAACACAATCCTTGGAGCAGCAGGTTACGGTGTGCTTTTGGCTGAATTAATTTTAGCAGATGGGATTTTAGATGACTCGAATAATCTGATGAATAGTTCTTTACAGGACATTAATTAGAATTAATTCAAACGTATAAGTAACCTGCGATAGGTTATGAGAATCCGTCATCTTGCCATGATGCTCTCTGATTTAGAGCCACATCCTTGTAATGATGTTAGTTTAGAACAGTATTCTACGGATGGCAATTTGGCGGCTCGTTTACTTTTTGATATATCCTCATTTGGTGATATTAATGATAATTATACAGTAGCAGATTTAGGGGCAGGTAATGGTATATTGGGTATAGCGGCGTTGAAATTAGGAGTTCAACAAGTAATTTTTGTTGAAACCGATATTGAAGCATGTAATGTTTTAGAGAAGAATTTAATTAAACATAATGTTCTAAATTCTAGTTTAATAGTCAATGAACATATTAGCAGTGATACCTTTTTGAAAAAAGTCGATTTGATAATTTGTAATCCCCCATGGGGTCGACAGAAACAAAAAGCCGATAGGCCTTTTTTAGAATTGATTTTGAAAAATGGTTCAATTACTCATTTACTTCATAGTGCGAGTGCAACCCACATCCGCCCTTTTTTCGAATCTAGAGGGTGGGAGGTGGAGATGTATGGTGAAGCGGATTTTGCACTACCCGTGAAATATTCTCATCATAAAAGACAGAGAGACATGACAAAAGTAGGTTTTTGGCGGCTATGTCCTAACTAAATGTTTGATTCTCAACACCCGTGTTATTCATACGTGGTTAACCGGTCGCAAGTACAATGAATGCTTCAGCAGGCGACTTCGTCACACCGGGAACACCCGTTGCAGTCGATGAAGGATTAACTTTGGGTGATGGTATAATTTCTACTAATTCTGGTTTTCTTGCATCTCTATCAGGTGAGTTAGTTGAAGATAATGGGACAATCTCGGTTCAAATTAAAGGTTCTACAGCTAACATGCCTAAAATCGGTGACATAGTGATAGGTCAAGTAAATCGTCTCAATGCTAAAACTGCTGAAATCAGAATTCTTCATATTGAGAATAAAGATGGTGGAGAGAGGACAATCCCTGCTTTGAAACTATTCGCTGATATTTATGTTACAGACTTTGTCGATCGATACATCCCGTCTGCTGGTGATGCAATGCGTTCAAGAGATATAGTTAGGGCTAAAATAACTCAGTTTGAGCCTATGCTCAAAGCATCAACTCGTGATAATCCTGAATTAGGAGTTTTGCATGCAATATGCCCTCCTTGTGGAGAAATACTACAGAAAAGTGATTCTTTACCTGATTTTAATGTATCATGTCCTAGGTGCGATTATAGAGGATATCGTGTACTTTCTAATGGATTTGGGCATGGATATACTATACCTGAAGGGGCGAATGTTGAATCTCTAAATAGGCCTGGGGAAAGGTGGTCATCTGAGGCTGAGAAAATGCTTGGACACGATGGAGTTCGTCCATATCTTTCCCCTCTAGCTGATTTTAGAAGAGGTATAAATCATGAAGTTCCAGCATCAGCTGCTAAAATGCGTAACAATAACCGTTCAGGAGGTAATCGTTCTGGGGGTCAACGTAGAGAAATGCATAAAACTACTTGCACAATGTGTTTGAGTTCTACAGAAGTTCCTTTCAAGCCTACTCCAGGGAAACCAATACGATGCCGTGATTGTATGAACAAGGTCAATGATGGTACTGCAACTAAAGAAGAATTATCTGCAGAGCGTGCAGTTTTGAAATCTGCTAGAGCAAAGTCCGCTGAATCATCAGGAGTCAAGTTATTTGTAGGTAGTATCTCTTGGGATGCCAATGAAGATGATTTAAGAAAATTATTTTCTACCTATGGTGAACTAACAGAAGTTCATATCGCTAAAGATCGCGAGACGGGTAAGTCACGAGGTTTTGCTTTCATAAAATTCTCTAGCCTAAAAGATGGTCAAAAAGCAGTTAAGGAATTAGATGGATTTGAATTTCACGGAAGAAAAATTAGTGTTCAAGAATCAAATGAGTCACGCGGTGGCTCTAATGATAGGCGTTCACGCCGCAGAAAATAAGTGAGTTATTAATGTCAGTATTAGATTCCCCTAATAATATGGAGGGGTGGCTTGTAATTGATGGCTATGAAGATGAGCCCGCAGCATTTGGAGTTCCAAACTATCTAGGTTTTCATATTCGTTATATTTGTGGCGTCCTTGAATCTAGAGGTATACCATATACGTATATGACCATAGATCAATGGAGATTAAGATATAAATCTCTTCTTAAGAACAAGAATGATAGGGATAAGCTACGTAGAGATTTATCGAAATTATCGGGCACAGTAGTTCTAGCCGGTTCAATAGTCCCTGGGAAATATGTTCGAGGAACTCCGATTAGTCAGAAAGAATTAGATGAAATTCTCGCAGTATTTCCTAGAGAGCAACCAATATTGTGTGGAGGATGGGCGATTAAAAATTGGCGTTATTCTGGATGGACTCCTTTACGAAGTAATCTTTTCTGTGCAGTTAACGATATTGATGCATCTCTAAATCACTATATTTCAACAGGTATCTGGAAGCACGGTAAAAGAACTAATGAACAATGGTCTTTATGGGCTCAAAAAGGTTCTACTTCTAAGGCAGTGACCACTCATCCTGATCTTTTTACGGAAGATGGACGTACAGGACCTTTAACATATGAAGTTGAACTTTATCAAGGCTGCGTACGATTTAAGAGAGGATGTAAATTTTGTATAGAACCAAAAAAAGGAATCCCACTTTGGAGAAGTGAAGATGATGTGCTGAAAGAAATTTCCGGCGCTATAGATTCTGGTGTAAGAAATATAAGAATTGGAGGTGCAACAGACATCTACACATATCGTGCAGAAGGGGTCAAAGATATGGAATATCCGATTCCTAACCCAGAACCGATTTCTAAGGTCTTATATGGAGCAAGAAATGATGAGAGATTAAACATATTACATGTAGATAATGGGAATCCTTCAATAGTTGCTGAAAATATTGAACCATCTACAGAAATAACCAAATCTATGATTGATACTCTTAGTGATGGCGCTGTATTATCATTTGGATTAGAATCAGCCGACCCTAATGTTCATGAAATGAATTGGTTAAATTGTGATGCCGAACAATTGAAAATTGCAATACGTCATATCAATGATTTTGGTCGTGTTAGGGGGGACAGAGGCCTTCCTAAACTTCTCCCTGGGCTTAACTTTATAGCAGGGCTGAACGGTGAGAATAAACACAGTTATTCATTGAATCTCCAATTATTAAATGATTTACGATCAGAAGGAATGTGGCTAAGACGTATTAACATAAGGCAGGTCGAGGGTCAAGGTTTTCAGGAAATTTCAGACATAGATTTCCACTCATTTAAACAGAAAGTTCGCGAAAATATAGACAAGCCGTTACTCGAAGAAATGTTTCCTGTTGGTTCTATATTAAATGATATCTGGTGGGAAACGCATGACGATCGAATACGCCGTCCCGAGCAAGTATTGAATCCAATACACCGAGATTCATCGATATACGGTAAGTCGGGAATTACTTTTGGCCGACAAATAGGGGCTTATCCAATTTTAGTTGGGATTCCCTACCATATCCCTCTTGAAACAGAGTCTGATATCTTAGTGACTGGCCATGGTATGAGGAGTATTTCTGGCGTCGAATTAAATCTTGACATCAATTCTGTATCTCAACAACAGCTAGAATCTATACCAGGAATCGGTAAAAAAAGTGCCTGGAGAATCATAAGTTCTCGAGCTAGAGCAAGTCGTAAATCGGATACGCCCTTCATTTCCGTTGAACAGGCTTTCAGTTCTGCTAATCTTGAGATTCCTCCGATTGCTAAAAAAGTATTGAAATGTGATGCATGACTATATCAATCTAGAGCAATAGTGATATTCTCCAGATAGGCGCTAAGGGTGTATGTCCAGTATTATGCCAGTGCAAAAATATCTTACGGCCACGATTTGTTTACTATTTCTAACAGTCCCAATTCTTAATTTCATTGATTCATACGAAGAGATTGATTCGACTGAAAATGAATATTTTTCTATAAGTAAATCAGTATCCGGGCTTAATTCGCCTGGTTCTGAAAAAGGAAATGTTTTTTCAAATTCAGTTTTTGAAATGAACTCTGATAGTCCTAATTTAGTTCTTGACAATGGGTCAGTAGTTTCTTTCATCAATGGTTCAGCAAATTTCTTTGAAGATAATATAATTTCAATTTCAGGTCAATGTTCTCTTTTAGGTAATTACAGTCTTTACTGCTCCGGCTTGAATAATTATGGTCAACTTGGTTTAGGTAACCAACAATTATTAAGCGGATATGTAGATTTAGGTGATAAAATCCCAGCTGCATTAAGTCAAGGGAATAATCACTTTTGTGCTATTCTTGATGATGGATCTGTATCTTGTTGGGGTAGGAATAATAAGGGGCAATTAGGTGATGGTTCGAATAGTAATCGGAATTCTCCCACTGCAGTTAATCTTGGAGTGAATAAAACAGCAGTATCAATCTCAGCAGGCTTAGATTTCACCTGTGCTTTACTGAATACAGGAGAAGTATCCTGTTGGGGCGATAATTCTTACGGAATATTTGCTGATGGTACTACTACTGATAGTAATACTCCTGTAATAGTCAATCATTCGATTGGCGAAAGTGTAGTGTCAATATCAACGCCAGGATATAGTGTATGTGTAATTTCTTCAAGTGGTTCAATTAGTTGTTGGGGGTATTCATACACTATCTCATCTCTTGGTGGCCAGTTGACTAATGGTTCAATCTCTTTGTCTTTAGATTCTGGCCGTTCAGCAATTTCTATTCAGGGTACTAATTCCCATGCTTGTGCTATACTAGATAATGGTTCGATTAATTGTTGGGGGGTTAATACCTATGGTCAACTTGGAAATGGTGAGTGCTCTTCTGTTATTCCTTCAAGTGGTTGTACGGGTTCTAATACCAATACACCTCAATATGTAGATTTTTCTTCCTCAAATATCTCAGATGATATGATCGCAATTACCTTAGGTTTAGAATCGACTTGTTCTATATCAAATTCATATGATATATTCTGCTGGGGGAATCAGGATGGTCAATTCGATAATACTACGAATTTTTTAATATCTCCTTACCTGATGAATTTTTCAAATGGTCATGAAATTTCTTTTTCAGATCAAGATATGGATGGTGATGGAATAACTAATTTGCTTGATGTACATATGATAGGGGATGACGATGGAGACGGTGTCCCCTCTCCTAATGACCCGTATCCAAATAATCCTGCTCGATGGATGAATTGTGATCTTGGCTCGTGGGGAAGGATCACTTGTAACGAGTCTTCTGTTGGACATTATTCATTACCTTCCGCATTATATCAATCTGAATGCCCTCTGGGTGAGTATCAGCACCAAACAGGTAAATCAGTTTGTAGTAAGGCTTCTGCCGGACATTATGTCAATTCATTAGCATCTCCTTCTCAAACAATTTGTCCAGAAGGTTACTATCAACAAGAAATAGGGGCGACATCCTGTGAAATTTCAGACCCTGGTAGTTTTGTATCTACTTCTACTGGTGATTCAGGTGATTCTAACCTTAGTTATAATAATTTGAGTTCTAATAGCGCTAGTTATACTGCTCGCATTAGTTCCTCTTCAGACATGTACGATTACTATATGATTGATATTGATAAATTATATGGGGTATGGATAAATATCGAGTCTTCAAATGCTGAAATCGGTATTTCTTTGTATAGTTCAACTTTCAGTATGATTGATTCTAACAATAGTTCTGGTTTTAGTTCCAAATCAGTCAGTACGAATAGCACTTCTAGTTCATCGTCACGAAGTATATATATTGAGATTGAAAGAATAAATTCCACAGGTCAGTATCATATGAATCTAAGCTATTTCAATACTGAGGATTTCTCAATAATCGGTGATTTGAATAATGTTATTGATGCAGAAATAGGGGTAAATCAAGAGTTATGCCCTATAGGTACATTCGAGCCAAACTCAGGTAGTGCATCCTGTACAAACGCTGCCCAGGGTTACTTTGTATCTACTTCTGGTGCAACTTCACAGATACCTTGTTCTCCTGGGACTTATCAAGGACTAACCGGTCAATCAGGATGTTTAACGACTTCACTAGGTTACTACACTTCTGCATTTGGTTCTTTTACACAGACTCCTGCATCTCTTGGTTACTATGTCAATACTGTGGGTGCCACTAGTCAACAGTCTTGCCTAGCAGGGACATATCAAAACCAAACTGCTCAAACAACTTGTATAGATACAGATTCGGGATATTATACGTCTGTTTCAGGTTCACCTAATCAAATAGCGTGTACAAATGGTAGTTATCAACCTAATACAGGCCAAACATCTTGTATTCTTGCATCTCCTGGTAATTTTGTTTCTTCTCCCGCATCTACTTATCAGAGTCCATGTACTCCTGGTAATTACCAACCTTATTCTGGACAATCATATTGTATTCAAGCAAGCCAAGGGAACTATTCTTCAGCCCCTCAATCGGTATCTCAAACACCTTGTAGTGTAGGTACATTCCAGCCCTTTACGGGTCAATTCAGATGTATCGAGGCAGCACCTGGACATTATGTCCCTACTAATGGTTCAGCATTTCAAACCGAATGTAGTCTAGGAACTTATCAACCTTCAACATCTAGTTTAAGTTGCTTAGATGCGACTCCAGGTTATTTCGTAGATATTCTAGGTTCACCTTCTCAAACACCATGTACCCCCGGGACATATAATCCAAACGTTGCTTCAACTAACTCTAGTGCGTGCTTAGATGCCGATATCGGATATCATGTACCAAATGAAGGAGAATCATCACAATTGATTTGTTCTCTTGGGACTTACCAGCCTAATAGTGGTGAACCCTCCTGTATTGATGCCGATTCTGGATATTTTGTAGATATGTTTGGAGCGACGAATCAAACTTCCTGCGAACCAGGGAATTATCAGCCTCAAGCAGCTCAATCTAGTTGTTATAATTCCGATCCTGGCTACTATGTTTCATCATTCGCAGCGAATCAACAAATACCATGCTCGATTGGAAGTTATAACCCCTCTTCTTCATCAATAAGTCCTGATTCTTGTATTCTTGCTGATTCCGGTCACTTTGTATCTACAGAAGGTTCCTCGTCTCAGAATATTTGCCTAGAAGGTACTTACCAGCCATCTGAAGGGTCAGATTCTTGTTTAGATGCTCCTGAAGGTACTTTTGTTCTGAATTTAGGTCAATCAAATTATGTTGAATGTCCCTCTGGTACTTATCAGCCTGCAACTAAACAAACGGTTTGTATTTCTACTGAACCTGGATATTTCTCCTCTGATTCAATGTCAATTTCTCAAACTCCTTGTTCACCTGGGACTTACCAGCCATCATATGCACAATCATCTTGTATTGATGCAGATATAGGGTATTATGTATCAGATGAGGCTCAATCTAATCAACAGATAAATCCATATGATTTTTATACCGATTCTCCAGGAAGTACATTCTTGTGGGCATGCCCTACATCTTACATTACTATCATTCAGGGCGCCAGTTCAGTTGGCGATTGCTTGCTAGATTCAGATGCTGATCGGATCATTGATTTAGATGACATAGATGATGACGGAGACGGCCGAATAGATTCAGTAGATGATTGTACTCCAGGTCTTATTAATTGGATTAGCAACTTATCTAGCGATGCAGATGCTGACGGTTGTCAAGATATTGGCGAAGATACTGATGATGATAACGATTTGACGATCGATATACTCGATGCTTTTCCTAAAGATCCCTCTGAAGATACTGATACTGATGCAGATGGTATAGGTGATAATTCAGATACAGATGATGATGGAGATGGGTGGTTAGATTCTATAGAATTGATTTGTGAAACAGATCCTATGTTATCACAATCTATTCCTTTGGACACTGATTCAGATCTTGAATGTGATTTAATAGATACAGATGACGATAATGACAATTATCCAGATAATGGAGATTGGAGACCCCTAGATGGCTCAGAATGGGTAGATACAGATAATGATGGAATAGGGAACAATGCAGATACTGACGATGATGGGGATGGTCTATCAGATATTGATGAAATAAAATATGGCACTAATCCATTATTGGCAGATACTGATAATGATGGCTACATCGATTCAGATGATATTTTCCCTAATGATACATCTGAGTGGGAAGACTCTGATGGTGATGGTAAAGGGGATAATTCAGACTCACACCCTGGCCTCAAATATTTTCAGAATGATTTTCAGTTTGTTCTGAGTATTCTTGTTAGTATCTCAATACTAGTAATAATTGGTTTCTTAGGTGTAATTGGCTTACGAAAAAATAAGTTAGATGAAAGAGACGCCTCTGAAGAAGAAAAACCAACGATTGAAGTTGATTACGACTATGAAGGGATGCCTACAGTGAACGAAATTGGAAATCAAGAATTAACAGATGTTGAATCTAAAGACGAAAAGCCAGTTGTAGAAGAGATGAGAAACACCTCTCACATTGATGCACTTCTTGAAGAATTACCCACTCCGCCTAAGCCACAAAAAATAACTCCTCCTGAGGGGACCCCTGTCAATGAGTATGGTCAGAAAGTTTGGGCTGATGAAACTGGACAGGTTTGGTGTCAAAATTCTGATGATTCAATATTAAGGCACGATGCCGCTACTGGTGGCTGGGTTCAGTATCATAACTATTAGAATTGAATTACGTTAGCTCCCCATGCTAGTCCGCCACCAAATGCTGCAGTAACTACTAAACTTCCTTCTTTTATGAGTCCTTTATCCATTGCTTCATGCATCGCAATTGGTACACTTGCACCCGCGGTATTCCCATATTTATGTAAATTAGTGAATGTTTTTTCCATATCTAGGCCTAATTTTTCCATTCCCTTTTTTATGATATTTATGTTGGCTTGATGAGGGATAATCAGGTCAACCTCATCTATTGTTTTCCCCACCTTTGAAAGAGCATTAGTTACTGCTTGAGGAAAAGCCTCGATTGCGAAGTCCCAAACTGCTCTTCCATCCATATGGAAATACTGTTGTCCTTCTTCAAAATTATCTGAGTTAAATGGAGTTCTTACACCTCCTGATGGTATTTCAATTACTGAAGATCCAGAACCATCTGACATCAACCATGAACCTAATATTCCATCCCCTGATTTCACTTTTGAAAGAACTGCTGCACCCGCTCCGTCTCCGAATAATACGCATGTCGCCCGATCCTTCCAATTTAGGATTCTTGAATATATTTCTGAGCCAACAACAAGAACATTTTCATATCCACTAGTTCCCACAAATCTTGACCCTATATCTAGTGCGTGTACCCACCCTGCACAAACGGCATTTATATCGAAAGCAGCACAATTTACACATCCCAATTTATCTTGAATAATTCCTGCCGTAGATGACAAGGGGACGTCAGGTGAAGAAGTAGCCAAAATCAGTAAATCGATATCTTTGGGGAGTAAATTTGCATTTTTTAGAGCTTGTTTACACGCTTCTACTGCAAGATCCGAAGTACACACATCAGGACTTGCAATTCTTCTTTTTTTCATGCCAGTTTTTGTTGTTATCCACTCATCACTCGTATCTACAAATTCCATCCAATCTTCATTACTCATTTCATGTGGGGGGACATATGAACCTAAACCAATTATTCCAACAGATACCATGTTATCATGCGCGGCTAACCAACTATACTTTCAGTCTTACCGCATTTTTTATGATTCAGATGATGTTTAGTTAATTGAAGCATTATTTCCAATAATAGGCCAAACATGAAATCTAAAGAGCCCATCTTAGGTATATGGCATCGTTTGGAGATCATCCACCTCTACCTGAAATTCTCGAAGAATTGCTATTGGATGACTCCGTCTCTACTGTATTCTTGAAGGCTGAATGTAAGCCTAGAGTCAAAAGCGGGCATATATCTTCTTTGAGTCTTAATGAGCTCGAAAGAGAATTGTGGGACAAACCATCTTTAGAAAATCTTTCAGATGATTTGTCATTAATTATTGAGCAAAACTCAGCACGTTCTGATTGTTTTATAGAAATTGAACGTGAGGGTTGCAAAGTTATGCAGATTGGAGATTTGAGAGTTAGTTGTGCCTGGCCTCCATTCTCCGATGCATGGGAAATTACAGTTGTCCGCCCCGTTGCTAATTTACAATTATCTGATTATAAGTTAGACCAAGAATTAATTAATAGAATTTCGAACCACCATAGAGGGATATTTGTCGTAGGTAAACCCGGTTCTGGGAAAACCACTTTTGCTCAAGCAATAGCCTCTTATCTTGACTCAGAAATGGGTGCTATGGTAAAAACTATGGAATCTCCTAGGGATTTACAAGTTCCACAGAGAGTGACACAATATGCACCTTTAGAAGGAGATTTAGAGAAAACAGCTGAAATCATCTTCTTATTAAGACCTGATTTTGTAATATTTGATGAAGTTCGCCGAGCGCGTGATTTCGAAATATTCGGTGATGTGAGATTAGCAGGGGTCGGTCTTTTAGGAGTTACTCATGCTAATAGTGGCCTTCAGGCTATACAGAGGCTAGTTGGTAAAGTAGAACTTGGTCTAATTTCTCAAGTACTAGATACAGTTATTCATATTGAAAAAGGAAAAATAAACCAAGTTCTAGAACTGAAAATGGTAGTTAGAGCGCCTACTGGTATGGAATCAGATTTAAGCCGTCCAGTGATTGAAATTAGAGAGTTCCCTTCCAATCGTTTAACTCATGAAATGTTCGCTTTCGGCTCAGAAATTGCTGTTGTTCCTGTAACAGGTTCAGGCGAAGATGGAGGTAGTCCCGCTTGGAATTTGGCTGCAGAAGAACTCAAGAGGGAGGCAACTAGACTAACTGGTATCACTGTGAAACATGCAAAATTCCTCACAGATTCATCTGCTGCTGTTTATGTCGATGATTCTGCAATAGGTTCAATGATTGGTTCAGGAGGGGAAGGTATACGTAGACTTGAACAGGATATTGGTATCAAACTCGACGTTCAATCTGTCCAAGAATTACCTAGAGGATTAAGAAAGAAGCTAGAAAAAAGTAATTATTCAGACGTTGACACTAGTTCTTGGTCGAATAAACCTGGACGGAATTGGGATTCTAAATCTGGTAAAGCAAAGAGAGGAAAAGGTAGAAAGAGTCGTCGTTAATCATGCTTGGTACAAATATTCATTGTTTCTGAGAAAAATCCTATGCTCCATCTTCCTCCTTCTCTTCCTATGCCTGAATCTTTCACTCCACCAAATGGAGTCCTTAAATCTCTATGAAGCCATGTATTTATCCATATCATTCCAGTATGAATTGATTCGGCAACCCTGTTCGCCTTCTCCAAATCCTCGGTCCAAATACTACCCGCCAAGCCATATCTTGTATTGTTTGCAATTTGAATTGCATGTTCATCATTAGTAAATTTATGAATAGTTACGACAGGCCCGAATATTTCTTCAGTTGAACAACGTGATTCTACGCTTAAGTCAGCAATTACTGTAGGAGCTATCCAATTTCCATTTTCAAACTCTTTTGGTAGACATGGATATCCTCCTGTAAGAATTCTCCCCCCCTCTTGTTTAGCAATTCGTATATATTCTTCAATTTTTGATAAGTGTTCAGGAGATATTAATGCCCCCAGTGCTGTATTTTCGTCCGAAGGGTCACCTATTTTCATATTCTCAACTTCTTCAACAAATTTCTGTATGAATTGATCATAAATTCCTTCTTGAACGAGTATTCTACTTCCGCAAAGACAGACTTGTCCTTGATTCAAGAAACCAGATCTAACTACACCTGTGACCGTTTTTTCTAAATCACAATCGTTAAAAATTATACTTGAATTTTTACCACCTAATTCAAGACTTAATTTCTTAAATGATGCGGCTGCTGATTGTGCAACTATTGATCCCGTAGAAGTTCCTCCTGTGAATGATACCAGATCGATATCATCATGAGATACTAACGGTGATCCTGCGCTTTTTCCGTCTCCATGAATAAGATTAACCACTCCCTTTGGTAAATTAATTTCATCAATTGTTTTCATCAATAAATCTGCAGTCATTGGTGTCAATTCACTTGGTTTACAAATCACCGTGTTCCCCATTCCTATTGCAGGTGCAACTTTCCATGAAAGTAAATATAGAGGTAAATTCCAAGGTGTTATGAGTGCTCCTACTCCTACTGGTTTGTAGATTACTCTATTCGTGGCATCTTCCATTTCAAAATATTCTACTTCTAAATCTCTTATCATGTTTGCAAAAAATCGGAAATTTTTCACTGAACGATAGGCATCAACCTCTCTCGCTAAAGAAATCGGTTTCCCCGTATCTTTACTTTCTAAGTGTGCAATATTTTCATACTTTAATTCCAAACAATCTGCAATCTTATCTAACCAGTCTGCCCTTTGATTATGTGTCAAAGAGGACCAATATGGCAATGCTTCTTTAGCAGATTTAACTGCTTTATCTACATCTCTTTCATTTGATTTTGGCACTTTGCCAATAATTTCTCCAGTAGCGGGTGAATAGTCATTCATCCATTCTCCTGAGTCAGATTCTACAAATTTCCCAGAGATATAATTTTCGAGTTTCACTTTATCCCTCCAACCCACCTTCATTAGAAAATGGGCCTTTACGTGTCATACCTGCTGAATACTCATTCCAATCAAGATTGAATCTGTCTTGATCGGGGTCCCATTCGTCCCATGTCACGACTTTTTCTAGATCTTCTTGGTATTTTTCAGGAACAATTCCAGGGACAATAAATGCCTTTTGACGATGCAATGGGTATGGGTTTCTTAATTCAATCCCTAAAACACCTAAAACTGCTCTTGCGATATACCAAGTTGCTTGAGAATTCCATCCATGTGCAATTTTAATTACCACACCTAGGCCTTTTGGCCAGTCTGGATGTTCTATTGACAGTCCGAGTAATCCATCTGCGCCCTCTTTCGCTATTAATTTCCCATTTCCTGCTTTAAGGCATGTTGAATCTAAACGATTGAATCCACCTATTAAATCAGGACTTCTATTCATTGCCTCCCATATCCAGTCCTCATTTTTATTAGTTGCAAGGCCCGCAAACATTACCGCCAGTTCATCGACGGTATTGGATACAGTTGGAAGACCGCAGCCATCTTTAGCAACTCTCAATGGTTCCCAATCTGGCTTATTCATATAAATTCTAAGAACATCTAGGAACATAGGAAACCATGGTGAACTTGGCAATGTATATCCGGCTCTATTCATTCCCATTTTTCGAAGTCCCTTCAACATTGCAGCATGTTCTCCCGAACATGTGTGAAACCATCTTCTTGGTCTTCTAACTTGTCTTCCAAATTGAATTAATGGTACATCTAATGGACATTGCATAAGTCCCCATTCTGATTCAGTTAGAATTGACTGGGCTGCGGCTACGTGCTCAGTGTCGCCATTGTGTGAAGAACATGAAATTGCCTTCTGTTCCCAGTTCAACTCATCATCTAATACCTTAGCAAAAGTTTTCATCATTAATGGCTTCATCATTGATCTTCCATAAACAAGTACATTGCCTCCGAATGAATGTACAATTTCATCTCCATGCGCCCAAGAAACGGCCCCATGGATTGTATTTTCTGAAATATCCATCCTTCTAAAATCAACTAAAGGTTCCCATTCTACCTCTCTTCCTGTAGCTATTCCCTCATGTTTTTCTCCCAATGGATTAGTCGGAAATACAGCTGAACCGGGCCTCCCTGGGGAAACAGATGATGGTCTAATAATTTTTTCACTCATTTATTTTCTCTCCTCAATATTTGGCACTACTTTTTCCATAAAAGCTGTCATGTCCCGTTTGACTCTCTCACTGTCATGATTGAAAAAATCAAACCAACACATCAGCCTATCATCACTATCAAATCGTTGTGAAATCTGCCCCACCACTTCTTCCACGTTTCCAATAACTGCATTATCGCTAGCACGCTCTACCTTTGCAGGATCTATTGTACCTTCCAATGCACTCCAGTATGTTGTAAGAGCCGCTTTTGCCTCTTTTTTAGCAGCAAGGCTTTGTTCTTCTGATGTCAAACCTTCTTCATTATTTATGAATACCATAATTGTACGTGGCATCATACTTCTATTCCATTCACCTCCATCTTGATGGTAGTATTGCCTCATCCTTTCATGTGTAGCATCAATGACATGAGCCGGAGTTATACTTAGGTTGAAAACTTGTACTGGCCTCCATTTATTAACTTCAATTTGTAATTTAGGATCATGGCTGCCTACAACTAAATTGAGTAATTCGCGCCTCCATTCTTGAGGTATGGTCTTGATTTCCTCGAAATCATATCTGTGAGGTATTTCTATCAATTCAGGTAAATCATTACTATCATTATGTTTCATTGAAGCCAATTGTACCTTCTCCCAGTCTTCATCAGATCTAAAATTATCTCTAGTTAGAATTGTATCTCTAATCATTTCTGATGAAATTACTTCTCCACTTAATAATCTTAGGAATATTTCTGATGCTTCTGTAAATATTTGTCCTCTGAGAGCAGGCCATGCCGCTTCTTCGATTTCATTCCTAGGCACTATCCCATATGGTCTAGCCATGAATTCAAATCTTCCTGCAGAAAATCCTATGTGTAAGCGTCTATTTTCTTCTTCCATCATCCCATGTAGTGCAATAAATGAGCCTACACGTTCTGCTATTGCGATAGGTCCCCCCGAAGCGAGGATGGATAACACCGCACTGCCTACATCCATTCTTTTAGTTCTTGAGAACATTTTTTGTGCGATTTGGAAGAAGTCAGTGCATAATCCTACTTCTCCTGGATAATGCGGAACTACTGGCTTAGTATTTCTTTTTTGTATTTCAGTAGATAAATGGGCTTGTGCAACCCAACCTACTCCAAATCCTAATTCGTCTGCTAACTCTACTTGATCTAAGAAATTAGAGAACATTTCATTTTCAGAAGGGATGTAACCTGTTGTATCAGGTGTTTGTGAGATTGAGAAAAAAATATCAAATTGCACTATATCACACTCATATTGAACGCATTCTTCCGCCATCTACTGCTAGGCTAATTCCTCTCACTGCTCCACTACTCGGGAGACAGAGCCAAGTTACTGCTGCACCAGTTTCTAAAGGGTCAATTAATCTTTGAATAGGTACAGAACTCATCCATTTTTCTTGTACTTGTTCGATTGATTCTCCAGTCTTACTAGAAATAGACCCGGCAAGAGATCCGAGTCTATCTGTATCTGTGAAACCAGGGAGTATATTATTTATTGTTATACAAGGATCTAATTCACGAGATAGCGACTTCGCCCAAGATCCCATTGCGCCTCTAAGTGTATTTGATAATCCGATATTATCTATAGGTTCTCTAACTGATGTAGAAATTACATTTACAATTCTTCCATAACCCTCACTTTTCATTGCTGGCATTAGGATACGAGTGATAGTATGAGCCGCATGTAGATGTCTTTTGAAGGGGGCCTCAAAATCATCTATTGTGTTAGATAGAAGAGGTCCTCCAGGAGGTCCACCTGAATTATTAATCAGTATATGTATTGGTTGTTGTTTAATCAGCTCCTTAATTTTAGATTCTAGTAGAGGTATATTTTCTAAATCTAAAGTTAATATGATGTGATTATCACCATGCATTTCTTCAGATAATAGTTCTAATTCATTAGGTGACCTTGCACAGGCTATGACCTGAGCCCCTGATCTCGCTAACATGAGAGCAGTGGCCTTTCCTATCCCTTTTGATGCGCCACAAACAAGTGCGGTTTTCCCCTTTAGAATATTGTCTGCATATGGGAATTTAGTATCGAGTAAGTTTTCCATTTTTCACACCTAGTTTACATAATGAGCGTAAGTTTCATCGTCTAATTTCTGATTTACTACTTCTAAGATTTCATCAGGAGCGTTACGGAAAGTTGGGTGGGGGCTTTCACCTTGAGGCCGACGCATTTGATCCCACTTCCCTTCCTCATAAGCCATCAATGCTTCCTTCATCAAAATTCCCGCTAAAACTAGTGTTTCATAACATAAGTCTTCATATTTCATACCTCTTTTAACAGCGACTTCTCTCCTTAGCAAAAGATGACCAGTATCTACTCCATTGTCACAGAAATGCGTAGATGAACCAATTGGGATATCATGATATACACTCCAAGCAGGGGATGCTGAACCTCTACATTCCGGCAATAGCCCTGGATGACTATTGATTACTCCGTGTTTTGGATAATCTAATATTTCTCCTCTAATTATTCTCGTCCCGCCGAATACGATGAGATCTAAATCTAAGCCAATAAGGTGGGGCATGACTTCAGCAGAATTATGTATCTTGACCTCTATATTTTCAACCTGTATATTTTTTGTCAATAATTCTCTCAATTGTACTTCTATCTCTGGAGCTATCGGATTTCCCTCTATTCTTGTAAGAAATTTTTCTCTTTCTTCATCAGCGACCTTAGAATTTTCTGAAATAATAATACTAGGTATAAATCCCTCTGAAATTAATTGTTTCAGCATCTCTCTGCCATATGGGTGTTCTTTCAGAAGTAAATATGCAAAGGTCGGCTTGCTCATAATTCTCATTTAGCGCAGGGGGTACTGATACCCATTCTTTTCGGTGATGTGTTTTGTAATTATGATCAAAGAATAATTACAAAAATCAAGTATCCCAAACCTATTCCAGCAACTAATGATACAATCATTGCAGCAAAGAACATTTTGTATAATTTAGAAATCATACCTTTTATTGGAATGCCGAATACATCATCAGAGGCACTAACAATATCAAGAAACATTTTCAACTGTGGTAGCATATTTCTTACTTTTCCTTAGGGTGTAACTCTAGTTCTATCTCTGGGGAATAATACAACTTCTCTCACATTCCCCGCACCAGTGAGTACCATTAGTAAACGAGCAACACCTAATCCCCAACCTGCATGAGGTGGGGCGCCGTAACGGAATCCGTCTGTATAGAATTTGAATTCATCTGGATTAAGATCCATATCTCTGAGATTTTGTTCGAGCATGTCTACTCTATGTTCTCTTTGACCGCCACTTGTCATCTCATCGCGGCCATAATTTAGATCGAAACCTCTACTTAATTGTCCTCCTGTACTACTTTTCTCATCTTTATTATGGTAAATATAAAATGGTTTCATAGCCATCGGCCATCGAGGTAAGAAATGGAAACCTGGATATTTCGCTGCTATCAAATCACAATGATGGCTTTCTATATCGTCCCCCCATTCTATTCCACCGCCTCCTGCTTTTACAATTTCTATAGCTTCACAATATGAAATTCTTGGGAATGGTAATTGAGGTATTTCTACAGAAATAGTATCTTCTCCTTGACTAGATTTATATTGGTTAATCACATCTATCAAATTCATATCATTTTCTGAAACTGAAGACCAGATATGGTGAATCATGCGTTCTTGAACTCCCATGACATCTTCATCATTCATCCATGCACCTTCAATATCGAATGATATGAATTCATTAAGATGCCGATATGTGTCGTGTTTTTCAGCCCTAAACGCAGGCCCTATCTCAAAAACTCTTTCGAGACCTCCAAGGACCGCTAATTGTTTGTAAAGTTGAGCTG
>Ga0213869_10000034_pt1 | contig 101955 bp, 94 predicted proteins | sample PICome_10_FD_160083 | JGI IMG/M metagenome (GOLD analysis project Ga0213869, IMG submission 160083) | Coastal seawater microbial communities near Pivers Island, North Carolina, United States - PICO132 | ecosystem: Environmental > Aquatic > Marine > Coastal | place: USA: North Carolina... | reverse complement strand
ACGGCGTGCCGACCATCGGCGCGGTTGCGCTGCCCGGCCATGAGCAGGGCATCGTCCTGCGCACCGACCAGCCGCGCGCCATCCCGCCCGCGCCCGAGAAGCTCCGCATGGTCGTCTCCCGCACCCGACCCGCCCCCCAGGCGGTCGCGGTCGCAGAGGCGCTGGGCGCCGAACTGGTGCCCATGGGCAGCGCCGGCGCCAAGGCCATGGCGGTGATCCTGGGCCAGGCCGACATCTACCTCCATGCCGGCGGCCAATATGAATGGGACAGTTGCGCCCCCGCCGCCGTCGCACTCGCCCACGGCCTCCACGCATCCCGAATCGACGGATCGCCGCTCATCTACAACCAAGAAGACACATACATGCCAGACCTCCTCATCTGCAGGCATGAACATGCCGACATCGTGCTGGGGGCGCTGAAGGGCTAGGCGCGGGTCGTCAGTCCGGCACCGACATCGGCGCCCGCCCAGGCGCGCCAGCGACCGCCGTCGGGATCGACCGCCACCCGGTCCGCCAGGTCGAAGATCTTCACTGCCGGTCGATCGACATGATAGGCGGGCCAGTCCGGCTCGGGCGCGCCATGGCGGACGAAATGGGCGATATGATCGGTCATCCGCCGGCCGAGCGCCGCGCGGCGCCCGCGCATCGGCCCGCCCCGCGCAAAGGCAGCGCGCAGGCCGCGCATCGGCCAGGTCAGGGTCAGGTCGAGCCCATGGGCAGCGCCGGCGATCGGATGGCGATAGTCGAAGCGATAGAACCACGTCGGCGCCTGCCCCGACTGGCGATCGGCGAAATGGCGCGTCGGCATCAGGAAGGTGAGATCGGTGGCGAGCGCGCGGCGCCCCGCCTTGTCGCGCGGATAGGTAGCGAGGATGCGCGCGGCGTGATCGGCCGGCAATTGCGCATGGAGCAAGGCTTCGAGCGCCGGCCAGCCGGTCGGCAGGATATCGCCGGGCATCAGTTCGAACAGGCGGATTTCCTCACGCGTGGCGCCGGCGAGCAACGGCACCGGCGCGGCCGGCTCGGCCACCGCATCCGCCAGCGAGGCGGGCAGCAGGTCGCCGTCGAACCAGGGGGCGGCGGGAATAGTGCCGGGATTGGCGACGCCGGCCGCGCCCTGCGCCTCGAACAGGCGGATGAGGTCCATGCCGCGCAGCGCGGCGAGATCGGGGTTGCCGAGCGCCGCCATATAATCGCGCGCCACCTGTTCACTGCGGTCGCGGCCATGGATCAGGCTGACCGCACCGCTCTGCATGATCGCCCCGGCAAAGAGACCGCGCGCGGCAGGCGCATGAAGCAGCAGCGAGACCGACATGGAGCCGGCCGACTGGCCGCCGACCGTCACCCGCGCCGGATCGCCGCCGAAAGCCGCGATATTGTCCCGCACCCAGGCCAGCGCCGCGATCTGGTCGCGCAGGCCGAGATTGGAAGGGATGCCCGGCACGACCGCGCCGAAATTGACGAAGCCCAGCACGCCCAGCCGATAGTTGATGGTGACGACGATGATGTCACCGTCGCGTGCCAGGTCGCTGCCGTCATAGCTATGGCCGCCACCCGCGACGAAGGCGCCGCCGTGAACCCAGACATAGACTGGCAGCGGGCCGGTCGCGTCGTCGGGCACATGGATGTTGAGCGACAGGCAATCCTCGGCAAAGTCGGGCATCGACAGCCGTGCCCGTTTCGCCTGATTGCCATACATTTGCGGACATTGTGGACCGGGACGCGCAGCATCGCGCACATCATTCCAGGGCGTCGGCGCCTCCGGGGCAGCAAAGCGGTCGGCCCGTGCATAGGGAATGCCGCGCCAGCATCGCACGCCGTTCGCCAGGGTGCCGCGCACCGGCCCGGCCGTCGTCGTCACCGTCAATCCGTCCATGCCACGCCTCCCGTCTTGCGGCGAAGATGCTAGGCGGCGCCGGGTGAGGCGCCAACGCACGGGGCGGAGATAGCGGCGGGGCGATGCCCCTGCCCGATCAGGGCTGCATCGACGGGGTGACGACCAGCCGATCGAGAATTTCCGCCATGCGATCGAGCGGATAATCGGGTTCCTGCTGCAGCCACCAGGCAAGAATCTCGACCGTGGCGCTGACCGCGAAGACGATGCGCAGTTCGTCGGGTAGCCAGCCGGCATCATGCGGCCTCTGCTGCGCCAGCTGGCGCGCCTGGTCGGAAAATTCCTGCTTGAGCATGGTCGCTGCGCCGCCGGTCAGGAAGGCGGACCAAAGCGCGCGCCGTTCGGCGACATAAGCGAACAGGGTCATGCAGGACTGGCGCGCATCATCGGCGAACAGGATCGGCAGCGCGCGCTGCAGCAGATCGGCGATCTGTCCGGCCGCCAGATCGTGCAGCAGCGCATCCTTGGACGGATAATGGCGGAAGAAGGTGGCGTAGCCGACCTCCGCCTCGCGCGCGACCTCGCGGATCGTCACCTGATCATAGGGGCGGGTTTCCAACAGGTGGAGCATCGCGTCGAGCAGTTGGCGGCGGGAGCGCAGCTGGCGCGCGTCGGTCGGCAGATTATCCATCGGGGCCATGGCTTAGGGCCTTCGCACCCGCCTGAACAGAGGGGAGGATCGCCGGGCCGATGATCCGCCCCCGCCCCATTGCCCGGCGCCCCTGCCCGACTAGGGTCCGGCCCGACAGGAGAGGAAGCACGCCATGGACAACCGGATCGAGACGCTGATCGCCAGGGAAGAGATCAGGGAACTGGCCCAGCTCTATTCGCGCGGGGTCGACCGGCAGGATTTCGCGCTGATCCGGTCGCTCTACACCGACGACGCGACCGACAGCCATGGCGCCTATTATGACGGGCCGGTCGATGGCTATGTCGCCTTTCTCGAAGCGTCGCTGCCGCACATGCATATCGGCAATCATTTCGTCTGCAACCATCTGGTCGAGGTCGACGGCGATACCGGCGAAGGCGAGGTCTATGCCATTGCCTGGCACCTGATCCCCGACGGCAAGGGCGGGCTGCTGCACGACATCCAGGGGGTGCGCTATATCGACAGCTATCGCCGCGTCGATGGCCAGTGGCGCTTTGCCAAGCGGGTGGTGAGTTTCGACATGAAGCTGCTGCAACCGGCCGCCGACCATGGCGACAAGCCGGTGCCGGTGAAGGATCCCAGCTATGCGCTGCTGGCGCCGCTGTTCGCGCGCGGGGCCGGCCGCTAGCCGCTTCGCCGCAGCGATGTCGCCGCCGCTTCCTTGACAGTCAAATCAACAATCCTGTTGATGATCGCCAAGAAGAGCGGCGCGACAGGCGCCCGCTGGAGCGGATGATGGCCTTTTCGACGATCGACCTGACGCCGCGCATCGGCACCGAGATCCGGACCGACGCGGCAACCCTGGTGTCGGGCAAGCATGCCGACACGATCCTGGCGCTGTTGCAGCAGCGCGGCGTGCTGATCGTGCGCGGGCTGCACATGAGTCGCGAAGATCAGCTGGCCTTTTCCCACACGCTGGGCCGGGTCCAGCCCCAGGGCGAAGGCGGCATCTTCAAGGTGACGATCGATCCCAAGGAAAATCCGGGCGCCGAATATATCAAGGGCGCCTTCTTCTGGCATATCGACGGAGCGAGTGACGACGTACCCAATTTCGCCGCGACGCTGAACGCCAAGTCGCTGTCCAGGACCGGCGGCAGCACCTATTTCGCCAACACCTATGCCGCCTGGGACGACCTGCCCGACGAAGAGAAGGCCGCCTATGACGGGTTGCGCGTGGTCCACAGCTTCGAGACGTCGCAGCGCTATGTGAACCCCGAACCCACCGTGGCGGAGCTGAATTTCTGGCAGATGCGCACGCCCAAGGTCCATCCCTTGGTCTGGACCCATGAGACCGGGCGCAAGTCGCTGGTGCTGGGGTCGACCGCCGACCATATCGAGGGAATGGACCCGGCGCAGGGCCGCGTGCTGCTGTCCCGGCTGCGCGAATGGGCGATCCAGCCGCAATTTGTCTATCGCCATGACTGGACGGAAGGCGACCTGCTGATCTGGGACAATAGCGGCACGATGCACCGGGTCGATCCCTATCCGCTGGAAGAAAATCGCATGATGCACCGCACGACGATCGAGGCGATCGAGCAAATAGTCGGCGCCTGAAAGCGACACCGAAATTGACATATAGGAAGGAATTGCGATGACGAGGTCTCTCAACGGCCGCACGGCCGTGGTCACGGGTTCGGGTTCGGGCATTGGTCGCGCGATCGCGCTGCGCCTGGCCGAAGATACGGCGAAGATCGCGGTGTGGGACATTAATGGCGACGGCGCGGCCGAGACGGTCAAGCTGATCGAGGCGGCCGGCGGCACCGCCATCGCCGTCACCGCCGATTGTTCGGACAAGGCGGCGATCCATGCGGCGGCAGAAGAGACGCGGGCGAAGCTGGGGCCGATCGCCATCCTGGTGAACAATGCCGGCATCGCCCCCTTCACCCCGTTCATGGACATTGACGACGATCTGTTCGACAAGGTCATCCACATCAACCTGCGCGGCCCCTATCTGCTTACCAAGGAAGTGCTGCCCGACATGCTGGCCGCCGGCTGGGGTCGGGTGATCAACATCACCTCCTCCTCGGTCCAGTCGGGCTCCTTCGCCCAGGGCCATTATGTCTCGTCCAAGGGTGGCCTGATGGGCATGACCAAAGCGCTGGCGCTGGAATTCGCGCCGAGCGGCGTGACCTTCAACATGGTGCCGCCCGGCTTCATCGATACGCCGATGCTGCGCGCCGCGCCGATCGACGCCGACGCCTTTGCCCAGACGCTGCCGATGAAGCGGATCGGCAAGCCGGAAGATATCGCCGCTGCCTGCGCCTATCTGGCGTCGGAAGAGGCCAGCTACATCACCGGCCAGACGATCAGCACCAATGGCGGCCGCTATATGGGGTCGCATTAACAGGACCGCATCGGGCGATGAGAGCCGGGACGCTTGCATGGGCGGCCCGGCCATTTATGCTCCGACCATGGTCCAGAAACGTCGCGTCGGCGCCGAAAGCTCCGAAACCCGCGCCCGGATCGTGGAGGCCACCGAACAGGTGATCCGCGACGAAGGCTATGCCGCCGCCAGTTCGCGCCGGGTGGCGCTGCGCGCCGAACTGCCGCCCTCGCTGGTCCATTATTATTTCCCGACCACCGACGACCTGCTGCTGGCGGTGTTCCGCCGCGGGGCCGAACAGAGCGACGCGATGATCGAGGCCGCGCTGACCAGCGCCGATCCGGTGCGGGCGCTGTGGCGCTTCTTCTCCGACCCCAGCCGCAACGCGCTGGCGATGGAATTCGTCGCCATGGCCAATCATCGCAAGGCGATCCGCGCCGAGATCGCCCGCCACAGCGAAGCGATGCGAGATCGCCAGGCGCAGTTGATGGAGCAGTTGCTGGGCGATCGACTCGCCGATCACAAGGTGACGGCGGCGGGCCTAAGCCTGTTGCTCGCGGCGGTGGGCCGCACGTTGGTGATGGAAGCCGACATGGGGGTCGCGAGGGGCCATAGTGATGCCCGCGCTTCGGTCGAGGCGCTATTGGACGAATTGCTGCCGCCCGAAAAATGAGAGGTATTGACTTTTCCATGCAAGCATGTTGAACATGTGTTCAAACGCGCAGGGATGCATAGGAGAGCAAGGCATGTCCGCCACCACCATTACCCGTTTCGTGCATGAAGATATCAAGCCGAGCATCGGCAGCCGCATCCTCAACAGCAAGGAGGAGCTGCTGGCCGGCGAACTGGCGCCGCAGATTCGCGAGCTGCTGGAACAGCGCGGCGTGCTGGTCTTCCCGAAGATCGACTTCACCGACGAGGAACAGATCGCCTTCACCAAGACGCTGGGCGCCTTTGCCCCCGAGCATCGCGGCGGCGAGGAAATCCACAAGATCACCCTCGACGTGAAGGAAAATCCGCAGAGCGCCGAATATCTCAAGGGATCGCTCTACTGGCATATCGACGGCACGATGAACGATGTGCCGATCCTCGCCTCCTTGCTGTCGTGCAAGGTGCCGGCCACCTGGGGCGGCAATACCGGCTTCTGCAACACCTATGCCGCCTATGAGGCGCTGACCGACGAGCAGAAGGCGGAGTATGAGACGCTGCGCGTGATCCACTCGGTCTGGGCGACGGTCTTCTATTATGAACCCGAACCCAGCCTCGCCAAGCTGAAGGGCATGCGCCAGGTCGGCGAGAATGAGCTGCCGCTGGTGTGGAACCACAAGTCGGGCCGCAAATCGCTGGTGCTGGGCTGCACCGCCCAGCGGGTCAAGGATCTCGATCCCTATGACAGCGCCGAAATCCTGGTTGGGCTGCGCGAATGGGCGACCCGCGAGGAATTCAGCTACAGCCATGAATGGAGCGTCGGTGACCTGGTCATCTGGGACAATACCGGCACCATGCACCGGGCCGAGAAATATGATCCCGACTGCAACCGCATGATGCACCGCACCAAGCTGCAGGGCGAAGAACCCTTCGAATAAGGATCGGCCCCACCGCCTTTCCACGCCCGCCGCCCCACCGGGTTGGCGGGCGTTTTGCCCTGCCCTCGGAGCATCGTCATGAGCACCCCGCTGACCTTCGGCTATCTCTATGATTTCCGGAACCCGCCCCAATGGCAACGGCGCCCGGCCGATCTCTATGCCGAGATACTGGATTTCGTCGCCTGGAGCGAGACGGCGGGCTTTGCCGGTGCCTGGGTGCCCGAACATCATGGCGCGCAGGATGGCTATATGCCCACGCCCAATGTCGCGCTGGCGGCGATCGCGGCGCGCACCAGCAAGATCAGGCTGGGATCGGCGATCGCGCTCGCCCCGCTCTATCATCCGGTCCGCTTTGCCGAGGAATGCGCGGTGCTGGATATCCTGTCCGACGGCCGGCTGGAGATGGCGCTGGCAATCGGCTATCGCCGCCGCGAGACCCAGGCCTATGGCGTCGATTTCGGCAAGCGCGGCGCGCGCTTCGATGAGTTCCTCGCGATCGTCCAGCAACTCTGGGCCGGCGAGACGGTCGATTTTACCGGGCAACATTACAGCATCGCCGGCGCAACCCTACGCCCGGCCGCGCCGCGCGGCCGCATCCCCCTCTATATTGGCGGCTTTGCTGAAAAGGCGCTGGCGCGGGTGGCGAAATATGCCGACGGCTATTTCGGCAATGAGGAGGTATGCGGCCTCTATGCGGACAAGCTGCGCGCCGAGGGGAAAGACCCGGCCGCCGCGCGCATCCGCATCCAGAGCCTGTTCACCCTGGTCGCCGAAGACCCCGAGGCGGCGATGGCGGAGATGGCCCCCTATTTCCACCATGTGAACGAGACTTACGGCGCCTGGCTGGCCGAGGATCAGGCATCGGGCATCGACAAGGTGGCGCTGAAACCCACGTCGCTCGACGCCTTCAAGCGCAGCGGCATCCTGCAGATCCTGACACCCGACGCCGCGATCGACCATTTCCGCGCAATGCAGCAGCGCATCAATCTCGAGCATATCATGATGATGATGCCGCCCGGCCTGCCGCCTGCAAAATTCCAGCCCTATGCCCAGTTGTTCGCCGACAGGGTGATGCCCGCCTTCTGAAGGGCGGCGTCAGTTCCCCTGCAAGGCGCGGCGCAGCGCCGCGAGGCGCAGCGCCTGGAGCGCCTGCATCTGCGGCGTATCGGGCCCGGCCAGGCCGAAGCCATGATAGGCGCCGGGCGTGATATGCAGCTCGACAGCGATGCCGAGCGCCATCAACCGGCGGGCGAAGTCGATATCCTCCTCCAGAAACAGGTCGAGCGCGCCGACACTGATGAAGGCGGGCGGCAGGCTGGACAGGTCGGGGCAACGGGCCGGCACGGCGTCGCTCGGGACATGATCGGTTCCCGCTTCCTGCCCGAGCAGCGCGCCCCAGCCATAGCGGTTCTGCGCCGGGGTCCAGACGAACCGGCCGGTGACGGGGTGGAGCGGTGCGCTGCTGCCGGTGCGATCGTCCAGCATCGGCGCGTCGAGCAGCATGAAGCAGATCGGATAGGCGCCAAGGTCGCGGGCATGGATCGCCAGCGCCACGGCATGGCCGCCGCCCGCGCTCTCACCGCCGACCGCGATGCGGCTGGGGTCGATGCCCAGCGCGTCGGCCTGGTCATGCAGCCAGCCGAGCGCGGCGTAGCAATCGTCGCGCGCGCCGGGGAAAGGGGTTTCGGGCGCCAGCCGATAGTCGACCGACAGGACGATACAGCCCAGCTGCGCCACCCAGGCCCGGTTGGACAAGTCGCTCATATCGGCCATGCCGAGCACGAAGCCGCCGCCATGGATATGGAGATAGGCCGGCCGCAGCGCGTCGCCAATCGCCTCGGCCGGGCGATAGAGCAGGCAGCGCACATCGGGCGATCCGGGCGCGCCGGGCAGGAAGACTTCTTCGCGCTGCACGGCGGCCAGCGCTTCGGGCATCGGCTCGGTCGCGCGGGTGGCAAAGGGCTGGCGGAAGGCAGCGATAGTCTGGTCGCTGAGATCGAGCGGCGGGAAGAGGTCGAGCGCCGCGCGCAATTCAGGGGCCACCAGTTGCCGCGCCTCGTCCATCGTCCCGTTTCCTCTATTGAGCGTCGCGCGGCCGGTCATAGGCGGCGCCATCGAAATGGTCGAGCGGCACCAGAGGTTCGGCGGTGAAGTCGATCACCCGGCCGACGCGGATCGCATGGACCGCATTTTCCGGCTGGAAGGTGAAGCAGTTGGGCGGCACGCGGGTCGCGGTCGATTGCCGCTCCATCGGGATCAGCCGGCCATTGGCGAGGATCGTGCCCCATTGCAGCAGCCGGGCCGCCTCGCGCGGGGGTTCTTCCAGCGCATCGATCCACGGCCGCAGCTTCATCAGCGACTGGCCGGCAATGTCGGCTGGCGCGGTCATGACATGGCTGCGATGGGCGACCTGCAGCAGCGGCATGCCATCGCGTCTGATTTCCGCCACGGCCTCGCCCTCTATCGGGTCGCAGGCCAATATCTCGTAGCGGGTCGGCGCCGCGTCACCAGCGTGCGCCGCCGCCAGCACGGCCAGGTCGTGCAAATGGGTGCAGTTCGCCTTCTTCTCGCCGCGCGCGGCCGCCTCAGCCAGCGCGACACCGGTGAAGGTCGCCTGAAGCACCGCCGGCGCGCCCGGACAGGTGGTCCAGGGCACCCGCTCCATGATCGCGTCGACGCCGCTGATGCGCGCGCCGTCATGGTGCAGGATGACGGCCATGCTGTGATAGTCATCCTCGACTGCCGCCGTCACCCGGCCGGGCAGCGGCGTCACCAGGAAGCGACGGCGAAAGCCGGGCAGCATGTCCAGCATGCCGCTGTCCATCGCGATCAGTCCTTCGCCAGCAGCAGCGCCGCTGCCATGGGGCCGCCACCCGATGTCGCCACAGCCACCTTCGGGTCGCCAGCGATCTGGCGCGCGCCGCCCTCTCCGCGCAACTGCACCACCGATTCATAGGCAAAGCCGAAGCCGTGCAGCCGTCCCCAGCCAAGCTGGCCGCCGCCGGTATTCATCGGCAATTCGCCGTCGAGCGCGATGCGCTTGCCGCCTTCGAGGAACTGGCCGCCTTCGCCGACATCGCAAAAGCCCAGCCCTTCGAGCCAGGTGATCGGCTGGAAGGCGAAGCCGTCATAAAATTGGACGGTATCGACATCCTTGGCCGTGTAGTCCGTGTTCTTCCACAGGTCGCGCCCGGTCGGATAGGCGCTCGCCCATTCGGCTTGGTCCCAGCTGTAGCGTTCGACCGATCCGGCGCTGGCGGCGATGCGGATCGGCGTCGTCTTCACCTCGTCCAGCGCATCGCCCGCCGACACGATCAGCACGGTCGAGGCATCGGTGAAACGATCGCAATCATAGAGGCAGAAAGGCGAACTGATCATCCGCGCCGCCATATACTCGTCCATGGTCAGCGGCTTCTTGACGATCGCGCGCGGATTGCGCGCGGCATTGGCATGATCGTTCAACGCCACCTGGGCGAGCTGTTCGCGGGTCAGGCCATAGCGCTTCATGTGGCGCATCGCGAATTGCGCGGTCCAGTTGGCGGCCGAAAAGGCGCCGAAGGGCGAGACCCATTGCGAATTGCCCGACACATCCTTGCGCCGTTCCATCGGCGGAAATTCTTCGGGGCGGGCCAGCGCCGCCGCTTCATAGACGGTACGGAAACACAGGACATGGCGGGCAAGGCCGGCCTTCACGGCCATTGCCGCCTCGGCGATCGCGCCCAGTTGTGCCGTCGCCTCGGCCGCGCCGATGTGCCAGCGTGTGTTGAGCCCCAATATCTCGATCACATCGTCGGCACTGACCGGCGAGAAGCCGAGGAAGGTCGACATCTTGCCGGGATAGGTGGCGACACCATCGATCTGGTCGAGCGTCAGGCCGGCGTCGGCAATCGCCTCGCGCACGGCGTCCAGCGTCAGGCCCAGCGGCGACCGGGTCAGCCGCACGCCGACCTCCGACATGCCGATGCCGGTGATATAGGCTTCGCGCGCCATGCTCATGCGACCTTCTCGAACAGGGGAAACCAGATGCCGTCCTGCTCCTCGAAGGTGACGCGGACGCGGTCATCCATGTCGACGGCATCGACTGGGCAGTTGACGATATTGGTGGTCAGATAGACGCCGGGCACATCGTCGAGCCGGACGCGGGCGATGACGAAGGGCACCTCCATATCCTTGGCCCAGGCCTGATAGTTGATCGTATAGGTATCGACCGCGCCGGTGCCGACGACCGCATGGGGGCCGACATTTTCCGACTGGCAATGGCGGCAGATCTCGCGCGGCGGATGGGTGAACTGGCCGCAATCGTCGCAGCGGGTGATGTTGAGCTTCCCCTCCGCCCCGCCTGTCCAGAAGGCGCGATTTTCCCGGTCGAGGCGCGGGCGCGAACGTTGCCAGACCATCAGACGTCCCAGACCAGGTTCAAGCTTTCGATGCCGATCACATGGCCGCCATGGAAGACCGTGGGCTTGGCCGGATCGAGCCGGAATTCGGGGAGACGCGCCAGCATCTCCTCATAGAGAACCTGCAATTCGACGCGCGCCAGGTGGGAACCCAGGCAGCGGTGCGGGCCGACGCCAAAGGCGATGTGAACATTGTTCTCGCGATCAAGATCATAGCTGTCGGGCTGCGGGAATTCCTTCGCATCGAGATCGGCAGCGGGCAGGAACAGCTTGAGCATGTCGCCGGGCATCATCTTGGCCCCGGCCAGTTCGGCCGGCTTCTTGATGACCCGCATCGGCACGGTGAAGGTATAGCGGCGCAGCATTTCCTCCGCCGCCTCGGCCACCAGCTTGGGCTCGGCCCGCAACTTCGCCTGCAATGGCAGGTCGAGCGCCAGGCCGCGCATGGCAAGGCCCATGCCGTTCATCACCGTGTCGAGACCTGCGATGAACAGCAGCACGCCGTAATTCTCCATGTCGGCAAGCGTGCTCGGCTGGCCGTCCACCTCCAGCTTCCACAGCATGGAAATGATATCGTCCTTCGGATTATCCCTGCGCTCCAGCACGGTATCCCGCATCGCCGCGGCAATGCGCTGCAAGCGGCGCATGGAGCCTTCGCGATCGGTATCGATCGCCTCCATATGCTCCTTCACGATCTGGCGATATTCCGGCAGCCGTTCCAGCGGCAGGCCCAGCATCTTGAGGAAGACCTGCACCGGCAGCGGCTCGGCCACCGTGCTCATGAACTCGCATTGGCCATCGGCCTTGATCGCGTCGATCAGCTCGCCGGCCAGTTCGCGGATGCTGTCCTTCAGGGCCGCGATCGTCTTGGGCGAGAAGACCTTCTGCAGCGGCTGGCGATATTTGGTGTGTTCGGGCGGATCGAGCGTGATCGGGATCGGCTGCGGGATATGCGGCGCGCCCGGCGGCAGCGAGGCGAGCAGCGCCTTCATCTTGTCGGCCGGCACGAATTCGCTGGAATAGGTCTCGGTATCGCGCGACGCTTCATAATTGGCGGCATGGGTCAGCGCGACCCAGCCGCCGCCATTGCGCGGCGTCCAGAAGACCGGCGGCGCCGTCTTCAGCAGGTCGAGGATGCGCGCATGCGGATCGGCCAGCAGGCCCGGATCGGCATGGACATCGAAATCATAGACGAGCGCGTCGGGCACATGGGCCGGCTGTGGCGCGGCGGGGCTCAAGGTGGCGTGGGCCATGATTCTCTCCGTCTTCCCTGCTGGGGCGGGCGCGTGCAGGACGCGTCCCTTCTTGTCGGACCCGTTTTGCCCGGCGGCCCGGCAAAGGCAAAGGGGCTGGGTGCGGTGATGCCAGATAACGCACCGACGATCCGCGCCGCGGCTCCGTATCGCGATGGCGATTGTGCCGGGCGCCACGTTGATCGGGGCCGTAATCTCCTTTCTAAGGAAGGTCAGAATAGCCGGAGAGGGCAGATGAGAATCCGCATCGAAAAGTCAGGCTGCGTGGGCAATGCCCGCTGCGCCGCCGTGTCCGAGGACATGTATCCGCTGGACGAGGACGGCTATATCGCGACCGAAGGTTTCGACGTGGCAGACGGTGAACAGCAGACCGCCAAGCGCGGCGCGCGCGCCTGCCCCGAACGCATCATCGTCGTCGAGGAAGATGATGGCAGCATCAGCTGGCCGCCCAAGGCCAAGGCATAATCAGAGAATCCGGGAGAGCGAGATGAGCGACATTTTGGGCTATAAGGGCAAGCGCGTGATCGTGAGCGGCTGCTTCTCCGGCATGGGGGAGGCGACCACCAAGCTGCTGCTGGAGCTGGGCGCCGAGGTTCATGGCCTGGATTTCAAGGACAGCAGCCTGCCGCTCGCCTCCTTCACCAATGTCGACCTGCGCGATCCGGCCTCGATCGAGGCGGCGGTGGCCGGTATCGGCGGCAAGGTGGATGCGCTGTTCAACTGCGCTGGCCTGCCCCAGTCCTTCCCGCCGCTCGACGTCATGAAGGTGAACTTCATCGGCCTGCGCCACCTGACCGAACAGGTGCTGCCGCTGATGGGGCCGGGCGGCGCGATCGCCAGCATCGCCTCCACCGGCGGCCTGGGCTGGAGCCGCCGCATCCCGACCAACATGGAATTCGTCACCACCAAGGGTTATGACGCTGCCGTTGCCTGGTGCGAGGCGCATCTCGAGGACGTGGTCAAGGAAGGCTACAGCTTCTCCAAGGAGAATGTGATCGTCTGGACCCAGTATATGGGCGCGCATCTCATCAAGAAGGGCATCCGCATCAACTGCACCCTGCCCTCGCCCACCCAGACGCCGATGATGGCAACGTTCGAGGCCGCGTCCGGCAAGGATGTGGTCGCCGCCGCCGCCGAGCCGATGGGCCGTTACTCGACCCCGGCCGAACAGGCGGGCGGCATCGTCCTGCTGAACAGCGATCTGGCCGGTATCGTCAATGGCGTGGTCTTCCCGGTCGATGGCGGCTTCATGGGCGGCGTCGCCACTGGCCAGGTGGACCTCAGCGTCATGATGCGGCGTTCGGCGCCCGCCGAGGCCTGACCCCCATGAATTTCGACCTTACCGACGATCAGGAGATGATGCGCGACATGTTCGCGCGCTTCCTGGACGAACATAGCAGCATGGCGCGGGTCCGCGCCGCCGCGCCGACCGGCTTCGACCCCGCTTTGTGGCAGGGGCTGGCGGAACTGGGGGCGCTGTCGATCCGCGTGCCCGAAGAGGCCGGCGGGCTGGGCCTTGGCCTGTTCGACGCGACCATCCTGATGGAGGAAGCGGGCCGGACGCTGGCATCGGGGCCGCTGGCCGAAGCGCTGGTGGCGGCGCGCTTGCTGGCGCAGCTGGGCGGCGAGGCGACGGCCGACCTGCTCGGCCGGGTGCTGGCGGGCGATGCGGTCGCCAGCTTCGCCTTCGAGGATGTCGCGGACACGCCCGTCCAGTGGATTGGCGGTGGCCTGGTGGCCGAAGCGGTGCTGGCCCGGTCGGGCGAAGACATCATCCTCGTCACCGTGCCCGCAGAGGCACGCAAGGCGGAGGATAATCTGGCCTCCACCCCGATCGCGCAGATCGACCTGTCGGCGCATCCGCGCACGGTGCTGGCATCGGGGGCCGAGGCGCTGGCGACCTTCGCCGCCGGGATCGAGGAATGGAAGCTGCTGATCGCCGCCGGTCTGGCCGGCATCGGCCGCGAGGCGCTCAAGCTCGCCGCCGCCTATGCCTGCGAGCGCAAGCAGTTCGACCAATATATCGGCCAGTTCCAGGCCATTTCCCATCCGCTGGCCGATATTCTCTGCGAGATCGACGGCGGCAAGTTCCTGGTGTGGAAGGCGATCCGCGACCTGGCCGATGGCGCAGCCGAAGCCGGGGGCGCGATCTCGATCGCCGCCTGGTGGAATGCCAACAGCGCGGCCAAGGCGGTGGCGCAATCGCTCCACACCTTCGGCGGCTATGGCCTCACCACCGAATATGACATCTTCCTCTATAATCTGCGCGCCAAGGCCTGGCCGCTGATCGGCGGCGATCCGCAACGCTGGCTCGACGAGGCCGGACGCCGGCTCTACGCCGATGGGGCCGCCGCCCTGCCCGACGCCGGGCCGATGCCGGTCGATTTCGACCTGGGCGAAGCCGCGCAGACGATCAAGGACGAGATCAACGCCTTCTTCGCGGCCAATGTGACGCCGGAGATGCGGGCCACCTTCCACTATAGCTGGGAGGGCTATAACCCCGAACTCAACCGCAAGCTGGCGGCGCAGAATCTCCTCTATCTCGGCCTGCCCAAGGATGTCGGCGGTCGTGGCCTGTCCGCCTATGAAAAGACGGCGGCGATGGATGCGTTCGAGGAGCAGGGATATAACAACCCCGCCGCCAATGTGACGCAGATGGTGTCGCTCATCATCCACCGCTTCGGCACCGAGGAGCTGAAGCAGGCGGTGCTGCCGGAAATCATGCGCGGCGAGGTGATCTGTTCGCTCGGCTATTCCGAACCCGGATCGGGCTCCGACGTGTTCGCGGCGCAATGCCGCGCGACGCAGGAGGCGGATGGCAGCTGGCGGATCGACGGCACCAAGATGTTCACGTCGGGCGCCAACCTGTCCACCTATGTGCTGATGCTCTGCCGCACCAATCCGGACGTGGCCAAGCACAAGGGCCTCACCATGTTCATCGTGCCGCTGAAGGCCGATGGCGTGACGGTGCAGCCGGTCCACACCTTCCAGGACGAGCGCACCAACATCACCTTCTATGATGGCGTGCGCATCCCCGACAGCTGGCGACTGGGCGAGATCGACGGCGGCGTGCGCACCATGAGCGCCAGCCTGGAGCTGGAACATGGCGGCGGCTTCGCCAAATATCAGCGCAAGATGCTGCAGGCCGGCGAAGCCCTTTGTCGCGAACTTATCCACAGGGGCAGGCCGTTGATCGAGGATGGCGGCGCGCAGGCGCGACTGGCCCGCACCGCCGCCAATCTGTGGGCGTCGGAGCTGATCACCTATCGCGCCCAATGGGTCATGTCGGAAAAGAAACCGAACCATGCCTATGGCCCGATGGCCAAGATGTTCAGTTCGGAGAAGTTCCTGACCGACGCGCGCGACCTGCTCGATCTTACCGCCCCGGCCTCGCTGTCCAAGCGCAAGGGGCCGGCGGAGGAGATCAACATGTTCTATCGCCACGCCCAGGGATCGACCATCTATGGCGGCACCAGCGAGGTGCATCGCAGCATGATCGCGGAAAAGGGCCTGGGCCTGCCGCGCACCCGCGCCTGAGGAAGATCGCATGACGGACGAAGCCCCCCATCTGCTGACGCAGGAACAGGATGGCATCCTCATCGCCACGCTGAACCGGCCGGACAAGCTCAATGCCCTGTCGGCCGAGACGATGGCGCTGTTCGAGGCGGCGCTGATCCGCTTCCGCGACACGCCGGACCTGAAGGTGATGCTGGTCCGATCGACCGGCCGCTATTTCTGTTCCGGCGCGGACATGAAGAGCGGCGGGTCGCCCAGGGACTATCCCCGCACGCCCAGCGGCATCCGCGAAAATCACCGGCTCCAGCTCAACGGGATGCAACGCATCTATGACGAGATGGAGCATGTGGAAAAGCCGATCGTCTGCGCCATCCACGCCACCTGCGTCGGCGGCGGGCTGGAAATGGCGCTGTCCTGCGATTTCCGCCTGGCGGCCAGGTCGGCCGCCTTCTCCTTCCCCGAAGGGCTGTTCGGCGTGCTGCCGGCCTCCAACGGGGTCAGCCGCCTGACCCGCATCTGCGGCCCGCACTGGGCGCGCTGGCTGATCATGGGCAACCAGAAGGCCGATGCCGACCGTGCGCTCATCATGGGCCTGGTGCATGACGTGATGCCCGACGAGGGCTTCGAGGACGCAGCCCTGGCCTTCTGCCGTCACCTCACCAAGCAGAATGGCGAACAGATGGGTGCCGCCAAGATCGCGATCGAGCTGGCCGCCGAAGTCGGCCCGTCCATGGGTCGCCATGTCGAACGCATGGCCAACAGCGCGCTGATGCTGAACCCCGCCTATCTGGAGGGGATGGAACGCTATCTGAAGGGCATTGGCGGCAAGAAGGAATAGGAGTTCTTTTGGAGAAATGCGCCTCCGGCGCATCGGCACCAGCCCACACCCCCACCCGGCCTCCCATCAGGATACCATGTCTGGGCAGTCGGGTGGGGGTGTGGGCTGGTGCGGCAATCCGGCTACGGCCGGATTTTCCAACACATGCCAAGCGCCTTCATCTGTCCACACACTTATCCACAGCTTTTTCCACAGATAGGCGTGGGAAAAGCTGTGGATAACTTCTGTCGATAAGCCTGTGGATAAGTCGAACGCGCGCCGGTCTCAGGCGCGCGCGTCCCGCAGCATCGCGCGATAGTCGCGGATGCCCAGTTCCATCAGCCGCGCCTCGGCCCGCAGCAAATGGGTGCGCGCCAGCGGATGGGGGGAATGGAGAATATTCTGCAGCGCCATGTCGGTGGTGACGGTGACGACACGCTCCAGCCCGGTCATCAGCGCGGTGCCCATGCTGAACACCGGCGATCCGGCCTCTTCGCTGCCGCCATCCATCTGGTCGACCAGCAGCCGCATCACCGGCTGGGCGGCATGGACGCGATGCAGCATCATCCGCTCATTCTGGCGATCGGCCATATTGTTGCGCAGGTGGAGCAGCCGGGAATGCTTGACCCAGAAGCCATGATAGGCGGTGACGAAGGCCAGCGCCTTCTCGCCCAGTTCCTCCTCGCTCCATCGGGTCCGCAGCAGGCCGACATAGTCGGCCTCGGCCGTGGCCATCACCGGCTCCAGCACGGCGAGCAGCAATTCGGTGAGGTCGGAGAAATAATTATAGAGCGACGTCATGCCGAGCGACGCCTGACGCGCGACCGCGCTCAGCGAAATTTCGACATCCACCGGCCCCGCCAGCAATTCATTGGTCGCCGCCAGGATACGCTCGCGCGTGTCGCGCCCCTTGCGACCCAGGCGCTGGCCATTGAGATTATGGCTCAGCGCCTTGGTGGCCCGTCCCCGGCCCTTGGGTTCCGACGGCCCGTCCGCCGCAATCGATGCCTTTGCCGTCAAAACCCGTCCTATCCATGCCCCGTCGCGCGCCTCAGGCGGCGCGCCAGGCGATCAGCTTGGTTTCCAGGAACTCCTCGATCCCTTCGAGGCCCCATTCGCGGCCTACACCACTGGCCTTGTAGCCACCGAAAGGCAAGTCGCCGGCGATGCACATGCCGCCATTGACGCTGATCGATCCGCTGCGGATCTGCTTGGCGACATTGATCGCCCGGTCAAGATTGCCCGAACTGACGCCGCCCGACAGGCCATAGCTGCTTTCATTGGCGATGCGCACGGCATCGGCATCATCCTCGAACGGGATGACCACCAGCACCGGTCCGAAAATCTCTTCCTGGGCGATGCGCATGTCGTTGGTGACGTCGACGAAGCAGGTCGGCTCGATGAAATAACCCCCGCCCTTGTCCGGCCGCGCCTTGCCGCCCGCCAGCAGGGTCGCGCCCTCGGCCTGGCCGATATCGACATAGGACAGCACCCGCTCCATCTGCCGCTTGGAAATGACCGGCCCCATGATGTGCTGGGGATTGTCGAAATCGCCCCAATTGTCGCCGAAACTGGCATAGGCATGCTTGAGGATCGCCTTCGCCTCCTCATAGCGGCTGCGCGGCACCAGCAGGCGCGAATGGACGGCACAGCCCTGGCCGGCATGGAAGACCAGCATGGTCTGGGCGACGTCCATCGCGAAATTGGCGGAATCGTCGAGCACGATCTTCGCCGACTTGCCGCCCAGTTCCAGGAAGACGCGCTTCAGCGTGGCAGCGCCCTGTTCCATGATGCGCTTGCCAACGCCCGTCGATCCGGTGAAGGAGACAAGATCGACGCGCGGATCGGTGACCAGCATCTCGCCGGCCAGTGCCGGGTCGCTGCCGAACACGACATTGATGACGCCGGCGGGGAAGCCCGCCTCCGCCGCCAGTTCGCCGAAGATCGCGCCCATGCCAGGCGTGTTGGGCGCGGGCTTCAGGATCACAGTGCAGCCGGCCAGCAGCGCGGCCACGACCTTGCCGACATTCACATAGAGCGGCACGTTCCACGGCGTGATCGCCGCAACCACGCCGACCGGCTCATAGACCGCCTTGCGCAGACTTTCGAAGCCATAGCCGGTGCGGCCGCCATAATCCTTTTCCCATTCCAGCTTGGGAAAGACGGCGAGATAATCGTCCCAGCCGTCGAGCGCCATGTCGACATGGGCACGGCCGACCGCGCCCATGGCGGCGCCGGCCTCATGCCGGGCCAGATCCGACAGCCGTTCCTTGTTCGCCTGGAACAGGTCGCGCAGCTTCGTCACCAGCGCGACGCGCAGGTCGACATTGGTCGACCAGTCGGTTTCGTCAAAGGCGCGGCGGGCGGCGACGATCGCGGCCTCGACATCGGCGGGCGAGGCATCGGCGGCGGTGCCGACCGGCTCGCCGGTCCAGGGGCCGATCACGTCAAAGGTCTTGCCGCCTTCGGCACCGCGCAGCACGCCGTCGATATAGAGCTTGGCTTCGGGAAGAGTGGCCATGATCGCCTTCCTGTGGATAACTTCTGTGGATGTTGTGGATAAGTCGCCCGGTCAGCGCTTGCGCGCGCTCAGGGCGACCGATCCGATGTGCAGGTCCGCCGGCATGTCGAGCACGGCGCGGAAGACGTCGGTGACCGAATTATAATGGCTGATGCCGCGCTCGCGCAGATTGAGGCCGACCTTGGCATTTTCCTGGGCGAAGCGGATCGCGACATCCATCGGCCAGCTGCTGCCGGTCTTGGTCTCATCCATCATCATGCCGGCCTGGACCACGGTGACGCGCACGCCCTCGGGCTCCAGTTCGCGCGCCCACATGTCCGACATCAGTTCCAGCCCCGCCTTGCCGCCGGCATAGAGCCACAGCATCGGCATTTTCAGCGGCACGGATTCGCTGGTGACATTGATGATATGGCCGCCCCCGCGCAGCAGCGGCAGCGCCTCCCGCGCACAATGGATCGGGCCGGCGACATTGGTGGCGAGCGATGCTGCGATCTGCTCGTCGCGCACTTCGGCCAGGGTGAAGGGTTCGTAGATGGCGGCGTTGTTGATCAGCACGTCGACCTTGGGGTGGCGCTGCGCGATCGCGGCAAAGGCGGCGCGGACGGAATCGGGATTGCCGACATCGCATGCCAAGGCGAAATGGGATTCGCCCAGTTCCTGCGCGACCGCCTCGACCTTCGACAGGGTGCGGCCCAGCAGGATGACGGTTTCGCCATCGCGCGCGAACCGCCGCGCCAATGCGCGTCCCAGCCCGTCGCCCGCACCGGTAATGACGATGACCTTGCTCACCTCTCGCTCCACCTGTTCTTTTCAAACTTCATGCTAATAGCGCATGGCTTCCTCGGCCGGGCAAGGCCATGCCGCATCGCGCTTGCGATGGTTCCCCGCCTCAGCCTGCCGGCCGGGCAAAATCGGCCGGATAGACGGACAGGTCGCCATCATAGGCGATGCCGCCGGGCCAGAAGCGGGTGCCGCTGACCCTGGCGAAATAATGGACCGTGCGGGCGAAGGAGCCGGCCGAGGAGCGCGGCTGGAAGGCGACGCCGCTGGGGCTGACGCCACGCGCGCGCGCACTGAAATCCTTGACCGTGAACAGCAGGTCGTCGGTCTGCTGGGCGCAGAAGACCAGGTCGCTGCCGGGACAATAGCGGCGCGGCTCGACCTGCAAAGGCGACAGCCGGCCGCGCTTCATCGCCACCTTGCCCGGCACGCGCGTCACTTCGGGACCATGAACCGTGTCATACCAGTGATGATATTCCGCCTCCCGCCCGGCGACGAAATTGGCGAGGATGATCGAGACCCCGGAAAAGGGCTGATCGGCCTGGTGATTGGGGCTGGAAACCCAATCGGAATACATGGCGTAGCTGTGGATGCGCTCGCTTTCGTCGCTGTCGTCGATCAGCCCCGCGTCGCGCGCATCGGCCAGCAAGGGCGCAAGCGCGGGCAGGTCGATCTCCGTCGCGGCATAGTCGAACTCATAGACCGACAGGAAGCGCCAGGGCTGAGGAATGTCGGGCATGATCTGCTGCGGCGTGACTTCATAGCGATCGGCCGAACGAAAACCCCGCAGCCGGGTCAGATCCTGCTGATGCGCGCCGTCGAACCAGCGGGCATAATCCTCCGCGCGGCCGGCCGCGACATTGTGCAGATGGATGGTGGTATACAGGCTCATTCCTCGTCCCCGGCTGCCCGGCCGGCTGGTCCCGACCCTGTGTGCGGCGGCAATCCAGCATGGATGCCCCGGACATGCCAGAGCCGCCGGCCAATGATCGCCGGGGCATTGAGAGGCGGATGCGAATTGACCCTGTCGGCAGCGCTCCGCATCCTCACGCGGCAATCATGCCGGAAGGACGCGTGATGACCGACCCCGTAGCCGCGCCCCGCTTCGCCCTGTTCCGCGCGAAGGACGCGACCGATTTCGAGGAAAGCGGCCTGATGGCGACGGTGCCGCCGACGCCGATCGAGATGGCAGGATCGATCGCCGCGGTCGAGGCCGGCATGCTGGAAGGCACGCGAGTGAAGCTGCTCTTTTCCATGCCGGGTCTCAGCCTCACCCATGCCTGGTTCCGCAGCGGCTTCCCGCTGCCGCGCCACAGCCATGATGTCGACTGCCTCTATTTCATCCTCGCCGGATCATTGCGCATCGGCACGGAGGAACTGGGCGCGGGCGACGGCTTCTTCGTCGGCGCCAACGTCCCCTACACCTATGTGCCCGGCGACCAGGGCGTCGAGGTGCTGGAATTTCGCGGTTCCGACAGCTTCGACATCAGGATGCTCGCCAACAACCGCGCCTATTGGGACCGGGCGGTGGCGCAGGTTGCGGCGCAGCGCACGCATTGGACAGGCGAGACGCCGCCGTCGGGCCTGTCCTTCGGACCCGAAGCCGGCGGCGGATAGGGGCGATCAGCCCCGGCCGTTTGCCGCCTCATGCGCGGCCAGGCGGCGCCCGGTCACCAGCGTCTGGCCGACGAACAGGATGATCAGGATCACCCCGACCGTGCCGACGAAGATGTCGAAGCCGGACCAGCGCCCGAACAGGCCGGGCTTGTCGCCCAGCACCATCATCATCACCGTCAGCGCGATCAGCATCAGCCGCAATTCGGTGGGGCCGGCCGACAGATAGGAGAGCTTGAACTCCCCCAGCACGCGGGCGGAGAGATAGGCGTGGATCGACAGCAGCAGATAGCCGGCAAGCGCCACAAGCGCGACATCCATGGTGACATAGGGGCTGAGGCCGATGCCGGCGAGGATCAGCAAGGTCACCAGGCCATCGCAGCTATGGTCGATGAAATAGCCATAGGAGGGCCGTTCGATCCGGCGGTAGCGCGCCAGGCTGCCATCCATGGAATCGCCGAACCACTGGATGACATAGCCCAGGATCGCGAGCAGCAGCCAGGATGCACCGACATTGCTGGCGGTATAACCGATGAAGGTCATCAGCGCGCCGATCAGCCCCAGCAGGGTCAAAAGGTCCGGCGTGACCTGTCGCGGCATATGCGCGCACAGCCAGGTGAGAAGCTGGCGTTCGGAGCGTGCCAGGAAATTTTGCTGGATGCGGTCCAGCGTCGTGGCCGCATCATGTCTTTGATCTGTCATGATCCCTTATCGAGGAGATATGTGGCGCGGACAAGGCAACATCCCCCACGCATGACGACAGGGTGCCCGCCTTCCCGTTCAGGCCGGCGGCGCCTTCATGTCAATCGCCAGCCGGGTGAGGCGGGATCGGGCGATCCGCCAGTGGCCGTCTTCGCGGCGATATTGTTCATGATAATGGCCATGGCCGATCAGGCTGCGACCATCGGGCCAGACCAGATGGTCCTGCATCGCCCAGATGGCGGTCGCTGCATCGCCGTTGATGGCGATTTCGGGCGAATGGACATGATGGACCGTGCGCGCGGCGTCGATCGAGGCGCGGACGCTGGCGATCGCACCGTCGCGCCCCTCCAGCAGCGGCCCGCCCGATCCGGTCGCGTCGAGCCGGAAGTCGGGCGTGAACAGCGCGGCAAAGCCATCCCAATCCTTGGTATCGAGCAGGCGACAATAGCGCGCCTTCACATTGGCGATGGCCAGCCAGTCGGCGAAATCGGGCGCGGCCATCAGAAACGGAACCCGCGCATCTGGTTGCCGCCGTCGCACAATATCACCTGATTATTGATGAAGCTGCCCTCGTCGGAGGCGAGGAACAGGCCGAGATTGGCGATATCCTCGGCCGTGCCCTGGCGCTTGACCGACTGCATGCCCTTCAGCCGTTCCCAATTGTCGGCGGCAACGCCGTCCTGCGCCGCCTCGGTCGCCATCAGGCCCGGCGCGATGCCGACGCAGCGTATCTCGTCCTGGCCGAACTGCATCGCCATCGCATGGGTGAAGATGTTGAGCGCGGCCTTGGTGATGCCATAGGCGGTGGCCGGATTGTAGCTGGCCATCGACGACTTGTTGATGATGACGCCCTTCGCCTTCGCCAATGCCGGCCGCAATGCTTCGGCCAGCAGCAGCGGGCCGATGGTGTTGACCGCGAAATAATGCTGCCACTTGGCCTGGCCCAGGCCGAAGAAGCCGCGCGCAATCTCGCCCAGATGCAGGCCGGCATTGTTGATCAGCACGTCGAGCCGGTCATGGACGGCCAGCACATCGGCGGCGAAGGCCTGGATATCGGCTTCATCGCTCATGTCGACGCGGTGGACGGTGGCAGTCACGCCAAGCTGTTCGACCAGCGCCTTGCTCTCGGCCAGCCCCGCGTCGTTGATGTCGGCCAGGATCAGATGCGCGCCCTCGCCGCCAAAGGCGAGCGCATAAGCGCGCCCCAGCCCCGCCGCGCCGCCCGTTACCAGCACGGTCTTGCCCGCGAAACGTCCCGCCATCCTCTGCCTCCTATTCTGGTTGAAACCCTATCGCCCGCGCAGATAGGCCATGGCGGCGCGTGCAGCCGCCAGCCCATCCTGGGGATTATCGACCTCGACATAGCCGGTCACGCGGGTCAGCCGGGCGATCCGCGGCATCAGCGCGGCATAGCCCATCTCGCCACTGCCGGGCGTGACCGCATGGTCGGTGATCGCCGTGCCATGGTTCCGGTCGATATCCTTCAGATGCATCGACACCACGCGCGGTCCCAGCGCCGCCAGCAGATCGAGCGGCGCCACGCCGGCATACCAGGCCCAGGCCAGGTCGATTTCGAACGAGAGCAGGTCCGGCGCGATCCGGCTGGCCATCAGGTCGAGCGGCCGGTCGCCGTCGATCGGCATCAGATCATACCAGTGATTATGATAGGCGAGCGTCAAACCGGCCGCCTTCGCCTTTTCCCCCAGCGCCGCAAGCTGCGGGATATAGGCGTCGAGCGCAGCGCGGGTTGTCTGGCCGAGGGTGCGGCTGGCGATGAAGATCGGCGCAGTGGTCAGCGCGACGATGTTCGCGCCGATCGCCGCCGCCTGATCGAACTGCCGGTCATAGTCCGCGCCGCGCACGCCGAGCCGGACCACGCCCACCGTCATGCCGGCGTCGCGCACCATGCGGGCCTTGTCCTGCGGCGTCGGTTCGGACGGGTCGTTGGCGACATAGGAAGCGAGGCGGAAGCCGAACAGGCCATAGCCCATTGCCGCCACGGCGCGCAGCGTGCCGGCATAGTCACGCGCCAGTTCCTTGCGCACGGTCGTGTCGGCCAGGCCAAGCGTCGATGCGCGACGCTTCGCCGCCGCGTGGCCCGGCAGCAACAAGGCCGCGCCACCGCCCAGCAGCAGCGACCGGCGACCAAGGCATTGCGTTGCCCGCAATGGCCCGGCCGGATCGGTCACGCCGCCTCGACCTCCAGCCGCTTGACCACCAATGCCTTGAGATCGGCGGTCTTGATCTTGGCACTGCCGGTCAGTTCCAGATCGCTCTCGGCAAAGAAGAGGACGCGGCGAGGCACCTTGAAGCTGGCCAGTTGCTCCCTGGCGAAGCCGCGAATGCCGTCCTCGTCCAGCGTGGCATCCGCATGCGGGACGATGCAGGTGACCACCAGTTCGCCCAGCGTCTCATGCGGCACGCCCACGGTCTGGGTCACCTTCACCCCCGGACAGGTCTTGATGACGCTGTCGATCTCGATCGGCGAGACATTGGCGCCGCCGGTCTTGATGATGTCGTTGAGCCGCCCTTCCCAGTGCAGCCGCCCCTCCGTATCGAACCAGCCGCCATCGCCGGTGCGGAAGAAGCCCTCGCCATCGACCGAGTCGTCGAGCGGAATGCCGACATAGCCCAGCATCAAGGTCGGTCCCTTGACCGCGATCTCGCCCCGTTCACCGAGCGGCACGACCGCGCCGGTCAGCGGATCGACGATCTTGAAGATATTGCCGGGCAGCGGCGCGCCATGGCTGCCGGCGATCCGCTCTTCGGGCGTGCCGGACGGAAAGATCGAGCTGATCGTAAAGGTTTCGGTATTGCCATAGGCGGCCATCGGTTCCTGCCAGTCGGTGCTGACGGTCGGATGGCGGCCGAGCGGATTGGCCGGATTGACATAATAGAGCGAGGACAGGTCAACATCGGCCCAATTGGGTGCGGCTTCCAGCTGCGCCCATTGATGCGGCCAGGCAAAGGCCATGGTCGCCTTTTCCGCTTCCATCAGGCTCAGCGCTTCCGCCGGCTGGAAGGTCTGTTGCAGGATCAGGCTGCCGCCGCCGGTCAGCGCGCCGCCGATCGCCATGCAGAAATTGCCCGACCAGAAGAAGCCATTGGCCGACCAGGCGCGGGCGTCGGGCTTCGCCTGCAGGAAGCGTTTCCAGCGCCAGAGCTGCAGGGTCGGGCCGCGATGCGCGCTGATGATGCCCTTGGGCTTGGCAGTGGAGCCGGAGGAGAAGAAGAGCACGCCCGGATCGGCCGGCATGACGGTGGCGGCGGTTGCGTCGACCAGCGCCTGATCGACCGCGTCACCACGCGCGAGGAAGTCGTTCCAGCCCTCCATCCGGCCCATCGCTCCGTCGACCGCAGCGAGATGGCGCAGAAAGGGGAAGCGGGTGGAGACCAGTCGCCCCTCGCCCGCGACGCCGATCGCCGGTTCCAGATCGGCGAGGATCGCGCCGAAATCCTTCTTCAGGACCGCGCGTTCGAGCAATAGCACGGAGCAGGCCGAGGACTGGACCAGATGGTCGAGCTCGGCCGGGGTCGAGAAGGTGCTGAGCGTGGCGGCGACGCCGCCCGCCAGCGCCACGCCGAACACCGCCGAAAGGAATTCCGGCCGGTTGGTCATCAGCACGCCGACGCGCGTGCCCTTGCCCACGCCACAGGCGACCAGCGACCGGGCGACCGCATTGGCCTGCGCCCACAGATCGTCATGGCTCCAGCGGACCACGCCATCGGGCCCGTGGAAGACCAGCGCCTCCCGCCCGGCATGAGCCTGCGTGACCTCACGCAGCCAGCCGCCGAGCGTCAGCGTGCCAAGGCCCTCCTCTTCCGACAGAGGCGGGCCGGCGACGATCGAGAGCGCAGCCATCGGCTTAGCGGTTGACGTCGACGATGACGCGGCCGCGCACCTTGCCGGCGAGCAGGTCGGCGGCGACGCCGATCGCATCGCCGAGCGAGATTTCCTGCGCGATCACCTCCAGCAGTGCCGGGTCGAGATCCCGCGCCAGCCGCGCCCAGGCGGCGAGGCGCACGGGCTTGGGCGCCATCACGCTGTCGACGCCAAGCAGGCGCACACCGCGCAGGATGAAGGGCATGACGGTTGCCGGGAAATCGGCGCCCTGGGCAAGGCCACAGGCCGCGACCGCGCCGCCATAGCGGGTCTGGGCACAGGCATTGGCGAGGGTGAAGCTGCCGACCGAGTCGACCACGCCGGCCCAGCGTTCCTTCTGCAGCGGCTTGCCCTTTTCCGACAGTTCGGCGCGGTCGATCACGCCGTCGGCGCCCAGCGTCTTGAGATAGTCGCCCTCGGCCGACTTGCCGGTCGAGCCGATCACGGTGAAGCCCGCCTTCTTGAGCAAAGCGACCGCGACGCTGCCGACGCCGCCGGTGGCGCCGGTGACGAGGATTTCGCCCTGATCGGGGGTCACGCCCGCCTTCACCAGCGCCTCGACGCAGAGCGCCGCGGTATAGCCGGCCGTGCCGATCGCCATCGCCTGGCTGGGCGTGAAGGCGCTGGGCAGCGGCACCAGCCAGTCGCCCTTCAGCCGGGCAACCTGGGAGAGGCCGCCCCAATGGCCCTCGCCCACGCCCCAGCCGTTCAGCACCACCTTGTCGCCGGCCTTCCAGTCACCATGGTCGGAACTGCGGACGGTGCCGACCAGGTCGATGCCGGGCACCATCGGAAATTTGCGCACCACCGGCGAGGCGCCGGTGATCGCCAGGCCATCCTTGTAGTTCAGGGTCGAATAATCGACGTCGATGGTCACATCGCCCTCGGGCAGCTGCGCCTCATCGACCTGCGCGAGCGACACGCTCTGCTTGTCATCGGTCTTTTCGATCAGGATGGCGGAAAACATGCGGTCGGTCCTTCTTGAAGAGAGAAAGGGAAATCGGGCAGCCTATCCTTGGGCAACCCTGGGGAGCGGCGCGAGCGGACGGCCGAGCCGCTCGGCAATGTCGGGGAATTTGTCGCTGCGCATCGATCCGAACATGCACAGGCGCAGGCATTCCTGGGCGAGGCGACGGCCAAGGGTCCGCCGTTCCTCCTCTTCGCGCGCATGGCTGCGCGCCCAGATCGGCCAGAGAAAAGCACCGGCCAGCATCAGCACCGACAGGACTTCGGCATCGACGCCGTCTTCGGCGAGATCGCTGTTGGCGAAGCGCTGGAGCGAGCCTTCATATTCGCGCCAGAAGGGATCGGCCATCGGATCAGGCGAGGCCAGAAGCTGGAGCAGCCAGATGCGACAAAGCTCGGGATTGTCCATCGCAAACAGGGCCAGCCGATCGGTGGTGTCGGCAATGTCGACTTCCTCGACCCGACGTTCGCCGATCGTCTCGGGATCGCCGAAGACCGAACGGAACATGCGCTCGGACACCCAGTCCGCGGTCGCCTCGATCAGCTTCTCGCGGGTTTCGAAATGCTGATAGGCGGTGCCGCGATTGACGCCGGCGAGATGGGCGACTTCCGACAGGCTGACGCCATCCGGCCCATCCTTGGCCAGCAGCGCACGGGCTGCTTCCAATATGGCCTCGCGGGTCGCCACGGGATCGCGGGCGCGCCTTTTCCGAATGTCCGTCATGCTGCCTCACCTAGGTTGATCGTTCAGGGCCTATAATGATCAGCCCTGTTGATCGGCTCCATCCCTGCCCGCTCCGGGGCCAGAGTCAATCGCTGCGGCCCGGCGGCCGCGCCCTCATCGCTCCCGCGAAGGCCATGGCCCCAAACGCCGATCGGCCGGGCAACCCCCTGGGGCTGCCCGGCCGATCGTCTGGCCCTTGGCGCGGATGGATCAGCGCGAACCGAAGGCGAAGCGCAGATTGACGCCAAATTCGCGCGGCGGGGTGACCGTGGCACCGGTATAGGTGCTGGTATAGGTCGCCGCGGCGGTGGTCGCGCCGGTCGCGGTGAAGCCGGTGATCTGCTGATAGCCGGTGAAGAGCGGCGTGGTCCGCGTCAGCACCTTGGTCGTGTCGAACAGATTCTTGGCGAACAGCGAGATTTCCCAGCCGCCATCGGGATCGCGGATACCGGCATAGAGGTTGACCAGCGCATAGGCGCTGACATCGTCATAATTATTGCCCGGATCGCCCTTCGACTTGCCGTTATAATTGACGAGGCCACGGATGAAGCCGTCGGTCTTGCCCGAAATGCTGGTGTGGAACTCGCTCTGCAGTGTGGCGGTAATCGGCGGCAGGAAGGCCGCACGCTGGTTCACCTGACAAGCAGAGAGATTATCGGCGCCGACCGCACCCTGCAGCTCCGCCAGGCTGGGCGCATTGCCGACCGGATCGGGGATGCCATCGCCGTTGAGGTCGTTGCACGGGATGGTGCCGTTCTTGATCTTGCCAAGCGAATAGCTGCCGGTCAGATTGACGTTCCAGCTGCGGGTGATGTCGAAGCCCAGTTCGCTTTCCACGCCGTTCACCTCGACCGGGACAGCGCCCACGAAGTTGAACGAGCCGACCTGCTGCGCGGTGCCGGTCACCTGGCCGGCCGCATTGCGGACGGCGACGGTGTTCACATAGTAAACACCGTTGTTGGGCACGCGATAGGGGAAGTTCTTGTACTTCTGGTGATAGGCGGTGACGTTGAAGCGCATCCGCCCGCCCATCAGCGTGCTCTTGAAGCCCAGCTCATAGGATTTGGAGGTTTCGGGCGGCAGGTCGAGGAAGGACCGCTCCAGCGCCGACGGCGCGATGTTGAAGTCGCCGACCACGTTGATGCCCGGACGGAAGGAACTGCCGGTGGCGGCATAGACCAGGAAGTCCGGCGTGAAATTATGCTTGATCGACGCGCTGTAGATCAGCTTGTCGGTATCCTGCGAGTCCGCGGCAATGGTGTTGCCGTTGACCGCCAGATAGTTGTTCGACTTGTACTTGATCTGGCGCAGGCCGCCCGACAATTCGGTCGCCTCGCCGAAATGGGCGGTCAGGTTGCCGAAGAAGGACTGTTCGTGCGACTTGCCGGTGCGATCGATCTCGGTCTGCACGATCGAGGCAATCCGACCGCCAAGCGCCGCAGGCAGGCGCACGATCGTCGGCGAGGTCAGGTGGGTCGGCGGGTTGAGCCGGTCGTCGAAGAAGCCGATGACATAGTCGAACATGTCGAAGACACGCTCTTCATTCTGCAACCGGATTTCATGCGAGGTTTCCTTGGCCACCGTGTCGGTGACCTGGTTGACGTCGCGGCCGACGAAGAAATTGCCATCGTCGACATTGTCGGTCGAATGGAATTTCTGCTTGGTATACATGCCCTGATAGATCAGGCGCTGGCCGGCAAAGGCCAGTTCCGACCGCCAGTTGAAGATGTCGAAGCGCTGGTTGATGATGCGCGGCTGTTCCTGGATCGACAGGCGATCCTTGGCCGTGATCAGCACCGGGCTGGGCGTGGCGTCGGGATTGGCCTCGCTGAAGGAAATCGCCTGGTCATAGGTCCGCGCATCGCGGTCCATATATTGATAGGTGCCCTCCAGCTTCAGCCAGTCGGTCGGCTCGATCGTACCGACGATACGCGTGCTCTTGGTGCGCGACCAGGGGCTCGGCCCGCCGCTGAGCGGCCGCACGCGATCGGCATCATCCTCGTTCCAGACGCCCGACACGCGGATGCCGGCGATCCCTTCGATGATCGGCAGGTTGAGCCCGCCCTTGAAGTTGAGCGTGCCGATATCGTTGCCGGTCCAGTCGATGAAACCGCCAAACTGGTTGAGGTCGGGCTTGCGCGTGGTGATGGTGATCGAACCCGACGGAGAGGCGCGGCCGCGCAGCGTGCCCTGCGGTCCGCGCTGCACTTCGATCTGGCCGATGTCGTACATCTGCTGCAGCACGGCGCCCGGCGAGAGCGGTGCGTCGTTGAAGTAGAATTGGATGGTGCCGCTGTTGCCGCTGGCATTGGCGTCGAAATTCACGCCGCGCAGGCGCGCATTGCCGCCGATGCCATTGGCATTGTTGGTCAGTTCGAGGCCCGGCGCCAGCGCCTGGACCTCGTTGAAGGTGCGGATGTTGAGGTTGCCGATCGCCTGTTCGGTGACCGCGTTGACCACCGCGGGCACGTCCTGAATGTCCTCGCCGCGACGACGCGCCTCGACGATGATGATCTGGGCGTCGAAACCAGTGTTGCTGGTTGCAGCCTGCTCCTCGGGCGCCTGGGCAAGAGCCGGCGTCGCGATGGTGAGTGCCGCGACACTCGCGCCGATCAAATAATAGGCCGACATGCGATTCATAAGTGAAGCCTCCCCAAATAAACATCATGTTGACTATTGAGTCACCATTGATGCAGTGATCTTTTTTGCTTTGGTTGATTCTCGTTATGCCTGATATTGGCGGCCCGAGAAGCCCGGCCGCCTTGCAGATGGCGACATATCGCCATCGCGATTCCACCAGATCGTCACTGATCCCCCAGGCGATTTGCGCCTGCCCATTCCCCCTGCATGATCGCCAGCCGATGGCGCATGAGAGGGGAGAGCGCAATGGACATGCAAATGACGGGCAGGGTCGCGATCGTGACCGGCGCGACCGCCAATATCGGCCGCGCCATCAGCCTGGGGCTGGCGGCCGAAGGGGTTAAGCTGGTCGCGGTGGGGCGCGATCAGGCGGCCGGCGCCCGGCTGGTGGAGCAGGCGATCGCCACCGGCGCGCAGGACGCCCATTTCGTGGCGGCCGACCTCAGCGATCCGGCCGCGCCGGGGCAGATACTGGCGGCGGCTTCCGCGCTGGGCGAGGTCGCGATCCTGGTCAACAATGTCGGCGGCAATATCGGCGCGGGATTCTTCGTCGATTCCGATCCGGCGAGTTGGGCCGGCGACATCGACCTCAACCTCGGCACGCTGTTGCGCATGACCCATGCGGCACTGCCCGGCATGATCGCGCGCAAGGCGGGCGCGATCGTCAATATCGGTTCCACCGCGGGAATCGTCGGCGACTATATGCTGCCAGTCTATTCGGCGGCCAAGGCGGCAGTCCACGGCTTTACCAAAGTGCTGGCCAAGGAAGTCGGGCCGCACGGCATCCGCGTCAATTGCGTCGCCCCCTATGGCACCGTGTCGCGCGATCCCGCCGCCTTCTCCAGCGGCAGCCGATTCCACCCCGATCGCAACTTCTTCGGCCGGGCCTTTGCCAGCACCAGCCCGAAGGACATGGAGAAGCGGTCGCGCCAGACGGTGCTGGGCCGCCCCGTCGCCTTTGCCGAGGAAGTCGCCTCACTCGCCGTCTATCTGGCGTCGGACCAGGCCGGCTTCATCACCGGCCAGGTCTATCCGGTCGACGGCGGCAGCCTGCTGTGAATCAGGCGTCGGGCGGGCCGAAGCGGAAGATCGTCATCTTGTTGCCGTCCAGATCGCGGAAATAGGCGCCGTAAAAGCCGTTGGGATCATCGCCACGAATGCCGGGCTTGCCCTCGCACTTGCCGCCCAGTTCGAGCGCGCGGGCATGGACCGCATCGACCTGTGCCCGGCTGTCCGCCTGGATGCCGACCTGATTGCCATTGCCCGGCGTTGCATCCCCCTCGAACGGGATGCCGATCAGCAGCATGCCGCCCTCGGCCGTCTTGTAGGCGACCAGATCGGGCCGGTCATAGGCGCGGACCGCGCCCAGCAGTTCGGCAATGCCGTCATAGAATGTCTTCGCACCATTCAGGTCGCGGGTGCCGAAACGGGCCATGCTGATCATCTGTCACTCTCCTTTACAGGCCGCCCATGCCGCGCCAGCGGTCCGGCCCCATCCACACATATTCGACATAATGGCCGAGCCATTCGCGCGTATCGAGATAGACGAATTCCAGCATGCCCGGCGTCCCGCCCTTGAGCACCACCGGATAGGGCTGCGCCTCGACCCGCGCCATGAAGGCGGCCCAGTCATCGACCCGGTTGCAGATATGGTGGAAGACCAGCCGATCATCGTCGGGCAGCGCATCGCGATAAAGCGCCAGCACATCGCCCGATATCGGCTGGATCAACTCGAACTGCATGTCGTCGACCCAGACGAAGGCGAGCTTCTGCACCCCCTGCCCCTCACCCTGCGGCGTCCAGAGCTGCACCGGCACCTCGATTTCGGACAGGGAGCGGATATCCGCCTGGTCGCGGAACTGGGCGACGGCCTTGTCGACATTGCGGGTGACATAGGCGTTCTGGAAATGATGACCGGTCAGCATGGCTCAGCCCTCCCGCGCGACGTCATAGCGCGACAGATAACGCTCGAAATGCGGCGCCAATTGCTCCACCGACAGGCCATATTGGGCGAGCTTATAGTCGTGGCGACCGAACTTGCCCTGCGGATTGTCGTCCAGCCAGGCCTGCATCGCGGCTTCCGCCTGCGGCGTGAAATCATCGCCCAGCGCGGCATAGAGCCGCCGCATCGTGCCGATCGGATCGCTGGTGAGATCGGCATAATGGACGTCGACCATGCTGTCCTCGCCCAGCCGCTCGCGCGCATCCATGATCCGGTCGGCATGCAGCTTCGCCTGATAGGTGCAATTTTCCGCCAGCCATTCCGGATCGACCCGGCCGGTAAAGGCCATCTGCCCCAGGCTGATGATCGAGCAGAAGCTGCCCATGGCGGTATAGGGATCGCGATGGGTCCAGATGAAGCGGGCGTCGGGATAGATTTTGCGGATCGTCTCGATCCACAGGCTGTGGCTCGGCATTTTGAGGTTCCACACGCCCGGCGCATCGGCCTGCAGCAATTGCAGGAAGCGTTTGTGATAGGCGTAAGCCGACGTCATGTCGGTCGAGAACAGCCAGTCGCGATAATTGGGCAGCTTTCCCCGCGATTCCAGCGCCAGCGCCTTGAAATCATGCGCCATGAAGAAGATGCATTCATTGGGATAGACGGCCGAATTGCGATAATATTTGCCCATTTCCGGCCGGGCGGCGAGCATCGCCTTTTCCTGTTCCAGCCGGGCGATGGCACGCGGATCGCTCTTGAGCGTGGCGCTGGTCGCCGGCGGTACCGGCTCGTCAATCTCCCAGGTCAGCGGCGATCGCCGGGCCGGATCGCAGGCGAGCAGATTGCTGAGCAGGGTCGTGCCGGTGCGCGGAATGCCGAAGACGAAGACCGGCCGTTCGACCGGCCGTTCCAGCAGTTCGGGCCGCTGCGCCAGATAGTCGGTGGTCCTGAGGCGATTGGACAGGAGGTCGACGACATTGGCCTCCATCCGCGCGTGGCCGCTGTCCGACAGGCCGGCCTGGTTCGCGTCGGCCAGCAATATGTCCAGCCCTTCGCGATAGCTGTCGGAATCGAAGCGATCGAGGCCGGTGGCCTTGATCGCACGGTCGATCAGCGCGTCGGCAACCAAAGCAGCGCCCATGGCATGTCTCTCCTGATGTCTTTTGCCGCCATCATGGGCAGCAGGGCGATGCGCGCCAATGCCACCCGATGAAGCGGCCCGGCCGCACTATCGATATCGGGCCATATCAGAAGCGCGCAGCCACCCCCTATCGCGGGCGCGATGTCAGATGCTGGCGAAACTGGCGCGGCGTCGCCCCGGTGGCGCGGCGAAAGGCGAAGGCGAAGCTGGAAGGCGAGGCGAATCCGAGCGCGAAGGCAATCTCCTTGATGCTCTCGCTCGACCCCAGATAGCGTTTGGCGACATCGATCCGGCACTGGACGATATAGTCGCCGATCGAACAGCCCCGGCTGGCGCGGAAGCCGCGCGTCAGTTGCCGCACCGACAGGTTGCACAGAGTCGCCAGCTCCTCCAGCGAGGGCGACGCGCCGCCCAGTTGCAGCCGCTCGTCGATCCGCCGCAGCCGCCAGGTGGCAAGCCCTCCGGTCGCCGGTCCCTCGGCGATCGCCTGGCAATAGCGCGCCACCTCGATCGCCAGTTGCCCGGCGATCAGTTCGGTCAGCACGATGCTGCCCGGCCCCGGCCGGTTCACCTCCTCCGCCAGGCGGAACAGGCAGGCGCGCATATGCGGATGGGCGATGTCGAGACAGGCCGCGAGCCGACTGTCGGTCCATTCGATCGGGCCGTCGAGCCAGCGGTCGATCGCCTCCGCCTTGATCTCGCACACGACCGAAGACTGACTGCCCTGCCCTTCGGTCCGCAACCGCAAGGCCTGCCCCGGCGGCACCAGGAAAATCTCGCCCAGCCGCTCATAACGATGCGGCCCCCAATGCTCGGCATAGCAGCCGCGCACCCGCTCGGGCCGGGGGGTCAGGCACATGTCGAGCCAATAATGGCGCTCGCGCCGGAAAATGCGGTCGGTCGGCCCCGCCAGGTCGAGCCGCATGATCCGCGCCTGCGCCTGCGGCACCGCAATCTCGGCCTCGAAAACCGACTTGGCATAGGATTCCGCCATCGCTCCCCCGCTCTCTGGCCATGTTTGGCCCTATCGCTGCACTATGGCTCATTCTCGATAGTCTGGTCAATTGCGTCGGCGCCGGAGTCGCCCCCATCCTTGGGCCATCAGGCAAGCCGCCAACGATGCGGCACCCTATGGAGAGAGATGAATGGCTAAGGGTCTTTTCGACTGCACGGGCAAGGTCACGCTGGTCACCGGCGGCAATGGCGGCATTGGCCTGGGCTTCGCCATGGGCGTCGCCAAGATGGGCGGCGACATCGCCATCTGGGCCCGCAACGCGGACAAGAACGAAGCGGCCGCTGCCGCCCTGCGCGAAGCCGGCGCCGGCCGGGTCGAAACCTATCGGGTCGATGTTGCGTCGGAAGAGGCGATCGTCGATGGCTATGCCACATTGCTCGCCGATTTCGGCCGCATCGACTGCGTCTTCGCCAATTCGGGCCGCGCCTCGCGCTCGCGATCGGTGCTGACGCTGGATTCGGCGGAATGGCATGATCTGCTGGCGGTCAACCTGCACGGCGCCTTCTTCACCCTGCGCGAAGGGGCCAAGGCGATGGTCGCCCGCGCCGAGGCCGGCGAGCCGGGCGGCAGCCTGGTCTATTGCGGCAGCCTGTCGATGTTCCATGGCATTGCCGGGATCAACAATTATGCCGCGTCCAAGGGCGGCATGGGCGCAGCCGTGCGCGGCATGGCGGCGGAGCTGGGCAAGTACGAGATCCGCGCCAACAGCATTGCGCCCGGCTATATCAAGACCGGCATCGGCGGCGATGGCGAAATGAGCGAGGAGATGAAGGCCCGCATGGCCGCCGTCGACGCCCATTTCTCGGCCAAAACGCCGATCCATCGCCCCGGCGCGATCGAGGATTTCGAGGGCATCGGCGCCTATCTCGCCTCCGACGCGTCGCGCTATCATAGCGGCGACACGATCGTCATCGACGGCGGCAGCCTCGTCTATCCGCCCTACGCCTTCTGAGCCGATCGACGGAGCGCCCCGATGCACCTGCTCAACATCCATGATGTGAACGATGTCCGGCTCGACGCCTATCAGCGGCCCGAGCCGGGTCCGAAGGACGTCGTCGTGAAGATGAAGGCCTGCGGCATTTGCGGCAGCGACCTCAGCTATATCAAGAATGGCGGCATTCCCGGCCCCGGCAAGCTGACCGCGCTCGGCCATGAGGGCGCGGGCGAGATCATGATCGTGGGTGACGAGGTCACGGGCGTCAGCGTCGGCCAGAGCGTCATCATCAACCCGATGATGACCCCCAGCTTCATCGGCAGCGGCGGACCGGAGGGCGCCTTTACCGAGGAATTGCTCGTCCGCGACGCGCGGCTGGGCGACAGCCTGCTGCCGATCCCGGACGGCATATCCTATGATGTCGCCGCCATGTGCGAGCCGCTGTCGGTGGCGATGCACGGCGTCAACCGGGCGCAGGCCAAGGCGGGTGACAAGGTGGTGATCTTCGGCTGCGGCCCGATCGGCCTTGGCATGGTGCTGTGGGCGATCGACCGCGGTTGCCAAGATGTGATCGCGCTCGACCTGGCCGAGGAACGGCTGGAACGCGCCCGCGCGCTCGGCGCCCACACGATCAACCCGGCCAAGGAAGATGTGATCGCCCGGATCAAGGCGATCCACGGCACCACCACCGTGTTCGGCCGCGAAAAGGCGCAGACCGACGCCTATATCGATGCGGCCGGCGCGCCCTCCATCCTGTCCGACGTGATCGCCATGGCCAAGACCCATGCCCGCCATGTCATCACCGCCGCCTATATGAAGCCGATCGAGCTGCCCGCCGGCCCGATGCTGACGACGGAAATGACGATCACCACGGCGGTCGGCTATCCGACCGAAATGCCCGACGTGATCGCCGCCATGCCGCGCCTGAAGGACAAGATCGCGGCGCTGATCAGCCATAAATTGCCGTTCGCGCGGGTGATGGAGGGGCTGGAAATCGCCGCCCGTCCGCAATCCGCCAAGGTCATGATCGAGTTCGAGGGAGCCGACGCATGAGCACGCAAGCCACCGAGAAGCCGCAGACGCCGCTGGGCGCTCTGGTGATGGCCGGACAGGGTCAGGCCGACGCCGAAGCCATTACCGACAGCATCTTCATGGTGAAGGATATTTCCAACGCCTATCTGGTGACGACCGCCGATGGCGACCTGCTGGTCAATACCGGCTTCCTGGGCAATGGCGCGCGCAACAAGGGGCTGTTCGCACCGCACCGCACCGGCGCGCTGAAACGCATCATCGTCACCCAGGCCCATCCCGACCATTATGGCGCCCTGCCCGACCAGCAGGAGCCGGGCACGCAGGTCATCACGGGTGCCAACTTCGTCGACACCGAGGATTATTTCGACCGGCTCGGCCCTTTCCTCGGCATCCGCTCGGGCAAGCTCTGGGCATCGATGACCCGGCGCGACGGTCCGCCGCCCAAGCCGCCGCGCATCATCCCCGACCACATGGTCGAGACCGTCCATGCCTTCGAGCAGGGCGGCCGCAAGTTCGAGGTGGTGAAGACGCCGGGCGGCGAGACGCTCTGCGCGGTGTTCGTCTGGATGCCCGAGGAAAAGATCATCTTCACCGGCAATCTGTTCGGCCCGGTGTGGCGCTCCATGCCCAATCTGGTGACGATGCGCGGCGACCGCCCCCGGCTGGTGCGCGCCTATCTCCAGTCGCTGGAGCATGTCCGCGCGCTGGAGCCCGAACTGGTCATCACCGGCCATGGCGATCCGATCCGCGGCGCGGAAACGATCCGCGCCGATCTCGACCGGATGCATGCCGCCGTCACCTATATCGAGCGCGAAACGATCGCCGGCATGAATGCCGGCCGGCATGTCCAGGATCTGATGCGCGAGATCGTCCTGCCAGAGGATATCCGCATCGGCGAATTCCATGGCAAGACCAGCTGGGTCGTCCGCGCCATCTGGGAGGAAAATGCCGGCTGGTTCCATTATGAGGATGGCACCACCGCCCTCTACGGCGTGCCGCGCCCGACCGTCTATCCCGATCTGGTCGAACTGGCCGGCGGCGCCGGGGCGCTCGCCGCCCGCGCCCATGTCCATGCCGCAGCGGGGCGCCCGCTCGAGGCGCTGCACCTGCTCGACATCGCGCTGGGCGTCGCGCCCGACCATGAGGCAGCGCTGACCGTCAAGAAGGCGGCGCTCGAACAATTGCTCGCCCGCAGCGGCGGCACCAACCTGTCCGAAACCATGTGGCTGAAGGCGGAAATCGCCGATGCCGAAAAGCGGCTTCCAGCCGCCTGACCCCCATTTCAGGAAGCAAGATCATGGCACGCAGTCTTACGCACCTCGAACGCCTTGAGGCGGAGAGCATACATATATTGCGGGAGGTGGTGTCGGAGGCGGAGCGGCCTGTGATGCTGTACTCGGTGGGCAAGGACAGCGCGGTGATGCTGCATCTGGCGAAGAAGGCCTTCTATCCCTCACCGCCGCCCTTCCCGCTGCTCCATGTCGACACCACCTGGAAGTTCCGCGCCATGTACGACCTGCGCGACAAGGCGGCGCGCGACGCGGGGATGGAGCTGCTGGTCCATCATAATCCCGAGGCACAGGCGCGCGGCATCAACCCGTTCGACCATGGCGCCCTCCATACCGACATGTGGAAGACGGAAGGGTTGAAGCAGGCGCTCGACAAGTTCGGCTTCGACGCGGCCTTTGGCGGCGCGCGCCGCGACGAGGAGAAGAGCCGCGCCAAGGAGCGCATCTTCTCCTTCCGCACCGCCTCGCACGGCTGGGATCCCAAGAACCAGCGGCCCGAACTGTGGAACCTCTATAATGCCCGCAAGGCCAAGGGCGAGAGCATCCGCGTCTTCCCGATCAGCAACTGGACCGAGCTCGACATCTGGCAATATATCCAGCTTGAGGGCATCGAGATCGTGCCGCTCTATTTCGCCGCCCCCCGCCCCACCGTCGAGCGCGACGGCATGCTGCTGATGGTCGATGATGACCGCTTCCCGCTTGAACCGGGCGAAGTGCCGGTCGAGCGATCGATCCGCTTCCGCACGCTTGGCTGCTATCCGCTCACCGGCGCGGTCGAGAGCGAGGCCAGCACCCTGTCGGAGGTGATCCAGGAGATGCTGCTCACCACCACATCCGAGCGCCAGGGCCGCGCCATCGACAAGGATGCCGGCGGCGCCGGCATGGAGAAGAAGAAGCAGGAGGGTTACTTCTGATGTCCGACGTGATCACACAGGACCCCGTCTACCAGACCGATGCGCTGATCGCGCAGGATATCGACGCCTATCTCGACGTCCATCAGCACAAGACCATGCTGCGCTTCATCACCTGCGGCAGCGTCGATGACGGCAAGTCCACCCTGATCGGGCGACTGCTCTATGACAGCAAGATGATCTTCGAGGATCAGCTCGAAGCGCTGCAGGCAGACTCCAAGCGCGTCGGCACGCAAGGCGGCGAGATCGACTTCGCCCTGCTGGTCGATGGTCTCGCCGCCGAGCGCGAACAGGGCATCACCATCGACGTCGCCTATCGCTTCTTCGCCACCGAGAAGCGCAAGTTCATCGTCGCCGATACGCCCGGCCATGAACAATATACCCGCAACATGGTCACCGGTGCCTCCACCGCCGACCTCGCCGTCATCCTGATCGACGCGCGCAAGGGCATATTGACCCAGACGCGGCGCCATAGCTACCTCGCCCATCTGATCGGCATCCGCAACATCGTGCTGGCCGTCAACAAGATGGACCTGGTCGGCTATGACCAGGCCGTGTTCGACAAGATCGTGGCGGATTATGCCGCGTTCGCCCAGAGCATCGGCATCAGCGCCTTCACGCCGATCCCCATCTCCGGCTTCAAGGGCGACAATATCACCGCCCGGTCCGACAACACCCCCTGGTATCAGGGGCCGACCCTGATGGCGCATCTCGAAAGCGTCGAGGTCGATGCCACCACCGCGGCGGCCAAGCCCTTCCGCATGCCGGTCCAGTGGGTCAATCGCCCCAATCTCGACTTTCGCGGCTTTGCCGGCCTGATCGCCAGCGGATCGGTCAAGCCGGGTGACGCCGTGCGCGTGCTGCCCTCGGGCAAGACATCGACCATCTCGCGTATCGTGACGCTCGATGGCGACCTCGACGAAGCGATCGCCGGCCAGTCGGTCACGCTCTGCTTTGCCGACGAGATCGACTGTTCGCGCGGCGACGTCATCGCGGTCGCCGACAATCCGCCGGAGGTCTCCAGCCAGTTCGAGGCGACCATCGTGTGGATGGATGACGAGGCGATGCTGCCGGGCCGGCCCTATTGGCTCAAGATCGGCACGCAGAGCGTCTCGGCCACCGTCCAGGCGCCCAAATATGTCGTCAACGTCAACACCATGGAGCATCTGGCCGCCAAGACGCTGGACTTGAATGCCATTGGCGTTGCCGAACTGGCGACCGACAAGCCGATCAGCTTCGAGCCCTATGCCGACAACCGCACGCTCGGCGGCTTCATTCTGATCGACAAGATCACCAACCGCACCGTGGCGGCGGGCATGCTCCACTTCGCGCTGCGCCGCGCCCAGAATGTCCATTGGCAGGCGACCGACATCGGCCGTGACGCCCATGCCAGCCTCAAGAACCAGACGCCGCGCGTGCTGTGGTTCACCGGCCTCTCGGGCTCGGGCAAGTCGACCATCGCCAATGAGGTGGAAAAGCGGCTCGCGCTGATGAACCGCCACACCTTCCTCTTGGACGGCGACAATATCCGCCATGGCCTCAACAAGGATCTGGGCTTTACCGATGCCGACCGGGTGGAGAATATCCGCCGCGTGGGCGAGGTCGCCAAGCTGATGACCGACGCGGGCCTGATCGTGCTGACCGCCTTCATCTCCCCCTTCCGCGCCGAGCGCGAGATGGTGCGCGAGATGCTTGCCGACGGCGAGTTCATCGAGATCTTCGTCGATACCCCGCTCGAGGTCGCCGAGGCGCGCGACGTCAAGGGTCTCTACAAGAAGGCCCGTTCGGGCAGCCTCAAGAACTTCACCGGCATCGACAGCCCCTATGAGGCGCCCACCAGCCCCGAAATCCGGGTCAACACCGTCGAGATGACCCCGGAGGAAGCCGCCGAGCATATCATCCGCAAGATCATGCCGCTCAAATGAGCAATGTCATGACGGACGCGGACCTCGCCGCCCATCTCGCCGACACCGCCGGCCGCCTGCTGCTGGAGGTCCGTGCCTCGGGCCTGTTCAGCGCCAAGGCGCTCGGCAAGGCCGGCGACCAGACCGCCAACCAGTTCCTCGTCCATGCGCTGCGGGAGCAGCGGGCACAGGATGGGTTGCTCTCCGAGGAGATGGCCTGCGATGGAGCCAGACTTACCCACAGCAGGGTGTGGATCGTCGATCCGGTCGACGGCACTCGCGAATATGGCGAGGAACGTGCCGACTGGGCCGTCCATGTCGGCCTCGCCATCGACGGCGTGCCGACCATCGGCGCGGTTGCGCTGCCCGGCCATGAGCAGGGCATCGTCCTGCGCACCGACCAGCCGCGCGCCATCCCGCCCGCGCCCGAGAAGCTCCGCATGGTCGTCTCCCGCACCCGCCCCGCACCCCAGGCGGTCGCGGTCGCAGAGGCGCTGGGCGCAGAGCTCGTCCCCATGGGCAGCGCCGGCGCCAAGGCCATGGCGGTCATCCTGGGCCAGGCCGACATCTATCTCCACGCCGGTGGCCAATATGAATGGGACAGCTGCGCACCCGCCGCCGTCGCACTCGCCCACGGCCTCCACGCCTCCCGCATCGACGGATCGCCGCTCATCTACAACCAGCAAGACACATACATGCCCGACCTCCTCATCTGCCGGCACGAACATGCCGACAGCGTGCTGGGGGCCTTGGCCGAGATCGCGGCGCAGGCCGCCTGAAAAACAGAAGGGAAGAGGATCATGACCACCGACACCATCGGCCTCGACGCCGATGCCCTGGTCGCCGCCGCGCGCGAACAGACCGGCCTTACCGACCTGGGCGATGACGCCATATTGGAAGGCCTCGACGTGCTGGTCGACGCGATCAACCGCGAGGCCAACCTCACCGAAGCCGCGCAAGGCCGCTGGGCGCAGCAGCTGACCGCGACGCTCGCCAACCGGCTGCAGGTCGAGGACTGGCTCGCCCGCCATCCAGACCTGCTCGACGCCCCGATCGAAAAGCCGATGTTCGTCTTCGGCCTGCCGCGCACCGGCACAACCTTGACCATCAACCTGCTGAACGCAGATCCGGCTCGCCGCTCCTTCCTGCGCTGGGAAGCATTCAATTCGGCGCCGCCCGCTGCGGCCGGCACGCTCAGCAGCGACCCGCGCTATTTCGCGGAACAGGCGCGGCTGGACATGTCGCTCAAATATGCGCCGCATATTTCGGCCATCCATCATGAGGATGCCGACAGCCCGACCGAGTGCCAGTTCGCCATGGCGCCGTCCTTCTGCGCCCAATATTATGACTCGGTTCTGCATGTGCCGAGCTATCAGAAATGGCTGTTCGCCACGAGCTACCTGCCCGCCTTCCGCTATCACAAGCGGCTGCTGCAATTGCTGCAGGCGGAAAATGGCGGCCGCTGGACGCTGAAGAACCCCTGGCATCCGCTGTTCCTGGACGACCTCACCAGCGTCTATCCTGACGCCCAGTTGGTGATGACCCATCGCGATCCGGCCGATGTCGTCGGCTCGGCCTGCTCCCTCGTCTATCAGGTGCGCAAGATGTTCAGCGCCGATGTCGATCCGGTCGAGGTCGGCCGGTCGCAGCTGCGCACCTTCGACCTGATGATCGAGCGGATGCTGGCCTATCGCGCAAAGCATGGCCAGGATGCGATCCACGACATCCAATATGACGACCAGCTGCGCGACCCGATCGGCGAGATGCGCAAACTCTATGCTCGCTTCGACGAACCGTTCACGGCGGAAACGGAAGCCGGCATGACCGCGATGCTGGCCGCCAATCCACAGGGCAAACATGGCAAGCACAGCTATGACCTGGCCGATTATGGCCTCGATCGGGCGCAGATCCACGCCCATTTCAAGGCCTATACCGACCGCTTTTCGATTCCCGTGAAGGCCTGATCCGATGACACAGGCCCATCATGACTTGGCCCGCCGCTTCTTCGCCGCCCTGTCGGCGGCGGTACTGCCGGACGAATTGCTGACCGACGACATGACCGCCTGGACGACGACGTCGGGCGTCGAGGCGCCGCGCGCAGCCTATCAGCGCGGCGTCGCGATGCTGGGGTCGCTGTTCCAGGGCGGGCTGAGCTTCACCGTCGATTCATTGACGGCGCAAGAGGACCGGGTCGCGGCCGAAGTGCGGTCGGCCGGCACGCTGGTGAATGGCGAGCCCTTCGCCAATCGCTATGTCTTCCTGCTGCGCATCCGCGACGGTCAGATCGCGTCGGTCGCCGAGCATTTCAACCCGGCGCCGGTCGAAGCCCAGATCAAGCCGCTGATCCAGGCGATGATGGCGGCCAAACAGGGCTGAGGGATCAGCCCTGTTTCATGCCCTGGCTGGCCATGGTGAAGCTGTAGCGCAGATGGTCGAGATGGCCGGTCGGCACCGGCGGGAAGAGCAGCGCGTCCTGCGTGTCGCGTATTCCCTCCAGCCGATCGGCAATCTGCTCGATCGTCCAGTCGGGCTGGAACAGGCCGACGGTTTCCATCGTGTAGGCCCGCGCGACGCGCCCGGCCATGGCGATCAGCATCTCGCCGCTGACCGCGCAATCCTGATGCGCCAGATAGCCGACGGCGGGCGCCACCAGTTCCGGGTCCATCGGCGGATAGGCACTGGTGTCCAGCCCCTCCGCCATGCGGGTGACGGCGCCGGGCAGGATGATGTTGCTCTTCACGCCATGGGCCGCCCCCTCGATCGCGGCGACATTGGACAGGCCGATCATCCCCGCCTTGGCGACGCTGTAATTGACCACGCCGGCATTGCCATACAGGCCGTTGATCGATCCGGTGAGGACGATGCGGCCATAGTTCGCCGCGCACATATGCGGGAAGGCGGCGCGCACGACATGGAAGGCACCGCGCAGATGGACGTCGAGCACCGTCTCGAAATCGGCATAGCTTAGCTCCGCCAGACCGCCGCGCCGGACGATGCCGGCATTGTGGATAAGGATGTCGATGCTGCCGAACTGGTCACGGGCGAGGTCGATCATCGCCTGCCCGCCTTCGGGCGTGGCGACGCTGTCGGTCGAGGCGATCGCCTGGCCGCCGGCGGCGCGGATTTCGTCCACCACCGACTGGGCCGGGCCGGCATCGGTCCCCTCGCCCTGCATGCTGACGCCGGGATCATTGACCACCACCTTCGCGCCGCGCGCCGCCAGCAGCAGCGCATAGGCCCGGCCGAGGCCACGCCCGGCGCCGGTGATCAGGGCGACGCGGTCGTCAAATCGCAGCATGATAGTCTCTCTCCCGGATAATGATTGGCCGGGAGCTTAGCGGCGGCGGTGGCGTCGCCCCAAGCGTGGCGCCAAATGATCGCTCAGGCGACGACGCCCGCGCCGCGCAACCGGGCGATGGTCTCCGCATCCATGCCCAGAAGGTCTGCCAACACCATATCGCTATGCTCGCCCAGCACCGGCGGGGCGCTCGGCACTGGCTGCTCCGCGCCAGGGAAGCGGAAGGGACGGTTGACGATCGGGATCGTGCCCAAACTCTTATGCTCGGTCTCCACCACCATGTTGCGGGCCAGCGTCTGCGGCTGGGCCAGCGCCTCGCTGATGGTCAGGATCGGCGCATGGGGCACCTGATGCGCGGCGAACAAATCGGCAAGGTCGGCCACGGTGCGGGTCTGCGTCACCGCCGACAGCAGGGCGTTCACCTCCGCCCGCCGCTCGCGCCTCTTGTCGAGCATGTCATAGCGCGGATCGTCGGCCAGCGCATCCAGCCCCAGCGCGGCGCAGATCTTGCCCCAGAAATGATTGGTGAGACAGGCGATCACGATCGACCCGTCGCTGGCCGGGAAGACGCCATAAGGGACGAGATTGGGATGCTGCGATCCCTGCGGCACCGGATCCTGCCCGGTGAAGAAACTGAGTTGCGCCAGATAGCCGAGCAGGCCGATCATCCCGTCCATCAGGCTGATGTCGATCAGCCGGCCGCGCCCGGTGGCATGGCGTTCGTGCAGGGCGGCGAGGATCGCGATCGGCCCGTTGATGCCACCGACCAGATCGCCCAGCGGAATGCCGAGCTTGGTCGGCAACCCGCCCGGCTCGCCATTGACGCTGAGCGCGCCCGACATGGCCTGCAAGACGATGTCGAAGGACGGCCGGTCCTTGAGTGGCCCGGTCATGCCGAAGCCGGAAATGGCGCAATAGATGAGGCCGGGGTTGATCGCCGACAGCGCCTCATAGCCAAGGCCCAGCCGGTCCATCACGCCGGGCCGGTAATTTTCGATGACGATGTCCGACTTGGCCGCCAGATCGCGGGCGATCGCCAGCCCCTCGGGGGCTTTCAAGTCGAGCACGATGCTCTTCTTGCCGCGATTGACGCTGAGGAAATAATGGCTCTCGCCTTCGCGCAGCGGCGGGAAGCTGCGGGTGTCATCGCCGCTGCCCGGCGGCTCCACCTTGATGACTTCCGCGCCCAGATCGGCGAGCGCGAGCGCGGCCGAGGGACCAGCCAGGACGCGGGTGAAATCCAGCACCCGCACCCCGGCCAGCGGCCCTGCCCATTCACTCTTGTCGTGGCTGTCCATCATGCCTCTTTCGGTGGGCCGTTCCGTCCCAAATCCTCCCCAGGGGGAAGGAACGGCCCACCGCGCCCGGATCAGGCCGGGCGGCTGGGCAGTTCGGCAATCGAGGTGCCGAAGGCCGAGACTTCGCCGCGATGGGTTTCCGCGCGCTGCTGGATCTCGACATATTTCTTGCCGTTCTCCTCGAACTTGCGGATCACGCTGCCGTCGATGAAGATCACGTCGCCATCGGGATTATGGCGGCGGATCTGGCACTTGCTCTTGTGCAGGAAGCCGTCGTCGCCGATCCAGTTGGTGACCTGATGGGTCAGCCAGCTGCAGCGTTCCGGACCATAGTCATAGGCGCCCGGCGCGCCGACTTCGAGCGCGAACGCCTCGTCCCAATGGACGCGTTCCGGGCAGTCGGGCACGTTGAAGCGGTTCTTGATGCCGGTGCCGGGATGCTTCTGCTGCATCTTCCACGCCAGCTTGTTGGCGCGGATATAGAGGCCGCCCCAGCCCTGCGCGTAGCAGATGAAGCCGGTGACGGTCATCGGCCCCTTCATCATGCGCGGCAGTTCATCGCCGACCTGCACATCTTCCCAGTAACGGGGCGTGGCGCCGCGAATTTCTTCCTTCTCGTACAGCTTGTACATCTCGGCCAGCTGTTCGTCGGTGAAGGGCTCCACCCGGCCACGGGCTTCGGTGTACTTCGTCCCGCGCTCACGCGCTTCGTCGCGGTCGGTGCGGAACACCCAGCTGTCGCCTTCGGCGACCTTGTCGCCATGCTGGTTGAAGAAATCGACATGATAGATCTGCTGGAAGCTGCGGCCGGCGAACTTGGTCTGATGTTCGATCAGATCCTTCAAATAGGCCTCGGTGCGGATCGTGTCGTTGCGCAGCACCGGCTTGTGCCAGGTCCAGTCGGCACCCGCCCACATCGCATGGACGCCCGACAGGCCACCACAATAGCCCGAGATGATGCGGCTGGTGGTGAACAGGAAGCTCGGCAGCGCGACCAGCGAACCATGCTTGGTCTTTTCGGCATAGGCCGGATCGCACCACAGCGGATTATCGTCACCGATACCGTGCGCATAGTGGCGGATCGCGTCGCGCGTGGCTTCGTAGTTCCACGGCTCGACGGTATTCTCGATCTTGACGCCGATGCGCTTGCGCAGGTCGTCCAGCCCCTCCTCGGTGATCTTGGGGAATTTGTTCACGGGCGCTTCGGCCAATGTTGCCATCTCTCTTCTCCTGACTTCAGTTGGCGAGTTCGACCGCCTTGGCGGCCTCACGATCTCTCAAAATCTTGCGGTGAACCTTGCCGGCCGGCGTCTTGGGCAGGTCGGTCACGAATTCCACGATGCGGGGAAATTCGTGCTGGGCGAGCTTCTCGCGGGTGAAGTCCTGCAATTCGCGGACCAGCGCGTCGCTGCCGTCGCGATTGAGGATGATGAAGGCCTTCACCACCTGGCCGCGCTTGTCATCGGGCACGCCGATCACCGCGCATTCCAGCACCGCCTCATGCTTGAGCAGCGTATTCTCGATCTCGACCGCGCTCATCGTCCAGCCGGCCGAGATGATGACGTCGTCGGCGCGGCCGCAATGGTAGAAATAGCCGTCAGCGTCGATCTTCGCCCGGTCCTTGGTGGTTTCCCACCGGTCGCGGCGCCACAGCATCAGCTCGCCAATCTCGCCGGGATCGCAGGCGCTGCCATCGGGGCGCTGCACTTCCAGCCTCTGGCCCGGCACCGCCTTGCCCAGCGAACCCGGCTTCACCATGAAATCCTGCGCGCCGGGATAGTTGACCAGCACCACGCCAATCTCGGTCGTGCCGTACATGGAACAGGCCGGCACCTTGAAATGGGCGTCGATAAACTCCAGCGTCGCCGGGTCGATCGGCTCGCCGGTGTAGGACAGCTTGTCGAAATGGAAGGCGAAATCGGCGGCCCGGCCGCTATTCTTCATCATGCGATAATGGGTCGCGGCGGCCGACATGTTGGTGATGCCATAGGCATCCAGCGCCTGCATCAGCCGCACCGGATCGAAGCGGCCGGCAAAGGTGCCGGTGGTCACGCCCAGCCCCAGCGGCGCCAGCGTGCCATGCCACAGGCCATGACCCCAGGCCGGCGAGGAGGGGCAGAAAAATTCGTCGCCCGGCCGGATGCCGGTGCCGTAGAGGGCGGCGAACATCAACGTCACCAGCGCGCGATGGCTGTGCTTCACCGCCTCGGGCAGTTCGCGCGTGGTGCCCGACGTATATTGGAAGACGGCCAGGTCATTGGCCTTGGTCTTCGGGCTGTAGCTCGCCGGGAAGCGGGCGAGATCGGCCAGCAATGCGTCGTCGGCGACGATCACGCGCGGGCCATCCATGCTGCGCGCCAGCTCCGCCTTTTCCGCGTTGGTGATGAGGATGGTCGGCTTGCAGTCGTCGACCCGCAGCCGCAGCGCATCCGGGCCGAACAGGGTGAAGAGCGGCACCGAGATCGCGCCGGTCTGCATCGCCCCGAACAGGCAGACATAGAAGGGCAGCGAAGGTTCCAGCATGAAGGCGATGCGTTCGCCCGGCCGAATACCCTCGGCATCGAGCCAATGGGCAAAGCGCGCGGCGCCCGCCGCGATCGCGTCGAAGCTCAATATCTCGTCCCGGCCGCCATCATCACCATTGGCGGCATGGGCGATGCGCACGGCGGCGCGGCCCGATCCATCGGCATGGCGGGTGATGCATTCATGGGCGATGTTGAGGTCTTCGCGGTCGCCGTCGAACAAATCCCACAGCGCCGCTGAGGTCGCATGCGCCTGTGCATCGGCATAGCTGCGATAGTCGGTTAGCTTCGCCATCATCCCATCCCATCGGTCCGGCATTCAACCGGGCGAACGGGTCGAAATCCCGTCGCTGCTTGCAACAAGCGATGTCACAGCGACTCATTTGTTGTAAATGGTGAATGATGTTCTATATTTCGAATGACAGCCCATCGGCGTCGCGATAGGATGACGCCATGACCGACAGCCGCACCACGCCCCGCCCGCCCTCCACCGTCCGCAAGGTCGCCAAGGCCGTGCAGGAGAGCAAGGCGCCCGCCATCGCCCGTGCCGCCGCGATCCTGCGCCTGCTGGGCAAGAGCGACCGGCCGCTCGGCGTACAGGCGATCGCCAAGGAACTGGGGCTGGTGCCCAGCACCTGCCTCTATGTGCTGCGCGCGCTGGTGGAGGAGGAACTGGTCGCCTTCGATCCCGATACCAAACGCTATGCGCTGCAGGCCGGCGTGCTGACGCTGGCGCGCAACTGGCTGCGCCGCGACGCCTTCAACGACCTTGCCCAGCCGGTGCTCGACCGGCTGGCGCAGCGCTTCGGCCTCACCATGCTGGGGGTGCAGGCGGTGGGCCTCGATCATATGATCGTCGTCGCCATGGCGCAGTCGGGCAGCGGCTTCCAACTGAGCGCCCAGGTCGGCAGCCGTTTCCCGGCGCTGATCAGCGCCACCGGCCGCTGCATCGCCGCCTTTGGCGATTATGGCGAGAAGGAACTGAAGGCGCGGTTCGACACGCTGCGCTGGGACGATCCGCCGCCCTTCGCCGACTGGATGGAGCAATTGCGCCAGACCCGCGCGCAGGGCTTCGCGGTGGACGAGGGCCAATATATTGCCGGCGTCACCGTCGTCTCCGCGCCCGTATGGAAAGGCGCGGGCCGCCCGGTCCATGCGCTGGTGGCGATCGGCATCGGCGCCGCGCTGCAGCGCGAGGGGCTGGGCGCATTGCAACAGGCGCTGGTCGAGGCGGCGGACGCGCTCAGCGAGCAGCTCAGCGGCGACCGTCCCCTACCGGCGGCGTAGCGCCAGCACGCTGCCTTCAGCGTCGCCCGACACATAGAGCGTGCCATCCGATCCCGCCGTCACATCGGCGAAATTGATCATCGGCCCGGCCATGTCGCCGATCGGGCCCAGGAATTTGGGCGTGACGCCGGCGGGCGCGCCGACTGGCAAGGCGCTGGCGATCGTCTCACGCGCGCCGCCCGACAGGTCGGTGGCGACCAGTGTCTTGGCCCGCGTATCGACGACGAACAGCTTCCCATCATGGATCGCCAGCCCTTCCGGTCGGCCGAGACCATCGATGATCGTCTCGCTGCGGCCGCCCGCGATGCGCAGCACGCGCCCTGCCCCGGCCTCGGCGACATAGGTTGTCCCGTCCGGCGCCAGCGCCACGCCCATCGGCTTGTCGAGTCCGGTCGCGAGTTCGCTGACCGCGCCATTCTCGATCGAGAGCAGCCGGCCGGTGCCATATTCGGCAACCACCACCGCGCCGCCCGGCGCGACCGCCACCCCCATCAACTGGTCGAGGCCGGTGACGAGGAAATCGCTTTCCCCCTGCCCCGGCCGATAGCGCGCCACCACGCCAAGACCGGTGCTGATGATCCATTCGCCCGCCTGCACGCCGGCGGCAACGCCGCGCATATAGCCGGGACAGCCGGGGTAGAAGATCATGCCGGCCAGGGTCAGTGCCTCGCCGGCTCGCAGCGTATATCCGAAAGTGCCATCGGCAACGAACAACGCGCCGTCCGCGCCCATGGCGAGACCCAGCGGCCATTGCAGTGCGCGGGGCACGACGGAGCGGACCTTGCCGTCGCCCAGCAATTCGGTGATCTCGCCCGGAATGCTCGACACGAAGATGCGGTCGCCGATGAAGCTGACATTGTCGAGACCGGGGCCAAGATCGGCCAGCACTTCGCGCGTGCCACTCACCAGGTCGAGCCGCAGCACCTGGCCGCTGGCCACCTGGGTCGTGACGATCCGCCCCTTGCTGTCGAACTTCACCGAATCCGGTACGCCCAGATCGCCGGCCACCACCTCGGGCGCACCACCATTCAGGTCCACCCGCCAAATCTCGTTGGCGCCCATCACCGGGAAATAGAGCTTGCCGTCCGGGCCGACCTGAAAGGCGTTGGCCATCGGTATATTGTCGAGGATGATGCGCGGTTCGCCGCCATCCAGGTCCAGCTCCATGATCCGCGCGCCGATCCGGCATTCGCCCGCGATCAGCCGGCCCTGATGCCAGGTGATCGGGTTGGCGACCGGAATGTCGCCGCGCACCACCCGCACGTCGCCCGATGGCGTGCGCATCGCGACCCGGCCCTCGGTAATCTCGGTCAGATACAGGTTGCCGGCATCGTCGAACACCAGATCGTCGGGCGCGACGATGGCGCCGCCCATCGCGCTGATCGTCTCGATCGCGCCACTGTCGACATCGATCGCGCTGACCTGGCTACCACCGACCTGCGCGACATAGAGGCGCCCGTCCGGTCCGGTGGCCAGGCCATTGGCGCCGTGCAGGCGGCTGGGCGGGGTCAGACGCGCGAGGGACCAGCCCTCGGCAGCGATAGCAGCACTGGCGGCGCCATAGCGCCCGGACTGGACCGCCATCTCAGGCGTAGCCCAGCAGCGACTTCACTTCGAGATATTCGAGGAAGCCATGCTCGCCCCATTCGCGGCCATTGCCGCTGCGCTTGTAGCCGCCAAAGGGGGCGTGGAAATCGAAGCCGCCATTGATGCTGATCCAGCCGGTGCGCATGCGCCGGGCGACGGCACGGCACTGGTCAATATCAGTGCCGCTGACATAGCCGGCAAGGCCGAAATTGCTGTCATTGGCGATGTCGACTGCGTGGTCGATATCGTCATAGCCGATGATCACCAGCACCGGGCCAAAGATTTCCTCGCGCGCGATCACCATGTCGTTGGTGCCGACGAACACCGTCGGCTTCACGAACCAGCCCTTGTCGATCCCGTCCGGGCGACCGGCGCCGCCAGCGATCAGGGTCGCGCCCTCGTCCAGGCCCTTGCGGATATAGTCCTGGATGATGTTGTACTGGCTCTTCGACACCACCGGCCCCATGGCGACATTGCCGGTCGGATCGCCGACCGTCACCGCGTCCGCCGCCGCCCTGGCTGCGGCCACCACTTCATCCATGCGTGCGGCCGGCACCAGCAGGCGCGATCCCGCGCTGCAGGTCTGGCCCGAATTGCCCATCATGCCGCCGGTCGCGCCCGCGACATTGGCGGCCAGCGCATCATCGTCCAGCACGATGAAAGCGCTCTTGCCGCCCAGTTCCAGCCCGACCCGCTTGATCGTGGTCGCCGCATCCTTTTGAATCTGCACGCCAACCGGCTCCGACCCGGTGAAGGACACCATGTCGACATCCTCATGGGTGGAAAGCGCGGTGCCGATCACGCTGCCACTGCCCTGCACCATGTTGAACACGCCCGCCGGCACGCCCGCCGTATCGAGGATTTCAGCCAGGATCTGGGCCGAGAAGGGCGCGAGTTGTGGCGGCTTCAGGATCATGGTGCAGCCAGTGGCCAGCGCCGGGAAAATCTTCACGCAGGTCTGGTTCATTGGCCAGTTCCACGGCGTGATGAGGGCGCAGACGCCGATCGGCTCGCGCGCGATCATCGTCGCGCCATGCGGCTCGTCGAACTTGAACTCGCGCAGCACCTCGATCGCGGTCTGCAAATGCCCCGCCCCCAGGCCGACATGGAAGCCATGGGCCAGCGAGGACGGCGCGCCCATTTCCTCGATGATCGCGTCGCCCAGCTCGGCCTGACGCCGCGCATATTCCGCCTGAATGGCGAGCAGCAGGTCGAGCCGCTGTTCGCGCGTGGTCTGCGACCAGCTGGCAAAGGCCTTGCGCGCAGCGGCGACCGCCTTGTTCACGTCGGCAACGCCGCCGAGCGAGATCGTGCCGGCCACCGCCTCGGTCGCGGGATTGATGACATCCGCGGTCTTCGGTTCGACCGGGGCGACCCATTGGCCGTCGATATAGAAGTTCCGATAGTCGCGCATGTCGATGTCCCATCCTCTCCAAAATCCTCCCCCTGAAGGGGAGGTGGCTGGCCAAAGGCCAGACGGAAGGGTGTGTCCGCCGGGATGACACCCCTCCACCGCCCGCGGCGGTCCCCCTCCCCTTATCCGGGGAGGAAGGGCGTTTTACTGGGTGCCTTCGGCATACCAGGTGCGGAATTCGGCATATTTCGGCATTTCTTCCGAATTGGCCTTGGGGTCGATCACGACATGGACGACGCCCGGCTTGCCGCTGGCATAGGCGCGCGCGATCGCCGGCTTGATGTCCTCCGCGCGGGTCACATATTCGCCGTGGCAGCCAAAGCCCTCGCCGATCTTGTCGAAGCGGACTTCCTTGCTCCAATGGGTGCCGGTTTCTTCCGTGCCCTGGCCGAAGGTGCGCTTGTAGACGCCCACTTCCAGGCCCCACTGATTATCCACGCCGACGACGCAGACCAGCGGCAGCTTGGTGCGCACCGCCACTTCCAGTTCGGCAATGTGGAACATGAAGCTGCTGTCGGAGGTCAGCAACAGGCCCGGACGGCTGACCCCGGTGGCCGCCTTGTCCGCCAGCATCGCGCCGGTAGCATAGGGAATGCCGGTGCCGATATGACCGAAATTCTGGTTCCAGATGACGTCGTTCGGCTTGCACTGCGAATAGGTCCACTGGAAGATCACGCCGGCGCCGCCGTCGCGGATCAGGATGCCGTCCTTGGGGAAGGCTTCGGTCGCTTCCACCGCCAGACGGGCGGGATGGATCGGCAAATCGCCGGTGCCATCGCTCTTGGTACGCGATTCCGCCGCCAGTTCGTCCAGTTCCGCCTGGCCGTCACGCATGAAGGCTTCCAGCATCGGCGCGGGCGCGCGCGGCGTGTCCTTCAGCGCCTCGACCAGCTGCGGCACGACGCCGCGCAGGTCGCCGACCAGCGGCACGTCGATCGGCCGGTTGACGCCGATCGCGGCCGGGTCCTGCTCGACATAGATCCACTTGCGGATCGCTTCATTCTTCATCCAGTAGCGCCATTTGCCGAAATGGACCGGCTCGCCCAGTTCAGTGCCCAGCGCCAGCACCAGATCCGATTCCGTGACCGCTTCGATCGACGCCTTGGAGAAGACGTACTGGAAAGTGCGGTCTTCCAGCCCCTTGATATAGCTGGTGCCGCCCGAGGTCTGGATCACCGGGCAGTTCATCAGGTCCGCGAGTTGCTTCACCGCCGCGCCCGAGCGCGAGGTGTGGACGGCATGGCCGACCAGCAGGATCGGGTTCTTGGCCGCGCGGATCAGGTCGGCCGCTTCCTTGACCCGGTCGATGTCCGCGCCCTGGTTGACCAGACGATAGCGGTCCGGCGCCAGCGGCGCGGGCAGGTCCAGCTCCTCCAGAATGATGTGGCTGGGATATTCGATATAGACCGGGCCGGGGGTGCCGCCCATCGCCTTGCGAATGCCCTCGCGCACGACCTCGTCGGTCTGGTCGGCATATTCGATCGAGGCGGCATATTTGACGCTATTTTCGAACAAGGGCATCTGCTTGACGAACTGGATGCGGCCGCGACGGACGCGCTGTTCGGTGACGCGGGCGCGCTGGCCCGACAGGAAGATGACCGGCGAATTTTCGACCAGCGCGCACTGGATGGCGGGCGCCATATTGGCGATGCCCGGCCCCAGCGTGCCGATCGCGACGGCGGGCTTGCCGGTGATGCGCGACGCGGCCTCGGCCATGAAGCCGGCTGCGGCTTCATGATGGGGCGCAACCACGGTCCAGCCGCGACGCTCGGCCTCCAGGAACATGTGGACGAAATTGGGGTCGGGAATGCCGAACAGCGTGTTGATGCCTTCGGCCTCGAACAGGTCCAGCATCCGCTTGTAGACCGGCGTGCCCTTCTTGTCGGTGGCGTTCACGTTGACGGCGGGCTTGGGATCGTCATAGCTCATTTGAGTAACCTCGGTGCGCCCGTACCCATGTACGTGGCTAGGTTGCGGTGGAAATTGGTGATCTTGCGTTCCTGGTGGGGGTTGGGCAGCGGCCCGCGGAAACCGCGCGACTTCATGCCCTTCTGCACCCATTCCATGTTCGAGAAATCCTGGGCGAGGACGGCGCCCCAGCCCTCGGCGGTGGCCTCCGTCTCTTCCCATTCGGTGACCGGCACTTCGCCTTCGGGAAATCGCTCGATCGCGTAGGATTCAAAGATGCACATGTCGGGATCGTCGCCATAGGGACGGGTGCGGTAGCAAAGGGCGAAGGTGATCCCCTGCAGCACCGACATGTTGGGAAAGACGTGCCAGGCAAGCCCCGCCTCGGCCATCACCTCGGGCGGGATTTCCGGCCAGATGACGCCGCGCGCGGCATCGTCTGCCTTGGCGGATTTCAGCCAATGGGCGATCACGTCGCCGGCCGCCGTGCCCTCGGGCAGTTCGTCGACCAGCCGGCTCGCCGCATTGACCAAAGTCTCGGTCGAGGCCGCATAGTTCAATGTCTCGTAATTTTCGCGGATCAGCTCATAGGTGGAGCGGCGCGGATCATCGCCCTTGCCCGCGCGGGTGACGCTGCTGCTCTGGCTCATCTGGAAGGCCGGGTCGCGCTGGTCGAAACCGCTCACCCCATGCAGGCCATAGGCCGCACTATAGGCGTAATAATCGCCATAATCGAGCAGCTGGGTATGGGTGCCCGCGACATGATAAGGCTCCATGAAAGCCTCCAGCGCAGTCTTCCAATTGGCCGGATAGACCACCCATTTGCGCCATTTGTAGCGCATCTTGTCCATTTCGAAGTGGGACAGGATGCGACCGGCATCGCCCAGGAAATCGATCAGCGGCTCGGCATTGAGGTCCATGTGGATCCAGATCCAGCCGCCCCATGTGTCGATCTTGACGTCCGACAGGCGGGTGCATTCGGCATTGAGCGCGCCCTGCCAGTCCTGCGGGTCGAGGATGTAGGTGTTGTTGCCCTCGGTATCGAAGGTCCAGCCATGGAAGCCGCAGACGAAGCTGCGCCGGTTCTTGCCACGCACCGAATGCACGTCCTTGGGCACATCGACCAGTTGGCGGCCGCGATGCGGACAGACATTGAAGAAGGCGCGCAACGTATCGGGCGCGGTCCGCACGATGATGATCGACTCATCGCAAATGTCGTAGGTCATCCAGTCGCCGACATCGGGCAGTTCCTCGACCCGCGCCGCCATCTGCCAGACATGGGGCCACAGCTTTTCCTTCTCCGCCAGGGCATAGTCCTTCGACAGGAATGCCTCGGTCGGATAGGTCAGCGGCTTGGCCAGCGCCTCCACATCGATATTGTCGATCTTGCTCATGGCATCCTCCTGCAACGTCCGCGTTGCCCGATGGGTACGGCCCGCGAGTCCGCTCGCCGGGTCCGCAAGGACAATATTTTCAACCTGCCTATCGCAACTGGCGGGAGCGTCCCAAGGGAAGAGCGGCGACCGCCACGAACCATCCCCGGGGCGATCCGGCCCATGGCTCAGGACCGCAATTCCATGCCGTCGAGATCGCCCTTCGCGCGCCAGTCCTGCACCAGTTTCTGGAATGCGCCCCAGCCCGGTCCATAGCTGCGGAACAGCGCCCAGGGCGCCTTCACCTGGCCCTCATTGGTGAAATAGCTGGGGGTGCATTCCTGCTGGAAGGCGGTCATGTCGATTTCCATTTCCTCGAAATGGCGGACATAATCCTCCTGCCCCTGCAGGGTGGTCTCGACCACCTTGGCGCCCTTATCCATCACCGCATGGATGATATGGGCGATATGCTCCGCCTGGCGGCCGAACTGTTCGGTGACGCTGGCGTTGAGGCCGCCCTGAATATAGCCGATGAAGAACTGGTTGGGGAAACCATGGGTCATGGTGCCGTGCAGGGTGCGCGGACCATTGGCCCAATGATCGTAGATGGACAGGCCATCGCGCCCCTCGACCGCGTCGATGCCCCAGCGGCGCTTCAGCTCGCTCGTCACCTCGAAGCCGCTGGCGAAGATGATGCAGTCGACCTCATATTCGACGCCGCCCGACACGAAGCCCTTCTCCGTGATCTTCTCCAGCCCCTTGCTGTCGGCGACGTCGATCAGCGTGACATTGGGCCGGTTGAAGGTCGGATAGAACTCGTTGCTCGACAGCGGCCGCTTGCAGAGGAAGCGATACCAGGGCTTCAGGGCCTCGGCCGTCGCCTTGTCCTCGACCATCTCGTCGACGCGGGCGCGCAGCCGCTCCATCACGCGATAATCGACCACTTCGCGCTTGGCCATGAACTGCTCGATCGACATTTCCGGCCAGCCTTCGGCTTCCAGTTCGGCCGACAGGTTGCGGGCGATCTCGGTCCAGATGTCGCAGATCAGATCCGGCTCGCCCGGCGCAAAGGACTCCATTGCGGCGCGGTGGAAATTGGCCTGGCGATCGGCCTGCCAGCCGGGCTGGAGCGACGCCGCCCAGTCGGCATCCGTCGCCGGATTGGGCCGCTCGTCCACAGTCGATGGCGTGCGCTGGATGACATAGAGCTGCTTGGCGTAGCGGCCGAGATAGGGCACCGCCTGGATCGCAGTCGCGCCGGTGCCGATGATGGCGACGCGCTTGTCGGCCAGCTTGTCGAGCACCGGATTGGCATAGCTGCCGCCGCTATACTCATAGTCCCAGCGGGCAGTGTGGAAGATCTTGCCCTTGAAGCTGTTGATGCCGGCGATGCCGGGCAGCTTGGGCATGTTGAGCACGCCGCAACCCATCACCACGAAGCGGGCCAGCAGTTCGTCGCCCCGGCTGGTGGCGACGCGCCAGCGCTGGATCGTCTCGTCCCATTTCAGCGAGGTGATGAGGGTGTGGAACAGCGCCTTGTCGGCGAAACCGAAGCTTTCGGCGATCTGGCGGCAATAGGCCTGGATCTCCGCGCCGTCGGCGAATTTCTTCGACGGCATGAAGCCGGTTTCTTCCAGCAGCGGCAGATAGCAATAGGCGTCATTGTCGCACTGGATGCCGGGATAGCGATTCCAGTACCAGACGCCGCCGAAATCGCCGCCATGGTCGATATTGCGGAAATTGGTGACGCCCTGCTTGGTCAGGTGATAGCCGGCAAGCAGGCCGGCAAAGCCCGCGCCCAGCACGACGACATCCAGTTCCTCGACGATCGGATCGCGTGCGACGACCGGCATATGCGGGTCGACGTCATAGCTGTGCGTCGTGTCGTCGGTGGTCGGCTGATATTGGCCTTCCCGGTCGGCGCGCATCCGCTTGTCGCGCTCGGCGCGATATTTCTCGCGCAGGGTCGGGATATCGAATGTGTCAGCCGCAGGCGTCTGCGTCGGCTTGCAGGTCATGACCTCTCCTGGGGATCGCTGTTCTCGCCATTTTGTTAATCAACACATATGTTGACTTGCAATGGCGGAGCGGCGGGCCGGCGCTGTTAGCGCTGTGGCGATCCCTTGGCGGCCTTCTGGCCGCGGCGCTGCCCCGAAAATGGGCAGTCAGCGGGAGAGGTAGTCAGTCGTCAGCTGGCGCGCCGATCAGGCGGCGCGGGCCAGCTTTTCTTCCTTGGCGACCGGGAAAGTCACGACGTCGGCCGAAACCGGCTCGGCAGCGGGGGTCAGCGCGGCGATATAACGCTCGGCGGTGACGACGTCCCGGCGATAGGCGAAATAGAGCGAGATGAGCGAAAACATAAGAACCTCAGACAAGAATATTGCTGCGTCGCAGCATCGAGGTTCATCTGGTCCTCCCCGGCTTTTTTCGCAAATGCAAAGGCGCCAAGGCCAGTTGCACGAAACGCCATCGACCGGTTGCGCGCCTTGCAACGGCAACCGGTCGATCGCGATCAGACCCGGCCAGTGACCGGGATCAGCGCGCCGGTGATCGGCGCAGCGGCGGGCGACAGCAGGAAGGCGATCACCCCTCCCAACGCCTCGGGCGAGACCCAGCGGCTGGCATCCGCGTCGGGCATGTCGGCGCGGTTGGCCGGCGTGTCGATGATGCTGGGCAGCACCGCATTCACGCGCACGCCCGCATCCTTCAGTTCTTCGGCCAGCGCTTCGGTCAGGCGCGCCACGCCGGCCTTGGACGCGGCATAGGCGCCCATGCCGGCCGCCGCCTTAACCGAGGCCGCCGCGCCGATATTGACGATCGCCCCGCCGCCATCGCGCAGCAGCGGCAACAGCGCGCGAGTCGCGATCAGCGTGGTGCGGACATTCATGCCATAGAGCCGGTCCCAGGTGGCGACCGAGCCATCCTCCACCGTCTCCCAGCTGAAACCGCCGGCAATATTAACCAGCGCGTCGAGGCCGCCCAGCGCTTCGCCGATCTTGTCCGCCGCGCCGGCCACCGCCTGCTCGTCGGACAGGTCAACGCCGTCCAGCGCCAGGTCGACGCCATCGGCCGTAACCGCGCCCAGGTCGATACCCGCCACCGTCCAGCCGGCCGCGCGCAGCACCTGCACCGCCGCCCGGCCCAGCGCACCGGCCGCACCGGTTACCGCCACCACTCCCGCCATCATCATCCCCTTTCGATAGTCTGCGTCAGATCCCGGACATGCACAGATATTTGATCTCGACATAGTCCTCGATGCCATGGCGCGATCCTTCGCGGCCCATGCCCGATTCCTTGATGCCGCCGAACGGCGCGACCTCGGTCGAAATCAGGCCGGTATTGATCCCGACCATGCCGACCTCCAGCGCCTCGCCCACGCGCCAGGCGCGCGACAGGTCGCGGGTGTAGAAATAGCCCGACAGGCCGACTTCGGTGGCGTTGGCCAGCGCGACCGCCTCCTCTTCCGTGTCGAACAGGAAGAGCGCGGCAAGCGGCCCGAACGTCTCCTCGTCGGCCAGCTTCATCTCCGGCGTGCAGCCGGAGATGATGGTCGGCTCGAAGAAGCTGTGGCCCAGTGCGTGGCGATGCCCACCGCTCACCAGCGTGCCGCCCTTGGCCAGCGCGTCGGCGACATGTTCCTCGACCTTCTCGACCGCCTTCTCGTCGATCAGCGGCCCCTGGGTCACGCCCGCTTCCGTACCCGGCCCGACCTTGAGCTTCGCGACGGCCGCCTTCAGCTTCTCGGCAAAGGCCGGCGCGACGTCACGCTGGACAAGGATGCGGTTGACGCAGACGCAGGTCTGGCCGCTGTTGCGATATTTGGACGCGATCGCGCCTTCGACCGCAGCATCCAGATCGGCATCGGCAAAGACGATGAAGGGCGCATTGCCGCCCAGCTCCATCGACAGCTTCTTCATCGTCGGCGCGCATTGCGCCATCAGCGTCTTGCCAACCTCGGTCGATCCGGTGAAGCTCAGCTTGCGCACCAGCGGGTTGCCGGTCAGTTCCGCGCCGATCACCCGCGACGATCCGGTGACGACGTTGAACACCCCCCTGGGCACGCCCGCCCGTTCGGCCAGCACGGCGAGCGCCAGCGCGGTGAGCGGTGTCTGGGTCGCGGGCTTCAAGACCATGGTGCAGCCTGCCGCCAGCGCCGGCGCCGCCTTGCGCGTGATCATCGCGGCGGGGAAATTCCACGGCGTGATCGCGGCGACCACGCCGACCGGCTGCTTGATGACGACGATGCGGCTGTCGGCGCGATGGCTGGGGATGATCTCGCCATAGATGCGCTTGGCCTCTTCCCCGAACCATTCGATGAAGCTGGCGGCATAGGCGATCTCGCCCTTGGCCTCGGTCAGCGCCTTGCCCTGCTCGCGGGTCAGGATCATCGCCAGGTCATCCTGATGTTCGATCAGCAGTTCGAACCAGCGGCGTAATATGCGCGAGCGTTCGGCCGCCGTCTTCGCCTTCCACTCTGGCAGTGCCGCCTCGGCCGCCTCGATCGCCGCGCGTGTTCCCGCCTCGTCGATCGCGGGAATGCCGGCCAGCCGCTCGTCCGTCGCCGGATCGGTCACGTCGATGCTGGCGGCGCCGATCCACTGGCCGTCGACATAGCATTGTTCGCGCAGCAGGCTGGGGTCGGCAAGGGCTATGGTCATCGGATCACCTTCTTCGGCAGGATGTAGGGCAAGGGGCGCAGGGCGCGCCCGTCGCTGCGTCCAACGCAGCATGGCCCCATTTCGATGCGAAGGTGGGATGCGCGGCAGGCGGCGTCAACGTGGACAGAATGTCCCCGCCCAAGGATCGACCCCGCGATGCGCGCTATTGGGGAATATGCAGCGCCCGCCGATTGACCAGCGGCCGCTGATAGGAAGGATCGCTCTTGTCCCGTGCCGGCGCGCCATTGGCATGCAGGTCCGCTATATCGCCAAAGGGTAGCGGCAGGGTCGGCACCAGCCCGGACCATTCGATCATGTTGGTGCGCAGCACAATCTTCCACTGGCCATCGCGCCGTTCCAGCCGATCGAGATAGCGGCCCCCGGCGATCCAGTTACTCTCGTCCCGGTTGCGGCCGACGAACAGATAATAGGTTTCGGCATGGGCACCGTCGCCATCGATATCGATCGTCATGTTGAGCAGATTATGATGGGTCGCCACCTGCCCGCCCTCGTGCAGGGCACTGGCCCAGGCATAAAGCGCATCGGGCGCGCCGACGAAGCTGCCCGCCGCGACCGTGGCATCATCATGAAAGGCCGACAGGAACAGGTTGCGGTCGAACCGGTCCATGCCCCGGCTGAACCGGGTCAGGCAGTCGACAATATCCTGCCGGTCGAGCAGCGCATCGATCCGCGCCTGGCGATCCGCGGCCATCCTATGCCTCCGTCCGCGGGGCGATCGGTTGCCAGATCGGTGCGCCGCGCTCGGCCCGCAGCGACGGGATGGTCTTCCCGTCGACATCGGTGATGCCATAAGCCTGCGCCAGCTCCGCGGTGATGAAGGTGCCGCCCGATCGCGCCATGATCGCCGGATCGGCCAACAACGCGGCGATCACCCGGCCGGGAAATTCGGGCGAGCAGCCGACCAGCGGATTGGTGACGGTCAGCGCCTTCATCGCCGGATTGGCGGCGATGTTGCGCTGTGCCCGCTCGGTCATGGTCAGCCCCTGCCATAGCGAGAGCGAGGCGACGCCATGGGGTTGCAATTCGATCGCCATATCGCGCGCCATGCGATCGACCGCCGACTTGGCAGTACCGAACACGACGCCATAGGTATAGGTGACGCCGACATAGCCCGATATCGCCACGATGAGCCCCGAACCCTGCGGCACCATCATCTGCGCGGCATGGCGCGCGGCGACGAAATTGGAACGGACGCCGACATCGATCATGTCCCAGTTGGACAAGGGCTTTTCCCAGAAGCTGCCCGGCACGGTCAGATCCTCGGGGATCGCAAAGGCATTATTGACCAGCAGGTCGAGCCGCCCCTGTTCGCGCTGCACCTGGTCGAACAGCGCCGCAACCTGCGCATCGTCGCCATGATCGACCTGCACCGCAATGCCGCGGCCGCCGCGCGCATCGCACTGCGCCGCCGTCTCGCCGACCGTGCCCGGCAATTCATGATCGACCGCCTTGACCGTGCGCCCGGTGACATAGACGGTCGCCCCCTGCTCGGCGAGCGCCAGCGCCATCCCCTTGCCGATGCCCCGGCTCGCGCCGGTGACGATCGCGACCTTGTCGTCCAGCGGTTTCATGATCCTCTCCCTCAGTCGGTTTCGCGCGCGAAGAAGCGCACGCTGTGATCGCCGTTCGCGCGGCCGGTGAAATGCGGCGCGCTGAACGCCATCCCCATCACGCCCTGGCTCCAGTCGGCTGAGACGCCGATATCCTGCACCCAGTCATAGAGCATGGTGCGCCGCGCGATCCGCCACTGGCCCTCGCGCCGTTCGAAAATGTCGAGATAGCGGCCGCCGATCATGACATCGCGCTGCGCATCGCCCATGTCGATGCGATGATGGGATTGGACCTGCGTCTCGCCCCGCGCCGTGTCGCCCGCCAGATCGATGACGCTCTGCCCCAGCAGATGCTGGGTGCAGAGGATCGCATCGGCGCCGGGCACCACCCAGGCGAGATAGGCGTCGAAATCGCCGGCGAACACGCCATAGTCGGTGCTGCCGTCGGGCCAGCAGCAGGCCCGGATCAGATCGGGGTCGCGCCGGTCCTCACCTCGCGCCAGCCGGGCGAGGCAATCGCGGATCGCCTCCCGGTCCAGCATCGCCTGCACCTGCGTCGCGGCAATATCCATCCGGCCCTCTCCTTCGCGCCCGTCATGGCGGGCTGTCTGTCCATGGGCCGGTCATAGGCGCGCGCCATGGCGCGTCGCTTGACCAATTCGGACAGGAGAGAAGCGGGCAGCCTCAGCCGCGCGGGGCGAGCCCCGCGATCAGCAGATCGACCTGCGCCGCCGCGATCGCCTCGGCGCTCATCGCGCCCGCCGGATCGCGCCAGCGCGCCGACCAGTTGAGTGCGCCGGCCAAAGTGAAGGCCGCCAGCTTCACGTCGACCGGGGCGATCGACCCGTCCGCCACCGCGTCGGCGATCAGCCCGCGCATGGCGAGGTCGATGTCGCGCTTGCGCGATCGGAACAGGATCGCGCCTTCGGCCGACAGGCATTCGTCACCCGTCCGCACCACGCAGGCGCCAAAATCATCCATGATCACCGCGCCATAGCGGCGCAGGAAATAGCCGAGCCGGGCCAGGCCATTGCCTTCCCCCGCGCGCGCTTCATCAGCCGCCGCGCGCAGCATCTCCAGGCCGCGGGTGACGCATTCGATCAGCACCTGCTCCTTGTTGCCCAGATAATGATAGATGGTCGGCTTGCTGATCCCCAGGCTCGCGGCGACATCGTCCAGCGAGGTCGCATGAAAGCCGCGCGCGTTGAACATGCGCACCGCCGCGCGCAGCACCGCCTCGCGCTTCTCCTCCCGCTCGCGCGCCTTTTCCTCCCGCGTGCGGAAGGGAGACGGGATCGCCACTGCGCTTTTCGCCGACACTCGCTGTTCCTCCATGCCGCCTGTTGACAAGAAATCGCAACAGGCGCAACCTACTCATGAGTATAGGAGAGACGCAAGGGTTTATGCTGACCGAAATCCAGAGCGCGATTCGCGATACCGTCCGGGATTTCGCCCAGGCGACGATCCGCCCGCATAGCGCCCGGTTCGAGGCGGAGGGCGGCTATCCCCGTTCACTGTTCGAGGAGATGGCGGGCCTTGGCCTCTGGGGCATGACCGCGCCCGAAGCCTATGGTGGCGCGGAGGCGGATTCGGTTTCCTATGCCCTCGCCCTGATGGAACTGGCCGCTGCCGACGGCGCCCTTTCCACCATCGTCTCGATCCAGAATTCGATCCTCGTCTCGGGCCTGCTCAAGGATGGTAGCGAAGAGCAGAAGGCCCGCTTCCTGCCCGAGCTGATCGGCGGCCGCACTATCGGCGCCTTCGCCCTCACCGAAAGCGACGCCGGCTCCGACGCCTCGGCCGTGCGCACCCGCGCGGTCAAGGTCGATGGCGGCTGGCGCATCAGCGGCGCCAAGCAGTTCATCACCTCCGGCAAGATTGGCGGGCTGGTGATGATCATCGCCGTCACCGATCCCGACGCCGGCAAGAAGGGCCTGTCCGCCTTCATCGTGCCGACCGACCGGCCCGGCTATGCGGTCGACAAGGTCGAGCACAAGATGGGCCAGGGCGCGTCGGACACCTGCGCGCTGCGGTTCGACGACATGTTCGTCGAGGATGATCTGCTGATCGGCCAGCCGGGCCAGGGCTATCGCATCGCTTTGGCCAATCTGGAGACCGGCCGCATCGGCATTGCCGCCCAGTGCGTCGGCATGGCCCAGGCGGCGCTGGAGATTGCAGTCGCCTATGCCAAGGACCGCAAGAGCTTCGGCAAGGCGATCATCGAGCATCAGGCGGTCGGCTTCCGCCTTGCCGACCTCGCCACCCGGCTAGAGGCCGCGCGCCAGCTCGTCCTGTCCGCTGCCGCGATGAAGGACAGTGGCCAGCCCGCGCTCACCCAGGCGTCGATGGCCAAGCTGTTCGCCTCCGAAGCGGCCGAGGCGGTGGTATCCGGCGCGATGCAGACACTGGGTGGCTATGGCTATCTTGAAGAATTCGGAATCGCGAAAATCTACCGCGATGTCCGCGTGTGCCAGATTTACGAAGGCACGTCGGACATCCAGCGCATGGTCATTGCGCGCAGCCTTTGAAGGAGTATTTCGATGCAGGACGATCCGGTAGTCATTGCGAGCTATGCCCGCACCCCCATGGGCGGGTTCCAAGGCGCACTCTCGGCGGTCAAGGCGACCGATCTCGGCGCCACGGCGGTGAAGGCCGCGGTCGAGCGCGCCGGCGTCGCCACCGACGCCATCGATCGCATCTACATGGGCTGCGTACTGCCCGCCGGCTTGGGCCAGGCACCCGCGCGCCAGGCGGCGCTCGGCGCAGGCCTCGGCCTCAATACCGAGGCGACGACCGTCAACAAGATGTGCGGGTCCGGCATGCAGGCGGCGATCATGGCGCATGAGGCGCTGGCATCGGGCGCGGCCGACATCGTCATCGCCGGCGGCATGGAGAGCATGACCAACGCCCCCTATGCCCTGCCCAAGCACCGCAGCGGCGCGCGCATCGGCCATGACCGCATCATCGACACGATGATGATGGACGGGCTGGAGGATGCCTATGAACCCGGCAAGGCGATGGGCGTCTTCGCCGAAGAGGCCGTGCGCGACTATCAGTTCACCCGCACCGACCAGGATGATTATGCCATCCGCTCGCTCGACCGCGCCAATGCGGCGATCGGCAGCGGCGCCTTCGTCCGCGAGATCACGCCGGTCACTGTTTCGGGCCGGGGCGGCGACACCATCATCGATACCGACGAACAGCCCGGCAAGGCCCGGCCGGAAAAGATCCCCGGCCTCAAGCCCGCCTTCGTCAAGGATGGCACCATCACCGCCGCCAATGCCTCGTCCATTTCGGACGGCGCCGCCGCGCTGGTGATGACCCGCCAGAGCGTCGCGGAAAAGCAGGGCCTTAAAGTGGTGGCGAAGGTCGTCGCCACCGCCGCCCATGCCCATGAGCCCGCCAAATTCACCACCGCGCCGGTGCCCGCGATGCGCAAGCTGCTGGCCAAGGCCGGCTGGTCGGTCGAGGATGTCGACCTGTTCGAGGTCAACGAAGCCTTTGCCGTGGTCGCGATGATCGCCGCCAAGGAACTGGGCATCCCGGCCGACAAGCTCAACGTCAATGGCGGCGCCACCGCGCTTGGCCATCCGATCGGCGCATCGGGCGCGCGCATCGTCGCCACCCTTTTGGGCGCGCTGGAAACACGCGGCCTCAAGCGCGGCGTCGCCAGCCTCTGCATCGGCGGCGGTGAAGCCACCGCCATGGCCGTCGAACTCGTATAATTCTGCCGGGAGAGGACAGATAATGGATATCAAGGGACTGGCCGCCATCGTCACCGGTGGCGCCTCCGGCCTCGGCCGTGCCACCGCGACCATGCTCGCGGCGCAGGGCGCCAAGGTCGCGATCTTCGACCTCAATGAGGAAGCCGGCAAGGCGGTCGCCGCCGAAATCGGCGGGCTTTATGTCGGCGTCAACGTCGCCGACGATGCCAGCGTCACCGCCGGGCTCGACACGGCGGAAGCCGCCCATGGCACCGCCCGCATCCTCGTCAACTGCGCCGGTATCGCCCCGGCCGTGAAGACGGTGGGCAAGGAAAATGTGCCTCATCCGCTCGACAGCTTCGCCAAGACGGTGACCGTCAACCTGATCGGCACCTTCAACATGATCTCCAAATTCGCGGCCCGCGCGGCAGCGGCCGAGGAGATGGACGGCGAGCGTGGCGTCATCGTCAACACCGCCTCGGTCGCGGCCTATGACGGCCAGATCGGCCAGGCCGCCTATTCCGCGTCGAAGGGTGGCGTGGTCGGCATGACCCTGCCGATCGCCCGCGATCTCGCCCAGCACAAGATCCGCGTCATGACGATCGCACCGGGCATCTTCCTGACCCCGATGCTGGAGGCCTTCCCCCAGCATGTGCAGGATGCGCTGGGCGCGCAGGTGCCCCACCCCAGCCGCCTCGGCAAACCGGCCGAATATGCCCAGCTGGTCGAATCAATCGTCCGCAACCCGATGCTGAATGGCGAGGTGATCCGCCTCGACGGCGCCATCCGCATGGCGCCGCGCTGATGAGCGGGTCGGGCAGCGGCGTGACGCTGGCGATCGCCGACGGCATCGCCCGGATCACGCTCGACCGGCCAGCGGTCGGCAATGCGATCGATCTGCCGCTCGCCCGCGCGCTGCTCGACGCCGCCATCCGCTGCGAGGGCGATGCGGCGGTCCGCTGCGTTGTCCTCACCGGCAATGGCAAGCTGTTCTGCGCCGGCGGCGATGTCGCGCTGATGGGCGGCGCGGGCGCGCAGCTCCCCACCGTCCTCGCCGAACTCATCGCCACCTTCCACGCCGCGGTCACCCGCCTCGCCCGCATGGCCAAGCCGCTGGTGACTTTGGTCAACGGCCCGGCGGCGGGCGCCGGATTCAGCCTCGCCATATTGGGCGATGTCGTGCTGTCCGCCCGCTCGGCCCATTATACCGCCGCCTATGGCGCGATCGGCCTCACTGCCGATGGTGGGCTTAGCTGGCTGCTGCCGCGCCTCGTTGGCCTGCGCCGCGCGCAGGAAATCATCCTCACCAACCGCCGCATCAAAAGCGAGGAAGCCGAAGCCATCGGCCTCATCACCCGGCTGGTCGATGATGACGCGCTGGAGGCCGAAGGGCTGGCGCTCGCCACCCGCCTCGCCGACGCGCCGACGGCGGCCTATGGCGCCGCCCGCACCCTGCTGCACGACAGTTTCGACACCGGTTTCGAGACCCAGCTCGACCGTGAATTGCGATCGATGGCGGTCGCCGGCGCCGGCGAGGCGCAGGAAGGGCTCGCCGCCCTGCTCGCCAAGCGTCCCCCGAATTTCAGAGGAGCCTGATCCATGGCCGAGGCCTATATTGTCGATGCCGTCCGCACCGCCGGCGGCCGCGCCCGCAAGGGCGGGCTGATCGACGTTCATCCCGCCGATCTGGGCGCCACCATTCTCAACGCGCTGGTCGATCGTACCGGCATCGATCCCGCCGCGATCGAGGATGTCATCGTCGGCTGCGTCAGCCAGGCGGGCGAACAGAGCTTCGCCTTCGGCCGCAACCTCGTCCTCGCCTCCAAGCTGCCCGACAGCGTCCCCGCCGTGACGATCGACCGGCAATGCGGCTCCTCGCAACAGGCGCTGCATTTCGCGGCGCAGGCGATCATGTCCGGCACCCAGGATCTGGTGATCGCGGCGGGCGCCGAAAGCATGACCCGCGTGCCGATGGGCTCCAATTTCCAGCTCCACGCTGCCGCCGGTCTGGGCGACGGCCCCTGGCCCAAAAGCATCCAGAAACGCTATGGCGTCGCCGAATTCAGCCAGTTCCATGGCGCGCAGGCGATCGCCGACAAATATGGCTTCACCCGCGAGGATATGGACGCCTATGCGCTCGCCAGCCACGCCAAGGCGGCGGCCGCGATCGACAGCGGCGCCTTCAAGGCGGAGATCGTGCCGGTGCTGACGCCCGAGGGTATTTTCGACACCGACGACGGCGTGCGCCGCGGCGGCACGATGGAGGCGATGGCCAGCGTCAAGACGCTGGAGGAAGGCGGCACCATCACCGCCGCCAATGCCAGCCAGATGACGGATGGCGCGTCGGGCGTGCTGGTGGCGAGCGAAGCGGCGATCAAGCGCTTCGGCCTCACGCCCCTCGCTCGCATCGTCAACCTGACCGTCACGGCGGGCGATCCGGTCATCATGCTGGAGGAGCCGATCCCCGCCACCCGCAAGGCGTTCGAACGATCGGGCCTGAAACTCGACGATATCGACCTGTTCGAGGTGAACGAGGCCTTCGCCTCCATCCCCATGGCCTGGCTCAAGGCGATCGGCGCCGATCCGGCCAGGCTCAACGTCCATGGCGGCGCGATCGCGCTCGGCCATCCGCTCGGCGCATCGGGCACCAAGCTGATGAGCACGCTCGTTCATGCGCTCAAGGCGCGGGGCAAGCGCTATGGCCTGCAAACCATGTGCGAAGGCGGCGGCATCGCCAATGTGACGATCGTGGAGGCACTGTGATGGCTTTGAAGACGCGTTTCACCGAATTGTGCAGCATCGAGCATCCGATCGTGCAGGGCGGCATGATGTGGGTCGGCCGCGCCGAACTGGCCGCTGCCGTCTCCAATGCCGGGGGCCTGGGCATTCTGACCGCGCTCACCCAACCGACGCCGGACGATCTGCGCCGCGAGATTGATCGCTGCCGCACGATGACCGACAAGCCGTTCGGCGTGAACCTCACCATCCTGCCCTCGGTCAATCCCCCGCCCTATGCGGAATATCGCCAGGCGATCATCGACAGCGGCGTCAAGATCGTCGAGACCGCCGGCCACAAGCCGCAGGAACATGTCGATGATTTCAAGGCGCATGGCATCATCGTCGTCCATAAATGCACCGCCGTCCGCCACGCCCTTTCAGCCGAACGGATGGGCGTCGATGCCATCTCGATCGACGGTTTCGAATGCGCCGGTCATCCGGGCGAGGACGATATTCCCGGCCTCATCCTAATCCCGGCGGCGGCCGACAAGCTCAGCATCCCGATGATCGCCAGCGGCGGCTTCGGCGACGGCCGGGGCCTTGCCGCCGCGCTGGCGCTGGGTGCCGAGGGCATCAACATGGGCACCCGCTTCTGCGCCACGGTCGAGGCGCCGATCCACCAGAATGTGAAGCAATTCCTGGTCGACAATGACGAGCGCGGCACCAACCTCATCTTCCGCAAGTTCAAGAATAGCGCTCGCGTCGCCAAGAACAGCGTGTCGGACGAGGTGGTCGAAATCTCGCTGCGCGAAGGATCGGTCTTCCCCGACATCCAGCCTCTGGTGTCGGGCGCCAAGGGCCGGGTCGCACTCGAAACCGGCGATCTGGACGCGGGCCTGATCTGGGCCGGGCAGATTCAGGGCCTGATCCACGACATCCCGACCTGCCAGGATCTCATCACCCGCATCGTCGACGACGCTACCGCCATCATCCAACACCGCCTTGCCGGCTTCATCACGCCGGAACTGGCGGCAGTAGGCTGACCTAATCCTGCGCCAGCAGCAGCGCCGCATACGGCGGCAATGCCATCCCCGGCGCGGCATCGCCAATCGCCGCGATGATCGCGCCGCGCCCTTCCACTTCCTCCGGCCAGGGCGCGGGTGTCGGCGACAGGTTGAAGATGCAGGTCAGCGCCTGGGCCTCTGTCACCCGGCGGAAGGCCAGGCACTGGTCGTCGGCACGCATGATATCCAGGCGCCCATGGCGCAACGCCGGATTCGCCTTGCGCAGCGCGATCATCGCGCGGGTGAAGTGCAGCAGCGACGCGGGGTCGCCCTCCTGCGCCGCCACGGCCCGCGCGACATTCTCCGCGCCCAGCGGCAGCCAGGGCTCGCCATCGGTAAAGCCCGCCTCAGCCGCATCGACCGACCAGGGCAGCGGCGTGCGCGCGCCGTCGCGCGACAGGGTCAGCGGCCAGTTGGCGATCGCCTCGGGATCCTGCAATTTCTCGAACGGGATATCGACCTGGGTTATGCCCAGTTCCTCGCCCTGATAGAGGATGACATTGCCGCGCAGCGCCATCAGCAGCAGCATCTTGAGCCGGGCGAACGCCGCCTGATCCTCCGGCGCGCACCAGCGCGACAGGGCGCGCGGCGCATCATGATTCTCGAACGCCCAGCTCGGCCAGCCCATGCCCGGTTCGTCCGGCCAGCGCGCCAGCGTGTCCGCGATCAGGCCCGGCGTCAGCGCCGGGGCATAGAGGAAGTTGAAGCCATAGGCGCTGTTGAGATGGCCTTCGCCCGCCGTATAGGCCTTCATCTCCTGCTCGGCGAGGTCGCCGCCCACCTCCGCCACGGTAAAGATCGCGCCATAGCGATCGGTCAGTGCCCGGATGCGCGCGACGAAATCGACCACGCCGGGATGCGACTGGCTGTAGCGGCGAATCTGATAGTCGAACGGCCGGGTGCGTGGCCCTTCCCCCTCGGGCGCGGGCGGATTGTCGCGCAATTCCGGGTCGTGCATCGCATGGTTGAGCGCATCGAGGCGAAAGCCGTCGACGCCCCGGTCCAGCCAGAATTGCATCGCGCCCAGCAGCGCATCCTGCACCGCAACATTGTGAACGTTGAGCTGCGGCTGGCTGGTCAGGAACTGGTGCATATAATATTGCCGCCGCCGCGCGTCCCAGGTCCAGGCCGGGCCGCCGAACACCGACTGCCAGTTGTTGGGCGGGGTGCCGTCCGCCCTGGGATCGGCCCAGACGAACCAGTCCGCCTTGTCATTGTCCCGGTCCTGCCGGCTCTGCGCGAACCAGGGGTGCAGGTCGGAACTATGAGCATAGACCTGGTCGATCGTGACCCGAATGCCCAGTTCATGCGCCCGCGCCACCAGCGCGTCGAAATCGGCGAGCGTGCCGAAGATCGGATCCACCCCGCAATAATCGGCGATGTCATAGCCGAAATCGCGCATCGGCGAGGGGAAGAAGGGCGAAATCCAGATCGCGTCCACGCCCAGCCGGGCGACATGCTCCAGCCGCGCGGTGATGCCCGGCAGGTCGCCAATGCCATCGCCGTTCGAATCCTGAAAACTGCGGGGATAGATTTGATAGAGGACCGCGCCCTTCCACCAGGGCCGATCGCCTGCATCACGACTGTCGGGAGCCATTTGCGCCACCCCATGTCCCAAGCCTGCGGCGCATCATGCCGCAGCGCCAGTCTACACGGCGGCGCGCGCAGGTGAAGAACTATGTTGCGGCTGCGAAGGGATCAGGGCGTATGTCGGGATCGCGTCACGCTGGAAATCAGCTGGTTGATGACGCACTCATCCTGCGCGGCGGATGCACAGATGCCGCACAGCCAGTCCAGACACCGAGCCAGAAATGCCATGGCCCTCTCCTTCTTCTTTATGCGCGCAGAATAACAGGATTCGCAGGCATGGAAAAGCGGGAGAAGAGGGCGGATCGGCGCCTATTGGTCGGCGCCGATCACCCGGTAGAGCAGGATGCGATTCTGCACCGCCGCCAGCTCAGTTGCGATCGCCGACTGCTGCGCGCTGTAGAGCGAACGCTGGCTGGTCAGCGAATTGAGGAAGGTGTCTATGCCCGCCCGATAGCGCTGGTCCGCCAGCGCATAATAGCGCTGGTTCGCCGTCACCAGCGCCTGCTGCGCCGCCTGCTGCCGGTCGATCGTGCCGGCCCGCGCCAGCCCGTCCGACACTTCCTGGAAGGCGGTCTGGATCACCTTCTCATATTGCGCGACATAGAGGTCGCGCTGCGCCTTGCTATAGTCCAGATTGCCGCGCGCGGCCCCGCCAAAGATCGGCATGCTGGCGGATGGTGCCGCCGACCAGGCAAAGCCGCCATCGCTGAACAGCGAAGACAGGGCCGAGCTGGCCACGCCGATCGCCGTGGTCAGGCTGATCTTGGGGAACATCGCCGCCCGCGCCGCGCCGATATCGGCATTGGCGGCTTTGAGCTGATGTTCCGCCTGCAGCACATCGGGCCGCTGCAGCAGCACGTCGGAGGAGAGACCGGCTGGCACCTTCGCGGTCGATTGCAACAGGCTATCGAGCGATTGCGGCAGCAACGCATCCTCGACCGGTGCGCCCACCAGCAGTTCCAGCGCGTTGCGGTCCTGCGCCACCTGGGTGACATTCGCCTCGATGTCGGAGCGCGCCTGCTCCACCGTGGTTTCGGCCTGATGCACGTCCAGCTTGCCGGCCAGGCCCGATGTGTTCAGCGTCTGGGTCAGTTTCAGGCTGCGCTCCGCGCTCGCCAGCGTCTGGCGCGACAGGGCCAGCAATTCCTGGTCCGCCGCCATGGTCGCATAGGCGTTCGCCGTCTCGGCAATCAGGGTGATGCGGGTCGATCGCATTCCTTCCTGCGTCGCCAGATAGGATTCGAGCGCCGATCGGGTCAGATTCTTGACCCGGCCGAACAGGTCGATCTCGAACGCGCTGAAGCCGACATCGGCGCTATAGCTGTTCTGCCGATTGTCGTTCTGGCGACTGAAGCTCGCCGCCGCGTCACCCGTGATCGTCGGCAGCTGCGCCGCCCGCTCGACCTTATATTGCGCCCGCGCCGACTGGACATTGGCCAGCGCCACCCGCAAGTCGCGATTATTGGCCAGCGCCCGATCGATCACGGTCTTGAGCCGCGTGTCGCCGATCAGCGCGGTCCAGGGCAGGCCCGCGGGTTCGGCGCTGGCCGGGGCATAGGCCTCACCCGTGGGGAAGGCCGGCGCCACCGGCGTTTGCGGCCGGACATATTTGGGCGCCATGTCGCACCCGGCCAGCACCAGCGCCGACAGCGGCATCATCATCCATGCAGCGCGGGTCATGCGGGCACTCCGTCCACGGGCGGTTCCTGGGCCGGCGGCTCGCCACCCGGCTTCTTCTTGTCCATGCCGAACAGGCGGGCGATCGAGACGAAGAAGAGCGGGACGTAGAAGATCGCCAGCACCGTTGCCGTCACCATGCCGCCGACCACCGCCGTGCCGATCGCGACGCGGCTCTGCGCGCCCGCGCCGGTGGCGATGGCGAGCGGAATGACGCCCGCGATGAAGGCCAGGCTGGTCATCAGGATCGGACGGAAGCGCAGCCGCGCCGCCTCCAGCGCCGCTTCCAGCGCATTGCGACCATTGCGATGCGCCAGTTCGGCAAACTCGACAATCAGGATCGCATTCTTCGCCGCCAGACCCATGGTGGTCAGCAGGCCGACCTGGAAGAAGATATTATTCTCCAGCCCGCGCAGCGTCACCGCCAGCACCGCACCGATCAGGCCGAGCGGAATGACCAGCAGCACCGACAGCGGGATCGACCAGCTTTCATAGAGTGCAGCGAGGCAGAGGAATACCACCAGCACCGACAGGCCATAGAGCAGGGGCGCCTGTCCGCCGGACAATTGCTCCTGATAGCTAAGGCCGCTCCAGGCATAGCTGGTGCCGGCCGGCAGCTGCTTCTGCAGTGCCACCATCCGGTCCATCGCATCGCCCGAGCTGGCACCCGGCGCCGACTGGCCCTGGATCTCGAAGGAGGACAGGCCGTTGAAACGCTGCACGCTGCTCGGCCCCATCACCCAATGGCTGGTGGCGAAGGCGGAAAAGGGCACCATCTCGCCGGTCGTGCTCGACCGCACCATCCAGTTGTCGAGATCGCTCGGCAAGGCGCGATAGGGGGCGTCGGCCTGCATATAGACGCGCTTCACCCGGCCGCGATCGACGAAGTCGTTGACATAGGTGCTGCCCCAGGCGGAGCTGAGCACATCGTCGACATTGGCCTGGGTCAGGCCCAGCACGGTCAGCTTCTCGGTATCGATGTCGATCTTGAGCTGCGGCGTATCCTCCAGCGAGGCCGCCCGCACCCCAGCCAGCACCGGATCCTGCTGGGCGGACGCGATCAGCTGGTTGCGCAGCTCCAGGAAGCGCTCGCGGCTGAGGCCGCCGCTGTTCAGCAGTTCGAAGGTAAAGCCGTTGGACTGGCCCAGGCCGCGGATTGCCGGCGGCGTCATCGCCAGCACCTTGGCATCGCGGATCGCGCCCAGCTGCTTGGTCGCCCGGTTGGCGATCGTGCCGGCCTCGTTCGTCTTGCCCTTGCGGTCGTCCCATGGCGCCAGGTTGATGAAGCCCTGGCCGACATTCTCGCCCTGCCCCTGGAAACTGAAGCCGGTCATGATGAAGGCGAAGGCGACATTGTCCTTCTCGTCATTCAGGAAATAGCTCTGCACCTGGTCGATCGCCGCATTGGTGCGGCTCGACTTGGCGCCGGACGGCAGCGTGACCTGCACCATCACCTGGCCCTGATCCTCGACCGGCAGGAAGCTGGTGGGCAGGCGCATGAACAGCACGACCAATATACCCAGCACCACCACATAGAGGCCCCAGAAGATACCCCGCTTGCCGATCACGCCCTGGGTGCGGCGGACATAGCCATTGGTCAGCCGCTCGAACCAGCGGTTGAACTTGCCGAACCAGCCCTTCTCGCGATGCGCCTTGTCGATCGGCTTCAGCATGGTGGCGCACAGGGCCGGCGACAGGATCAATGCGACCACGACCGACAACAGCATCGACGACACGATCGTGATCGAGAATTGGCGATAGATGACGCCGGTCGATCCGCCGAAGAAGGCCATGGGCAGCAGCACCGCCGACAGCACCAGTGCGATGCCGACCAGCGCGCTGCCAATCTCCATCATCGACTTGATCGTGGCGTCGCGGGGCGACAGCCCCTCTTCCTCCATGATGCGCTCGACATTTTCCACCACGACGATCGCGTCGTCGACCAGCAGGCCGATCGACAGCACCATGCCGAACAGGGTCAGCGTGTTGATCGAATAGCCGAACAGCGCAAGGATGCCGAAGGTGCCGAGCAGCACGACCGGCACCGCGATCGCGGGCACCAGCGTCGCACGCCAGCTCTGCAGGAAGACGAACATCACGATGACGACCAGCACGACCGCCTCGATCAGCGTCTGCACGACTTCCTCGACCGACAGCTTGATGAAGGGCGTGGTGTCGCGCGGATAGACGATCTTGTAGCCGTGCGGCAGGTTGCCGCCCAGTTCGGCGACGCGCGCCTTCACCAGTTCGGCGGTCTTGAGCGCGTCGGCGCCCGGCGCCAGCTGCAACGCCATGCCCGATGCCGGATGGCCGTTGAGGCGCGCGCTGGTGGTATAGCTTTCATTGCCCAGCTCGACGCGGGCGACGTCGGACAGGTGGACGACCGACCCGTCGCTCTGCGTCTTCACCACGATATTGCGGAACTGGTCCGGCGTTTCCAGGCGCGCACGCGCCGTGACGGTGGCGTTGATCTGCTGGTTCGCCGGTGCCGGATCGGCACCGATCTGGCCGGCCGACACTTCGATATTCTGCGCCTTGATCGCCGTTTCGACGTCCGACGGCATCAGCTTGACCGCGGCCAGCTTATAGGGGTCCAGCCAGATGCGCATCGCATATTGCGACCCGAAGATCTGGGTCGCGCCGATGCCGTCGATACGGGCGATCGAATCCTGGAAATTATTGACCAGATAGTCGGCAATGTCCGCCTGGGTGGCATTGTCGGTCTCGTCATAGAGACCCACCAGCATCAGGAAGTCGGTCTGCTGCTTGGTGACCGACAGGCCCTGCTGCTGCACGGCGCTGGGCAGGCGGCTCAGTGCCTGCTGCACCCGGTTCTGCACCTGCACCTGCGCGGTGTCGGGATCGGTGCCCTTCTGGAAGGTGACGGTGATGCGCGACTGCCCCGTCGATGTCGACGAGGAGGAGAAATACATGAGGCCGTCGATGCCGGTCAGCTGCTGTTCGATGACCTGGGTAACGCTGGTCTCGACCGTTTCGGCCGACGCGCCCGGATAGGTGGCGCTGATGCCGACGCCCGGCGGCGCGATGTCGGGATATTGGGCGACTGGCAGCGACAGCATGCCGCCGAGGCCCGCCAGCATGATGCCGATGGCGATGACCCAGGCAAAGATCGGCCGGTCGATGAAAAAGCGGCTCAGCACCGGGCCTCTCCTACTTCTTCGCCGCGACGGCGACGGGCTTTACCTTGTCGTCGGGCTGGACCTTGTCGGTGCCCTCGACGATCAGCCGGTCGCCGGCCTTCAGGCCTGCGGTGATCAGCCATTTGTCGCCGATCGCCTGCGCGGCGGTGACGGTGCGGCGCTCGACCTTGTTGTCCTTGGTCACGACCAGCGCGGTCGCGTTGCCCTTGGCGTCGCGGGCGATGCCCTGCTGCGGCGCCAGGATCGCGCCGGGCACGACCGACTGGGGCGCGACGACGCGCACGAACATACCGGGCAGCAGCATGCCGTCGGGATTGGGGAAGCGCGCGCGCAGCGTCACCGTGCCGCTGTCGACATCGACGATCGGCTCGGCAAATTCGATCCGCCCTTCCAGCGGATATTCGCTGCCATCGTCCAGCTTCAGCCGGATCGTCGCGCTGGCCGGCAGCGTCTTGCCCGCCGCCAGCGATCGCCGCAGCTGCAGCAACTGGCTGCTCGACTGGGTGACGTCGACATAGATGGGGTCAAGCTGCTGGATCGTCGTCAGCGGATCGGTCTGGCTGGCGGTCACCAGCGCGCCGGGGGTGAAGAGGGTGCGGCCGATCCGGCCGCTGATCGGGGCGCGCACCTGGGTGAAGGTCAGGTTCACATTGGCGGTGTCGAGCGAGGCGCGCGCCTGGCCCACGGCGGCCGCTGCCTGGCGCGCCGTCGCGATCACATCGTCGCGGTCCTGCGCGCTCACCGCCTCGGTATCGCCAAGGCCGCGATAGCGCTGTGCCTTGGCCTGTGCCGCTACCGCCGTCGCCTGCGCGCTCACCAGTGCCGCCTGCGCCTCGTCGCGCGACGCGCGATAGAGCCGTTCGTCAATCTGGTAGAGCGGCTGCCCCGCCGTCACCATCGATCCTTCGGTGAACAGCCTTTTCTGGATCACGCCGGTGATCTGCGGTCGGACTTCCGACTGCATGGTCGACACGGTGCGCGCCGGCAATTCGGACGAGACGGTCACATTCTGTGCCGCCAGCGTCACCACGCCCACTTCCACAGGCCCTTTCTTTGGCGCCTTTTCCTGTCCGCAAGCGGTGATCAGGATGCATAATGCGATCGGTGCGACCCGGAGGCTCCGGAGCTCTGTGAAAATGGGCATGGCTTCACATCGTTACCGCCGGCAGGCAGCGCCGACGATCGCCTGATCGCGATTTGAGGCGTATCCTGCTAGACCAAGTTGATATCCTGACGCATCATCATGTCGCGTGACATCCGAACGCGTATCGCTTTGTATCGCCCTGTATCATCCCCGGTAGAGGCACAGACTTTTGCAATATCCGCCGCTAGAAGCGCACCATGGCTGACCTGTCCGATCCCCGCCGCAACAGCGTCATCGTCGTCGACGATGATGCCGATATTCGCGGTCTGATCGTCGATCAGCTGCGACAGGAAAATTACGACCTGCTCTCTGCATCGAACCTCGCCGAACTGCGCCAGGCCCTGCGCGACCAGCCGGTTGACCTGATCGTGCTCGATCTCAACCTGCCCGATGGCGACGGCCTGTCGCTGTGCCGCGAGCTGCGCGGCGAAGGATCGGGCATCCAGATCATCATGGTGACGGCGCGCGGCAGCGCGATCGACCGCGTGCTGGGGCTGGAACTGGGCGCCGACGATTATCTGACCAAGCCGTTCGAGCCGCGCGAGCTGCTGGTGCGCATCCGCAACCTGCTGCGCCGCCCCCGCGTCGAGGCCCCGGCACCCGCCGACCAGTCCCGCTATGCCGTCTTCGGTCCCTGGCGGCTCGATCTGCTGCAACGCCGGCTGATTGCCCCCGATGACCGGCTGGTGATGCTGTCCTCCGCCGAATTCCGCCTGCTCTCCCGCTTCATCGAGGAGCCCAATGTCGTGCTGGCGCGCGAGACGTTGCTGCCCGAACGACGCGCCACCGCCGCCTTTGACCGCACCATCGACCTGCAGGTCAGCCGCCTGCGGCAGAAGCTGGCCGGCGCCACCGGCGGCGCCGACCTGATCCTGACCGTTCGGGGCGAAGGCTATGTCCTCGCCAGCCCGGTGCGCTACGAATGATCGGCCAGCCGGTGCAGCGCGTGCGGGATTTCTTCCGCTCGATGGCGGGGCATATCTTCGTGCTGCTGACCGTCGGCATCTCGCTCTCGGCCATCCTCGCGCTTGCCGTATCGGAACAGGGCCGCCGCCATGATTTCGAACGCGTCCGCCGCCAGCGCGTGCTGGCCAGCGCCTTCGACGTCGCCGACCGGTTGCGCCGCGATCCGGTGCGCGTCCAGCAGATGCTGGAAAATCACGGCATTGTCGGCGCTTCCATCGCCCCTGACGGCATCTCCATCAACGAGCCCGATCCCGATCTCGAAGCCGCGCTCGCCCGGCGTTTCGGGCCCCGCGCCCAGCCGGAGGCGGGCCAGGTGCCCTTCGGCCTCTGCTTCCCGGACAAGGATGCCGGGCGCAGCCGCGCCGCCGGCCTGATCGACGCGCCCCGGCCCGATTGCTGGATCGTGCGCATGACCGACGCGACTGGCCAGCGCCGCGGCATGGCGCTCACCTTCCCGCGCCTCGCCCGACCGCCCAGTTCGCTGTTCAGTCCGGCCTATCTAGTCGTCATCCTGCTCTCGGCCGCCGGCCTCTCGATCCTGATCGGCCGGATCGCCGCCAAGCCGCTGCGCCGCCTGTCCCAGGCCGCCGAAGCCTTTTCCGTGTCGCGCGACCCGGAGGAGATTCCCGAGCGCGGGCCGGAGGAGGTGCGCGCCGCCCTCTCCACCTTCAACCTGATGCAGCGCCGCGTCCGCGCCGGTTTCACCGAACGGACCCAGTTGCTGGCGGCGATCAGCCATGATCTTCAGACCCCGCTCACCCGGCTGCGGCTGCGGCTGGAGCTGGTCGAGAATGAGGAACTGCGCGCCCGCCTGCTGCAGGATCATGAGGCGATGCAGAGGCTGGTGCGCGAAGGGCTGGACCTTGCCGCCAGCACCGAGACGCATGAGGAATGGTCGGTGATCGACCTTGATTCCCTGCTCGCCAGCATGGCCGAGGATGCGCAGGAACTGGGCGCCCCGGTCCAGTTCGCCGCCGGCTGTGGCGCGTCGGTCCGGGTCAAGCCCAATGCGCTGACCCGCTGCATGAGCAATCTGGTCGACAATGCCGTCAAATATGGCGGATGCGCAAAGATCAGCTGCCTGCGCACGCCCGGCCATGTCACGATCGAGATACGCGACCATGGTCCCGGCATCCCGCCGCAGGATCTGGACCAGATGTTCGAACCCTTCACCCGCGGCGCCAGCAGCCAGCCGGGTGGCCGGCACGGCACCGGCATCGGCCTCACCATCGCGCGGTCACTGGGCCTCAGCTTCGGTGCGATCGTCGCGCTGCGCAATGCACCCGATGGCGGGCTGATCGCCAGTATCGAGATGAAGGCGGCCTAAACCGCGCCGACGACCATCAGCGCCAATGCCAGCAGCAGCCCGCCACGCGCCAGCCGGGGCCCATAGGTCAGCGCCAGCAGCACCGCCCCCGCCATCAGCGGCAGCAGCCCGCACCAGGTGACGACGCCGATCCCGTCGGCGCCGGCCAGGATCGCGCCGAGCAGCGACAGGGCAATCGCGCTCCAGCCGAGCAGCGGCAGATGCCGGGCCAGCCCATGGCGTTGCCAGGGGCCAAGCAGCGCCGGTCCATGCCGCGTCATCGCCGCCGCCAATGCGAAGAAACCGATATAGAGCAGTCCCGCGACGATCATGCCGGCTGCTCCCGCATCCGCCGTCGCGCTGGCGTTGGCGCATTGCGCCGCCGCATCTGCCGACGCACGATCAGCGCAAGCGCGCCGGCCATGGCCAGGAACAGAAGATTGCCGGCCAGCAGGACCGGTTCGGTCGACCAGACCGGCCCCAGCACCGCCGCCAACGCGCAGGCAAAGGCGAGCAGCCCCATCATCAGCGGCCAGCCAATGGCCGGACGCAGCGCCAGCCCGGCCAGCACGGCCGCCGCCGCCGTCCACAAGGCCACGGACACTTCCGCGTCCGGCCGCCCCGCCATGCCGATCGGCAAGAGGCGATTGGCGATGAAATAGGCCACGGCGCCCAGCGGCACGCCGGTGATCACGCCGACATTCAGCCGTTCAAGGATGCGATTGCCGATCGAGAGCGGCTGGCGCTCGCGCCGCTTGGCGATCCACAGCACCATGCCGGTCGAGATCGCCAGCGTCAGCATCGCCCCGCCCAGCACATAGAGCCAGCGCGTCGCCATCGGTGCGAAGCGCGCCATGTGCAGCCCATAGGCCACCTGATAGGTGCGCATCGCCGGCCGCCGTTCGACCCAGCTCTTGAGCAGCCGGCCGGTGGTCCCGTCAAAACTCGCCTGCCCCCGCATATAGCCGATCGTGTCGGCATCGGACTGATAGACGGTGACGACCGATGCCGCGTCGCCGGGATTGAACACATAGACGCGGCCGACATGGCCGCCGCCAAATGCGCGCTCGGCCGCTGTCAGCATCGGTGCGATCGGCGCCAGCGACGCGGGCTTGCCGGCCGCCGGACGGGTCACCGAACCCGGCGCCAGCGCCTCGTACATCTCCATCACCTTGTCACCATAGCCGGCACTGATCGGCCAGGGCATGTTGAGCGACGCCAGCGTCAGCAGCCCGGTGAAGGTGATCATCAGGTGGAAGGGCATGGCCAGCACGCCGGTCGCATTATGCCCGTCGAGCCAGGACCGCTGCCCCTTGGCCGGGCGGAAGGTGAAGAAGTCCTTGAAGATGCGCTTGTGCGCGATGATGCCGGTGACCAGCGCGACCAGCATGACCATCGCCGCCAGCGAGGCGAGCAGCCGGCCCCAGGGATAGGGAATCTCCAGCTCGAAATGGAGGCGGTAGAAGAATTCGCCGCCCAGCGTCTCGCGCGCAACCGGCGCGCCGGTCACCGGATCGAGCGCGCGATACAGATAGTCGCTGCCCTGGTCATAGGAGGCCTCGACCGTATTGGCCCGGCCGTCAGGCGCGGTCAGATACCAGCCGGTGGAACCGGGCGCATTTTTCGACAGCCAGCCGGTCGCCGCGACGATCGCGCTCTTGCTGTCCGCCTGCGCCGTCACCTCGGGCCGCATCCAGCGGCCGATCTCCGGCTTGAAGACGCTGAGCGTCCCGGCCAGGCACATGACGAACAGCACATAGCCCAGCAACAGCCCGGTCCAGCCGTGCAGCCAGGCCATCGCCTGCCGCACGCCATCCCGCACCATCGCCGATGCCCCGCTCATGCAAAGCCTCCGCTCGTCCAGACCAGCCCAGCCAGCAGTGCGGAAAGAACTATCACGCCGCCGAGCGCCACCCAGGGGCCGCGTGCGAGGAAGGCCCACACGGTTACTGCTGGCGCAAACAGATAGGAGAACATGGTCGCCACCGTCACCGCCTCCAGCCGGCCCATCGGCAGGGTGCGGGCCAGCAGCATCGCCGCCAGCGCCGCCACCGCATAGGCGCCCACCGTGCCCGCGAGCGTGCGCAGCGCGACATTGCCGCGATAACGCCAGCCGCTACGGGCGCGCAGAGCCGCCGCCTTCGTCAATAGTCGACGCTCAAGGTGAACACCGCCGTGCGCGGCGCGGCATAGAAGGCCTGGCCCCACATCAGGCTGCCCAGATATTTGGTGTTGGTGACATTCTTCACGTTCACGCTCGCCCGCAGATGATCGACCACCCGGATACCCGCCATCAGGTCGAGCACGGCATAGCTCTTCTGCTTAACGACCACATCGCCCATGTAAACATCGCCGTCATAGACATCGGTCAGCGTCGTCTTGATCGCATTCTGCCAGCGCAGCTGCGCGCCCAGCTTCAGGTCGTTGAGCTGCGGCACCTGATAGGTGGTGGCCAGCTTCAGCGACTTGGTCGGCAGCCAGGTGCGGGTGTCGTTGCCCTCGTCATCCTCGATATCATATTGGGTATAGCCGCCGCTCAGCGTCCACTGGTCGGTGATCTTGCCCGCCACTTCCAGCTCGAAACCGGTCGAGGTGGTATCGACGCCGGCATAATAGCTGCCGCCGACCTTGCCCGGTCCATCCTCGCCAAAGGTGCCGGCATAGTCGGCCAGCCCCTTCTGCTTGGCGCGGAACACGGTGGCCGTGGCATAGAGGCGATCGCCGAACCAGCTGCTCTTGATGCCGCCCTCGATGCTGGTGCCCTTGGCCGGATCCAGCTTGCGATTATTCGCGTCGACCTCGGCCTGCGGATTATAGATATCGGTATAGCTGGCGTAGAGGGTGACGTTGGGCGTCACGTCATAGAGCAGGCCGAGATAGGGGCTGATCTTGTGGTCGTCGCGCGCCTGATCGGTGCCATAGGAAGTGCCGGACGACTTGATCCACATCGCGCTGGCGCCGATCACGCCCTTCAATTGGTCGGTGAAGTTGAGATGCGCCGCGCCATAGAGGCGGGTCAGCTCGTCGCTATATTTGGCGGCCAGATATTCGCCCGGATAATCCGGCTCGGTCACCTGCGCGCTGCCCCAGTCATAGACCGACGGATAGACCAGCGCGCTGTCCTCGGCGAAATTCTCCCACTCCTTGGCATTGGACTTGGCGTAGGAGAGGCCGATCACCAGCTTGTGCTCGCGGCCGAACAGGCTGAACGGGCCGGTCGCGCTGAAATCGCCCAGATATTGCTTATAGTCGGACGGGTAGATGCCCGCCATGCCATAGACGCCCTCGCCGGTTTCCTTGTCGGGATAGCCATAGGCATAGAGCAGCTTCGCATTCTCCTGGAAGCGCTTGTAGGTGAACATGCCGCTCAGCGTCCATTGGCCCATGGTATAGACCAGTTCGCCAAAGCTATTCTGGTCCTTGGTGTTCCAATAGGTCCAGTCGGCCGAGGTGGTCGCCGAGCGCGCATAGTCGATCCGGGTGCCGTCGGTGAACACCAGCGGCATCGCCCCCCACAGCACGCCGTCGGCGTCATTTTCCTGGCGCGTGTAACCGACCGTCGCCTTGAGATCGGGCGTCACCTGCCAGGCGAGGATCGCGCCAAAAACGTCGCGATTGATATGGTTATAGTCCAGATGCGTGTCGCGATCCTCATGCGCATAGATGAAACGCGCCGACACCGTATCGGTCACCGGGACATTGACGTCGCCCTCCACGCGCCACAGGTCACGCGAACCGACCTGGGCCGTGCCCTTGGCCTGAAACTCGTCGAGCGGCCGCTTGCGGACATAGTTGATCGTCGCCGACGGATTGCCGATGCCGGTCATGATCGCATTGGCGCCGCGCACCGCCTCGACATTCTCGAACAGGGCGGTGTCGAGGTCGCCGAACTGGATGCCCCAGGCGAGCGGCAGGCCGACGCCGTCGACCTGGAAGTTGGACACGTCGAAGCCGCGCGAGTTGAAGTAGGTGCGGTCCGTCTCGACGCGCTCGACATTGATGCCGATCGTCTGGTCGAGCAGGTCGTTGACATTGGTGATCGCGAAATCCTCGATCCGCTCGCGATTGATGATCGTCACCGACTGCGGCGTCTCGCGCACCGACAGCGACAGGGCGGTGGCGGAACTGGACGGCTGGTTGGCGGCGGTCACGACGATCCGCGACGCGTCCTCTGCGGCGTTGTCCGCTTCTGCCGCGCGGGCGACATGCGGCATCACGACAAGGGCAAAGCTGCTGCTCAACAGGAAGCGGCGCAAGGACAGACGCATTATGATTTCCCCGATGGCTCTCTATCTGCGCCGCGCGTTAGGCATGTCCAGAATGCGAGTCAAACGCATTAGCATTGCATGCGCGCTACAATCGCGCCACGAAGATGAAATTTTGTTCATGTCTGGAACGAAGCTGGTCGGTTTCTCCTTTGTAAACCGGCACCTGCCCGTGCCTCCTGCCCAGGGAGTATCCGACCATGACAAACGCACCGCCCCGCCGATCGATCGCCGCCCTGATATTGGGCATCGTCTTCGGCCTTATCGGGCTGGTGCTGACCGGCGGGGGTGCCTGGCTGCTGATCTCGGGCGGCTCGCCCTATTATCTGGTCACCGGCATCGCCCTGATCGTCGCGGGCGTGCTGCTGGCGCGCGGGCGCAAGGCCGGCGGCTGGCTCTACATTGTCATCTTCGCTGTCACTTTGCTCTGGGCCTATTGGGAAGTGGGCCTTGATCCCTGGGCACTGGTGCCGCGCGTCGTCGCCCCGCTGGTCCTCCTGATCGCGCTGCAACTGGTCTGGCCGACGCTCGACCGCAGCGCGGGTCGCTGGCGCCGTGCATGGGTCGGGGTGGCTGTCACTTTCGCTGTCGCGATCGGCTTTTTCTGGAGCATCGCCGGCAACTTCATCCCGCCGGTGCTGCAGGGTCTGCCCGACGCCCGCTATGCCATGGCCGATCCCTCGATCGGCACCACCGGCACCGACTGGCCGGCCTATGGCGGCACCAACAGCGCCCGGCGCTATTCGCCGCTCGCCCAGATCACGCCGGCCAATGTGGGTAACCTCAAGCGCGCCTGGCTGATCCACACCGGCGACCTGCCGGCCTCGGCCCAGATCCGCAACACCTATGGCGCGGAAAACACGCCGCTCAAGATCGGCGACACCCTCTATGTCTGCACGCCCAAGAGCATGGTGATCGCGCTCGATCCCGCCACCGGCAAGCAGAAATGGCGCTTCGATCCCAAGGTGTCGGACGAGGCCATTCCCTATACCGCCGCTTGCCGCGGGGTGAGCTATTATGCCGTGCCCGGCGCCGCGGCCGACGCGCCCTGCGCCCAGCGCATCATCCTCGGCACGCTCGATGCGCGGATCATGGCATTGGATGCCCGCACCGGCCAGCAATGTCGCGACTTCGGCAACAATGGCCAGGTCCGCATCACCGACGGCATGGGCCAGGTCCCTCCGGGCTATGTCTCCATCACCTCGCCGCCGACCATCGTGCGCGGCGTGATCGTCACCGGCCATCAGGTGCTGGACGGGCAGGATCGCTGGGCGCCGTCCGGCGTGATCCAGGCCTATGACGCGGTCACGGGCAAGATGCGCTGGGCCTGGGACATGATGCACCCGGAACGCAGCGGTCCGCCGCCGGCCGGCCAGACCTATGCCCGCGGCACCCCGAACATGTGGACGATCGCCTCGGGCGACGAGCAGCTTGGCCTCGTCTATCTGCCGATGGGCAACAGCGCCGCCGATTATTACAGCAGCCTGCGCCGGCCAGAGGAAAATCGCTACGCCACCTCGCTGGTCGCGATCGACGTGATGACCGGCAGGCCGCGCTGGAATTTCCAGGCGGTGCGCAAGGATGTGTGGGACTATGATTTCGGCGCCCAGGCGACCCTGATCGATTTCCCGACGGCGCGCGGTCCGGTGCCGGCGATGCTGCTGCCCAGCAAGCAGGGTGACATCTATGTGCTCGATCGCCGCACCGGCCGGCCGCTGACCCCGGTCGGTGACATCAAGGCGCCGCAGATCGGCGTGGAGCCAGCGCAGCGCGCCGCGACCCAGCGCATCTCGCTCTACCATACGCTGCGCAAGCCCGACCTCACCGAAAAGGACATGTGGGGCATGTCGCCGATCGACCAGATGATCTGCCGCATCCAGTTCCGCCGGGCGAGCTACAAGGGCTTCTTCACCCCGCCAGAGGCCGACAAGCGCTCGATCGAATATCCCGGCTATAATGGCGGCACCGACTGGGGCGGCATCGCCGTCGATCCGGCACGCGGGGTGATCGTCGCCAATTATAACGACATGCCCAACTATGTCCGGCTGGTGCCCCGCAAGGAAGCCAACAAGAAGGGCTGGGCGCCGCGCGACCAGGCACGCGGCGAAATTGGCGGGGCGGAAGGCGCGGGCGATCCGCAGGCGCACACCCCCTATGCGATCGACGTCAATGCCGGCTGGCGCCTGCCCTTCACCGGCCTGCTCTGCAAGCAGCCCCCCTATGGCGGGATCCGCGCGATCGATATCGCCACCGGCAAGACCATCTGGGATCGTCCCTTCGGCACCGCGCGCACCAACGGACCGTTCGGTATCCCCTCGATGCTGCCGCTGACGATCGGCACGCCCAATAATGGCGGGTCGGTGGTGACGGCGGGCGGACTGATCTTCGTCGCCGCGGCGACCGACAATCTGATCCGCGCGATCGACCTCAAGACCGGCAAGACTTTGTGGCAGGACGTGCTGCCCGCCGGTGGTCAGGCGACGCCGATGACCTACAGCCAGAATGGCAAGCAATATCTGGTCATCATGGCCGGCGGTCATCATTTCATGCAGACGCCGGTGGGCGATGCACTGATCGCCTATGCCCTGAACTGACGGGCCGTGCCGCCGCTCCCGCCTACAGGGCGAGGGCGGCGGTCAGCATCAGTGCCTGCGCCTGATCCTCCGGCCGCGCCGCGCCGGAGGCATCGGCGCGCAGGAGCCGGCTGCTCGCCAGTTGGTCGGGGTCGGTGAGGTGCAGGCCCACCCGCATCGGTCGACGCCCGGCCAACGCATAATCGATGCCGGCCTCCAACCGCAGGCCGCCATCATCCTGCATCAGCGCCGGCGCGCTGCTCTGCGCCGCAGCAACCCGGCATCGCCATGGCCCCAGCGCCCACAGTCCTTCCAGCATCAGCTGCTGTTCCTGCACGCGGCCGCCCCGCTCCGGGCGCAGTCGCGCCATATGGTAGCGCGCCGACAGGCTGAGCGCGGGCGTCAGCCGATGTTCCGCCCGCATCGCCAGCCCCCGCACATGCGCCGACCCGCGATTGACCGGCAGATAGCCGTCCTCGACGAAGGCCAGCCGGTCCTGAACATCGCCGTCAAAGGCATCGACCGCCAATGTCAGGTCCGGCGCCACCATCCAGTCGCTGCCCAGCCGCATGCGGCTGTCGCGTTCCGGCCGCAAACCGGCCTGCAATGTGCGGAACGCCTCGCGCGTCAGCCCCAGCGCACCCGACAGGCCGACCCCGGCATAGGCCTCTATCGTCTCGCGATAATCCGCGCGCAGGGTGACGCCGGGCGCGGCGTCATAGGCCAGCCGCCCCGTCGGCAAGAACAGGTCGCGGCTCTTGATTGCGTCGCTGCCATAGAGCGCCGTCACATTGGCCCCGCGATTGTTGAGCTTGGCCCCCTGCCAGCCCAGTTCGGCCTGCAAGCCGTCCGCCAGTGACAGGCTGCCATGGGCGTCGACCAGCATCAGACTGCTGCGCGGCTGGGCATCGCCGGACAGGTCGGCGGGCAGCGGCACCGCGCCGATCCGCCGCGCGGGCAGCGCCACCATCCGGTTGCGCTTGCGCTGGACCGCGATGCCGATCGCCGCCGGCTCGGCCGGCGATGGCGCCAGTTCGACCGCATAGATGCGCGCTGGCTTCGCTGCGCCGTCCAGCGGCGCGGGCAGCAGGGAAAACCGCAAGGGCCGTTTCAGCACAAAGCCGCCATGGTCGGAGTTAATCGTCTGCGCCAATGCCGGGACCGCGAACGCCAGGGCTGCCAGCAGCACCACCATCCAGCGGATCATCGTCATGACGCCACCTGCGCCAATTGGATAGCGGCCCCGGCGCGACGTTCCGGTTCATAGGCGATCATATAGCCGAAATGGTCGGACAGCGGCGCACCCTCCGTCTCCGTACCAAAGGGCACGGCCGTGTGGACGGCCCGCATCGGCCGGCCACGATCGTCGCGCGCGAACAGCCAGTCCTTGCCGCGCGCGCTCGCCTGTTCCAGATCGCGATGCGTGCCGGCATCGGATGGCAGGCTGTCCGCCAAAGCCCGCCGCGCGCCGCCCAGATGCGCCGCGACAAAGCCCATGCCCGCCCGCGCCCAGCGGGCGAAGAAGGCGTGGATGCGGTTGCGATCACCGCCGATATTGAGGTCGCCGCCCAGGATGATCGGCTGTCCGGCCGGCACATGGGCACGCACGAAGTCGGTCAGCAACCCGGCCTGCCGGTCGAATGCCCGCTGCGACCGGGCGATCGCCACGCCCGCCGCCTTGCGCGCGTTGAGATGGGTGTTGACGATGCTGACCGGCCGGTCGAAGCCCGGCACCGCCAGATGGGCGATCAGCACGCCCTTGTTCGCCAGGCAATCGAAGCCGGCGCAGGCGAAATCGGGAAAGGCCATGCGGTCGATGCCGGCGATCGGATAATCGGACAGGATCAGCAGACCGCTGTTCAACTGCTTGGGTGCCGTCTCGCCCCGGTCCCAGCGCGCCGCCTGCAGAAAGTTGCGGTCCTCCGTCCCCGCCGCGATCGCGGTGCGCAATCCGCTGTCCGGTCCGATCGCGACATGGGCATAGCCGGCGCGGCGCGCCAGTTGCGCGGCCTGCGGCGAAAAGGCTTCCTGCAGCAGGACGATATGCGGCTGGCGCCCGACCCGGCGCAGCGCCGCCAGCCGATCGGCGATACGGCCCAGCGCTTCGTCCCGGCCAAACGCGACCGGCCAGGGCAGGCCCATGACATTATAGGTCATCACCGACAGCGGCCTATCCGGCTGCGGCGCGGTCATCGCTAGCCCGGCAGCGTCGCTCTGCCGGCTTTCGCCCTGCGATCCCGTGGCAGCCAAGACCGCCAGGCTCGCGACCAATATGGCACGCAAAGGCTTCGCCATCCCTCATTCCCCTGCGTCCTTCCTAGCAGGCGCATGAGTCACGCTCGTGTCGTTCGCGCGGCAGTGGGGTTAAATTTTGAAGGCGGCAATCGTCATCCGACCGACGCCGGACTGTCATCTTCGCCGTCAGCTTGCGGGCGGACGGTTCCAGCTGATAGGGGAACTCAGACCCGCCCAGACGGCAATGAAGAGGACCCCATGGCCTATTTCCGGCGGCTTGATGCCCGCCATTTCACCCCGACGGAACTGGTCGGCGGCGCCTGGAACGTGACGGAGCAGCATGTTGCCCCCGCGATCGGCCTGCTGGCCCATGCGATCGAGGTGGACGCCAAATCCCGCCGGCCCGATCCGCTGCAACTGGGGCGCCTGTCCTATGATATCCTGGGCACCATCCCGCTCGATACGGTCGAAATCGACGTCAGCGTCATCCGACCCGGCCGCACCATCGAACTGGTCGAAGCGCGGCTCAGCCATGGCGGCCGGCCGGCAATCCTGCTGCGCGCCTGGCTGGCCCAGGCTTATGACACAAGCGCGATCGCCGGCGGCGGCTTCGATCCCATTCCCGGCCCGGAAACCATGGCACCCTGGGACGGCACCGGCGAATGGCCCGGCGGCTTCATCGCCAGCATCGATGCCCGCCGCCAATATGTCGCGCCGGGCCGCGCCATTGGCTGGATTCGCACGTCCCATGCGCTGATCGAGGATGAGGCGGTATCACCGCTCGCCCGCGCCATGGGGCTGGTCGATACCGCCAATGGCCTGGCACCCCTGGTATCGACCGCCGACGCCGCCTTCCCCAATCTGGACCTCACCGCCCATATCTTCCGCGCGCCGGTCGGCGAATGGCTGGGTTGCGATGTCACCGTTTCCTTCGGCGCCGACGGCATCGGCCTTACCCACAGCATCCTGCATGACCGGGACGGCGCGATCGGCACCGTGTCGCAATGGCTGACGATCCGTCCGCGCTGATCAGCCGGCGAACAATCCTGCCTCGAATGCGGCGCGCTCCAGTTGTTCCCTGAAATCGGGATGGGCGATGGCGATCAAGGCCTTGGCCCGCTGCCCCACCGACTTTCCCTTGAGGTCGGCCAGGCCATATTCGGTGACGATCAGATGCGTGTCCATGCGCGGCGTCGTCACCGGCCCGTCCAGACGCGGGGTGATGCGGGAAATCGTGCCCTTCGCCGCGGTCGAATGGCAGGCGATGATCGATCGTCCACCACGCGAAGCATAGGCGCCGCGCACGAAATCCACCTGTCCGCCGGTGCCGCTGAATTGTCGCCCGTTGACGAATTCGGAATTGCAGGCGCCGTGGAAATCGACCTGCAGTGTCGCGTTCACCGACACCATATTGTCATTGCGCGCGATCAGGAACGGGTTGTTCACATAATCAACCGGATGCGCCTCGACCGCCGGATTGTCGTGCAGGAAATCATAAAGCGCCTGATCGCCAAGTGCGAAGGTGTAGATCGCCTTGCCGGCATGGATCTGCTTGCGGCTATTGTCGACCACGCCCGACTGCATCAGTCCGGCGAGGCCCGTGGTCATCATCTCGGTATGGATGCCCAGATGCCGATGGTTGGCGAGACCCGCGCACACCGCCTCCGGCAGCGCACCAATCCCCATCTGCAGGCAATCGCCATCGCGGATCAGGCCAGCGACGGTCGCGCCGATCGCGTCGTCAACCGCCGTGCGGGTGATGGCCGGTAGAGTCGGCAGCGCGACATCATGCTCGACCAGCGCGGTCACGGCCGACAAGGGGATCATGCAGTCGCCTTGGACATAGGGCATATGCGCATTGACCTCCAGGATGATCCGGGTGCCCGGCTTGCGCGCCACCGCCAGCGCATAGTCGACATCGGTTCCCAGGCTGAAATTGCCGTCCGCATCCATCGGCGCGACCGTCGCGATCAGCGTGTCGACGCCGACATGCTCGACCATGGCGCGCGGCACCTGGCTGAAATGGCAGGGCAGGAAATCCACCATCGGCAGATGCGCGTCGCCATGCTGGCGATCCAGCGTCCGTTCGACGCCGCCATGGAACAGGCTCATCGGCGTGATCCGGTCGCGCAGCGCGAAGTCGAACACACTGGCCCCGGCGATCCCGGTGCAGAGCATATAATAGATACGCAGATCAGCGACAGAACCGGACCGGGCGCGTTCGGCAAGGGCAGCGAGCAGGGCGGGCGGCTGACCGGTACCCAAAGCCATGCAGATCTTCGCACCCGACGGGATCAGCGCCGCCGCCTCCTGCGCCGAACGCCGTGTCTGCTGATATAATGCCTGGTCGCCCTTTGGGGTCATGGATCGCCTCTCTCCTGTGGTCGATCCCTAACCTATAGCGGCCAGCGCGCGTTTCACCACGCGGCAAAAGGACCAAGGGCGGGTCCGGTCGCCCGGCCCGCCCTTGCCTTCTCCCCCTCAGGAGACGCGTCAGCCCATGGTCGGGATGACGAAGCTCTGATCCAGCACCGCGCCGCCGCTCGGCCAGCGCTGGGTGACGGTCTTGACCCGTGTGTAGAAGCGCACGCCGTCCATGCCATATTGGTTCATGTCGCCGAAGCCCGAGCGCTTCCAGCCGCCGAAGCTGTGATAGCTGACCGGCACCGGGATCGGCACGTTGATCCCGACCATGCCGACCTCGACATTGGCGCAGAAGCGGCGCGCGAAATCGCCATTGCGGGTGAAGAGCGCGACGCCGTTGCCATATTGATGCTTGGTCGGATAGCTGATCGCTTCCTCGAACGTTTCGGCTCGGACCATCTGCAGGACGGGACCGAAAATCTCTTCCTGATAGCTCTTCATCTGCGGCGTCACGCGGTCGAGCAGGGTCGGGGCGAGGAAGAAGCCATCCTCATAGCCCTGCAGCGCGAAGCCGCGACCGTCGATCACCAGTTCGGAGCCTTCATCGACCGCCATCTGGATATAATTTTCGATCCGCGCCTTGTGCGCGGCGCTGACCACCGGGCCATAATGGGCATCGGGATCGCTCGGCACGCCAACACGCAGCCCGGCGATACCCGCCTCCAGCTTGGCACGCAGCGCCACCGCGGTCTGCTCGCCCACCGGCACCACCACCGGCAGCGCCATGCAGCGTTCGCCGGCCGAACCATAGGCCGCACCCAGAATATCGGCGACCGCCTGATCCAGATCGGCATCCGGCATGACGATGCCGTGATTCTTGGCGCCACCCATGCACTGCATCCGCTTGCCGTTCGAAGCGCCCCGGCCATAGACATATTGGGCGATGTCGGACGAGCCGACGAAACTGACCGCCTTGATCGCGGGATGATCGAGGATCGCGTCCACCACCTGCTTGTCGCCATGGACGACGTTCAGGATGCCGGCCGGCAAGCCCGCTTCCATCGCCAGTTCGGCCAGGCGCACCGGGACAGAGGGATTGCGCTCGCTGGGCTTCAGGATGAAGGCATTGCCGCAGGCGATCGCCGGCGCGAACATCCACATCGGAATCATCGCCGGAAAGTTGAACGGGGTGATGCCGGCCGCGATGCCGATCGGCTGGCGCAGTGAATAGACGTCGATGCCCGGACCTGCCCCTTCGGTATATTCGCCCTTCAGCAAATGCGGGATGCCACAGGCAAATTCGACCACGTCGAGGCCGCGCTGGATATCGCCTTTGGCATCGGAATGAACCTTGCCATGTTCGACCGACAGCAGTTCGGCCAGTTCGTCCATATGCTGTTCGATCAGCGCCTTGAGATTGAACATCACGCGGGCGCGGCGCTGCGGGTTCATCGCCGCCCAGGCGGGTTGGGCGGCCTGCGCATTGGCGACGGCTTCATCCAGTTCGCTGGGCGCCGACAGGCGGACCTGCGCCTGCACCTGGCCGGTGGCGGGATTGAAGATGTCGCCCAGGCGCGTCGACGCCGATGCGCGATGCTGCCCCCCGATGAAATTGTCGACTATGCGCATGCTGCCCTCTCGAAACGGATCGGGTCGGCCATAAAGGAGGATCGGAAGGGTCGGAACCGGCCAGCCGATTTGATCGCGGGGACGGTGGATCGGCGCCGCGCTTGCCCGGTCGGCGCTTCTTTCGCATGGCTCATCCATCGACAGCGGAGCGAGCATGGCCGGGACAGGAGCAGGACGGCGGATCACCGCCGCAGGATGGGACATACGCTGGGACGCCGATCAGGCGGCGCAGGCCTATGCCGATGGCTGGTGGCGATCGGACACCGCCGCCGATGCGTTGGCGAACGCCGCCCGCGACACGCCCGACCGCATCCTGCTGATCGACGGCGATCATTGCCTGACCGCTGCGGGCCTGCACGATCAGGCACAGCGTCTGGCGCAGGCGCTGCTGGCGCGCTTCCCGGTCGGCAGCGTCATATCCTTCATGCTGCCCAACTGGCAGGAGGCGGCTGTCATCTATATGGGCGCGACCCTGGCCGGCATGGTCGCCAATCCGATCCTGCCGTCGCTGCGCGACCATGATTTGCGCTTCATCCTGGCGGATGTGGACAGCCGGATGATCTTCGTGCCGGAGCGCTTCCGCGGCCATGATTATGGCGCGATGCTGGAACGGGTGGCGGCGGAGATGGAAAACCCGCCGGAGATCGTCATCGTCCGGGCGGAAGATGGCAAAGTTTGCGCCTATGACGCCCTGTTGTCTTCGGCCCCGACCGGCCGGCCGCTGCCCGCGCTGGATGCCGACGAGGTGCGCATGGTGATGTATACCAGCGGCACCACCGGCCGGCCCAAGGGGGTGATGCACAGCCATAATTCGATCAATGCGCTGATCCGCCAGATCGGCCGCCACTGGCTGGTCGAACCGGGCGACCGCTTCCTGGTGCCCTCCCCGATCAGCCATATCGGCGGGTCGATCTACGCGTTCGAGACGCCGCTGCTGCTGGGCGCGACGGCGATCCTGATGGAACAGTGGAACCCGGACGATGCGGTGCGGATCATGGCCGAAGCCGATTGCACCCATATGGCCGGGGCCACCCCCTTCCTGCAACATCTGCTGGCGGCGGCGCGCGCGGCGGATACGCGGCTGCCAGCACTCAAATTGTTCATCTGTGGCGGCGCGTCGGTGCCGCCGGCGCTGATCCGCGAGGCGGCCGCCTATTTCGAGCAGGCGGTGGTCAGCCGCGTCTATGGATCGACCGAATTGCCGGTCACGACCGTCGGCGTGATCGACCGGGCCGATGTCGCCCATGCCGCCGAGACCGACGGCCGCCCCGGCATCGCCACCGTCCGCATCGCGCCGGATGGCGAGATCCGCGCGCGTGGGCCGCAGATGATGGTCGGCTATATTCACAAGGAGGATGAGGCCGCGAGCTTCGATCCGGACGGCTATTATCGCAGCGGCGACCAGGGCGCCTGGGCCGATGGCGACCATCTGGTGGTGACCGGCCGGATCAAGGATCTGATTATCCGCAATGGCGAGAATATCGCGCCCAGGGAGATCGAGGATCTGCTGGTCGGCCATGACGCCATTGCCGAGATCGCGATCGTCGGCGTCCCCGACGCGCGCACCGGCGAGCGGGCGGTGGCGGTGATCGTGCCGCGCCCTGGCGCCACACCCGATGTCGCCGCGCTGGCCGCGCATCTGGCCGGCCATGGCGTCGCGCGCTTCAAATATCCCGAGGCGGTGGCGCTGTGGGACGCGCTGCCCAAGAATGACGCCGGCAAAGTGCTGAAACAGCAGATCCGCGCCCGGCTGGTGGAAGAGGCCGCACCAGCGGCGTCGTAGGACAATTGGTCCGCTGGCCGCGCGCCCGCCGATCGGGCATGGGCGCGCCATGTTGCGCCATGCCTCCGCCGCCCTGTTGCTGACCCTGAGCCTGATCGGCTGTGCCGACGATCGCCGCGCCGAGCGGTTGAAGGCGGCCGGCCCCAATCCGACGCTGGAAAAGCTGATGACGGTGGCTGACGCCAAGGCCGGCGCCCGCCTGTTCGGCACCTGCGCCGCCTGCCACACCAGCAGCGCCGGCGGCCCCGACACCGGCGGCCCCAATCTGCACGGCATTTACGGCCAGCCGATCGGTCAGCACAGCGCCCGCTTCGGCTATACCGCCGCGTTGCGCGCCAAGGGCGGCGTTTGGGACGACAAGGCGCTCGACGCCTGGATCGCCAATCCGCAGCGCTTCGTGCCCGGCAGCAAGATGCAGTTCAGCGGTATCCCCGACCCGCTCGCGCGCGCCGACCTGATCGCCTATCTGCGCAGCCTGTCGGACTGACCGGCCCCGCCAAAGATACGAATTTTTTGGGGTAGCTGGCGCGCCGGGGGCTTCGTACATCTGGCGCCATGACCAGCGGGATGACAGACGGCCTTTGGGCGCTGACCGAGAAGGAAAAGCAGACGCTGCGCCTGATGGTCCGGGGTCATGACGCGAAATCCATCGCGCGCAGCCTGGACCTGTCGGTCCATACCATCAACGAACGGCTGCGCGAGGCCCGGCGCAAGATGGCGGTGTCGAGCAGCCGCGAGGCCGCCCGCCTGTTGCTGGAAGCCGAAGGCACGCCCGACACGGCGCCCCCCGATTTTCTGGGGGACAGGCTATTGGGGGCAGACGCAGCCCCGGTCGAAGCGGATCAGGACGAGGCGCCGGTAGTCGGCGTGGGGCCGGCCGATCGCCGGCGCCCGATCCTGCCTGGAGTGCTTCTCATGACTTTTGTCCTTGGCTTGCTGGCCCTCGCCGCCCTGCCCGATGCCACCCCCACACCACAAGCGATGCCGGCCGCCGCCCAGGCCCACAATGCCGAAGTCGTCGACGCCGCGCGCCAATGGCTGGCGCTGATCGACCAGGACAAATGGGCCGAGAGCTATCGCGGCACCGGCAGCGCTTTCCAGAAACTCAACACGGTGCAGGTCTGGACCGAGGTGTCGCAGACGATGCGCGGCCGGTTCGGCACCCTCCAGTCCCGCAGCCTGCTGAGCCAGGAGGAACTGCCCGCCCCGCCCCATGGCTATGAAGTGGTGAAATTCCGCGCCAGCTACGCCAACCAGGCGCAGGCGATCGAGACGGTGACGCTGGATCGCGAAAATGGCGCCTGGCGCGTGGTCGGCGTGACGATCGAATAAGGCGGACAGGGGCGCGGATCCGCGCGCCCTTCATGCCCCCGCGGCCGGCGGCGCCCCCAACCGGAAGAACAGCGCGAGTTGCAGGCTTTCCGCGATCCGCTGCGCCTTGTCCTGCAAGGCGGCGGCCGCCGCCGGAACCATGACGGCGTCGGTCGTCTGCGACCAGAGATTCAGCCAATGGTCGAACAGGTCGGGCGTGATCCGGTCGCGATGCGCCATATGCACCGGGACGGGCTGTCCCTTGTAACGGCCCGACGACAGCATCACCGACGACCAGAAATCGACCAGCCGGTCGATATGCGTCGGCCAGTCGTCCACGGCGTCGTTGAAGATCGGACCGAGCCGGTCGTCCGCACGGACGCGGGCATAGAAGCTTTCGACCAGCTGGCGCAGGCTGGCCTCGTCGATCCGTTCCGCCTTCATGGGTTCCGACTCCGCACGGGGATGCCCGATCCATAGCGCATCGACCGCCGGGATTCGACTGGCCGGATACGATCGGCCGGATACAACCGGAACGCGCCCTATTCCCCCGCGACGGCGCGGCCGAAGCTGTAGCGGATGTGATCGACATGGCCCTCCAGCCCGAAGACCAGCGGATCCTGGCTGTCCATGATCGCGTCGATGCGGGCGCCGACATCCTCCGGCGTCCAGCTGGGCTGATAGACGCCCTTGCTTTCGGCGATGAAGGCGCGGGCGACCCGGCCGGCGATCGACACCAGCATCTCGCCGGTGACCGAACAGCTTTCATGCGCCAGCCAGGCGACGACCGGCGAGACCAGTTCCGGCCCCATCGGCGGATATTGGGAGATATCCAGCCCCTCGGCCATGCGGGTGACGGCGCCGGGCACGATGATGTTGGATTTGACTCCTTCGGCCTCCCCCTCCAGCGCCAGCACATTGTTGAGGCCGATCATGCCCGATTTGGACATGCCGTAATTGACGCAATCCCTGTTGCCATAGAGGCCGCCGATCGAGCTGGTGAGGATGATGCGGCCATAGCGCGCCTTGCACATATGCGGGAAGGCAGCGCGCGCGACATGGAAGGCGCCGCGCAGATGAACGTCCAGCACGGCGTCGAAATCCTCCTGGCTGAGCGCCTGCATCGAGCCGTAGCGGACATTGCCGGCATTGTGGATCAGCCCGTCAATCCGGCCATAATGGTCGAGCGCCGCCTCTATGATGGCGCAGCCGCCCTCCGGCGTGGCGACGCTGTCGGTCGAGACGATCGCGTCGCCACCCTGCGCCTGGATCGCGGCAACCACTTCAGCCGCCGGGCCGACGTCGATCCCCTCGCCGCGCACCGCGCTGCCCGGATCATTGACCACGACCCTGGCCCCGCGTGCGCCCAGCAGTTCCGCATAGGCGCGGCCAAGCCCCCGCCCGGCACCGGTGATGACGATGACGCGATCGTCGTAGCGCAGTTCGGACATGAGCGGGCCTTTCGCTGGATTATGCAGATGATGGCGCAGGGGTGACGCGGCGCGCGCGCGGGTTCAAGCCGGGGCGGCGAGGCATCGCCACGGCGGTTCGCCGATGCCCGGCGAAGCGGATAAGAGCGGGGGCAGGACAGAGTAGAGGACAGGATAGATGCAGGTAGCGATCATCACCGGGGCGGGCAGCGGCATCGGGCTCTGCACGGCGAAGATGCTGCATGATGCCGGCATGGCGATCGTCGGCGTTGGTCGCGACCCGGCCAAGCTGGCGACGCTGGAGAGTGCAATCGGCGATCCGGCGCGGGTCGCCACTCTGTCGATCGACGTGACTCAGGATGATGCGCCGGCGCAGATCGTGCAGCTGGCGCTCGACCGGTTCGGTCGCATCGACTTCCTGGTCAACAATGCCGGCGCGGGCAGCCCCAAACCGCTGCACGAAACCGACGACGCCACGCTGGACGGGTTCCTGGACCTGATGCTGCGCGCGCCCTTCCGCCTGGCACGCGAGGCGATCGTCCATATGGGCGAGGGCTGTGGCATCGTGAACGTCACCTCCACCTATGCGGTGATCGGCGGGCGGCGCGGCGGCGCCTATTCGGCGGCCAAGGGCGGGCTGGACGCGCTGACCAAGCATATCGCCTGCGACTATGGGCCGCAGGGCATCCGCGCCAATTGCGTTGCGCCGGGCGTCACCATGACCGACATGGTGCGACACCGGTTCGAGGACGAGATGTTCAAGCGGGTGAATGTGGAGACCACCCCCTTCCCCCGACTGGGCGAGGTGGAGGATGTGGCCAGCACCATCGCCTTCCTCTGTTCGCCCGGCGCCGCCTTCATCAACGGCCAGACGATCGTCGTGGATGGCGGCTGGACATCGACCAAATATCTCTCGCCGCGCGCGCTGACGACGACATGGGTCGAGGCGGAGTAAGGCTACTCTTTGGCCGGCCGCTCGGTTAGGGCGGGCCATGGCCGATGTCCCGATCCTCTATTCCTTCCGCCGCTGTCCCTATGCGATGCGGGCGCGGCTGGCGCTGCTGGTGAGCGGGCAGCCGGTGGCGCATCGCGAAATCCTGCTGCGCGCCAAGCCGACGGCGATGCTGGCCGCCTCGCCCAAGGGGACGGTGCCGGTGCTGGTCCTGCCAGACGGCCGGGTGATCGACGAGAGTCTCGAGATCATGCGCTGGGCGCTGGGCCGGCATGATCCAGAGGCGTGGCTGGCGGGTGACGACGCGGCGCTGATCGCGACCAATGACGGGCCGTTCAAACGGCATCTGGATCGCTACAAATATGCCGAGCGCCATGGCAGCGACCCGATCGCGCATCGGACCGAGGCGGCCGGTTTGCTGGAGGCATTGGAGGCGCGGTTACGCGATCAGGCCCAGCTTTGCGGCGCGCGGCGGACGTTGGCCGACATGGCGATCTTTCCCTTCGTGCGGCAGTTTGCGGCGGTCGAACCGGACTGGTTTGCCGCGCAGCCCTGGGCCGCGTTGCGCGGCTGGCTGACCGGGCATCTGGAATCCGAGCTGTTCGCCCGCGCCATGGTCCGGCACCCGCTATGGGTGGAGGCGGACGCCGGCTAGGCCGGGCCGCAACAGGCGTCGAGGCAGATCTGGCGCAGCAGGGCGATGACGTCGCGGCGCTGTTCGACCGGGATGGCGCGGCCGATCCGCGCCTCATGCGCGTCAAACGCCGCACAGACCTGGCCGTGCAGCGCCTGCCCCTGCGCCGTCAGCGTCAGCGGGATCGCACGGCCCTTGCCCGCGCCCTTCTCCAACAGGCCAGACAGCGCCAGCTTGTTGATGAGCGGCACCAGATTGGCCGGCTGGGCGCGCAGCGCACGGGCGATGTCGCTCTGGCTGCACCCTGGATTGGCACCGATCAGGCGCAGCAAAGTCGCTTCGCCCGGATTGAGGCCAAGCGGCGCCAGCGCCTCGCCCAGCGCGCCGGTGACCGCCGCCGCGGTGCGGCGCAGATGGAAGCCCAGCATCAGGTCGAGCGGGTCGGTAAAGGCGCTGTCGGGATCGATCGTCACCCCGCCGCTCTAGCCCCCTTGCCGTGCCGGCTCAAGTCGATATGTTATGTACCATAATATAAGATGGAGAGGAGCGATGTTCATGACGATGCGATTCGCCTTGCCGTTTGTCCTGCTGGCCCTGGCCGGGACGGCAGCGGCCCAGACGCCACAGTCCGATAGCCCGGCGGCTTCCGGCACGATCGAGCCGGATGGCACGGTCCATGTTCCCGGCTTTCGCTTGCCGTCCTCCATCTATCTGAGCGAGGCGGCGAAGAAGGCGCTGCCGCGCACGCCGACCGATCCTGAAGAGCCGATGATGCGCGCGGTCGCCGCCGGGCAGGCCGGCGCGCTGCGCCAGCGCATGCCGCAACTGATCGCACCACGCATCGATGCGCTGAAAGCAATGTACAAGGTGACTACACGCGAGGAACAGATCGCCGGCATAGCGGCCGTGCGCGCGACCCCGGCGACCGGCGTCGCACCGGGCAACCGCAGGAAGATATTGCTCAACCTGCCGGGCGGTGGCTTCATCATGGGCGTGGCCGGCGGCACCGGCATGATGGAATCGATCCCGCTTGCGGGGCTGGCCGGGGTGGAGATCCTCTCCATCACCTACCGCCAGGCGCCCGAGACCATCTGGCCGGCCGCGACCGAGGATGTGACCAAGGTCTATCGCGCACTGCTCAAGACCTACCAGCCGCAGGATATCGGCATCTTCGGCTGTTCGGCCGGCGGGCTGCTGACGGCCGAGGCGATCGCCTGGTTCATCCATGAGAAGCTGCCGCTGCCCGGTGCGATCGGCATTTTCTGCGCCTCGGGCGATGCCCGCTGGGGCGGCGACAGCCAGAGCTTCGCTAGGCCCTTCCAGGCGCTGCCGCCACGCGACGATGTCCGCGCCTATTTCAAGGGTATCGACCGCAGCGATCCGCTGGTGTCGCCGGCGCTGTCACCCACAACGCTGAAACTGTTTCCGCCGACGCTGCTGATCACCGGCACCCGCGCCTTCGAGATGAGCGCGACCGTCAACACCCATCGCGAACTGGTGAAGGCGGGGGTGAATGCGGACCTGCATATGTGGGATGGGCTGGGCCATGCCTTTTTCTACGATCCCGCCCTGCCCGAATCGCGCGAAGCCTTCGACGTCATGACCGCCTTCTTCCGCGATCGGCTGAAGCTGGCGCGCTAGGCCGCGATCGCCCGGCGGCAAAATTCCCATATCTCGACCGCCAGTTCGGATCGACGCTGGCGGTCGGGAATGGCGGCCTCCTCGGCAAGCAACTGGCTGTGGACGGTGGTCGAGACCAGATTATAGACAAGCAGCGCCATCCACGACGGCGGTCCTGCGCGGACCTGCCCCTCTGCCATGCCTTCGGACAGGATCGTGGCAATCAGGTCGATGAGCGGGCTTACCGCCTTTTGCAGTTCGACCGGACGCGCCTCCGCCAGGCGTAGATGCTCGCGGCTGAGCGCCGCGCTCCGGCGCTGGCCGCCTTGCCAATCGCCATCAATGGCTGCGCGACCGATGACGATGGCCGTCACGATATGATGCAAGCGCGCCAGCGGATCCGGCAGGTCGCGCACCTGTTCGCCGAACTGTTCCGCTGCGCGGCGCAGCGTATGGGCAAACACCGCCAGAACCAGATCGTCCTTGCCCGCAAAGCGATCGTATAGCGCCCGACGGGCCAGCCCGGTGCGCTGCAATACGGCACGAATGGTCAGCCCTTCCAGCCCCTCCTCGTCGAGCAGATCATAGGCGGCGGCAACGATCTGCTGGTTGCGATCGTCCAGTTCCGCGATCGCGTCGTCGGTCTGCGGCGCCCGGTACATGCTCATCGATCCTCTCTGCAATAATCGCTTTCCATCTAGCAGCCCGCGGCTATAGTGCCAGCACTGAGAACATCGTTCTCATCGCGAAAGAGATATGGGAGAGTGCAATGGCGACGGTCCTCTTTGTCGAGGCCAGCGGCGCGGAGCATCGGATCGATGTGCCGACGGGCGAGAATCTGATGCGCGCGGCGCTCAACGAGGGGCTGGAAGGCATGGTCGGCGAATGCGGCGGCGGCCTCGCCTGCGCGACCTGCCATTGCTATGTCGAGGAGGATTGGGCCGACCGTCTGCCCGCGCCTGCGCAGACCGAGCTGGACATGCTCGAATGCACCACCAGCGAACGCCGCCCGAGCAGCCGCCTTGGCTGCCAGATCATCGCCAGCGATGCGCTCGACGGGCTGGTCGTCCACCTGCCCGCTGCGCAATATTGAGGAGCCCGATCATGGCAACCACCCAAGCGACGCCGGTGATGGACATTCCCGCCCATGTCCCGCCCGAACTGGTGCGCGAGATCGGCCTCACCACCGGTCCCGAATTTCTCGCCGCGCCCCACGCCTTCATGGCCAAGCTGCACGAGACGCATCCGCCGATCTTCTACAGCGTCAATCCGCTGATCGGGAACAGCTGGTGTACGATCAAGCATGAAGATGCCTTCTTCGCGCTACGCCATCCGGAATATTTCACCACTGCGGGGGCGACCCCCTTCCCGCGCGATCCCAATAATTATTTCCATTTTATCCCGCTGGAGATCGATCCGCCGCATCATCGCAAATATCGCGCAATCCTCGATTCGACCTTCTCGCCGCAAAGCGTGCTGCGCCTCGAAGCCTATATGCGCCGTCTGACCAACGACCTGATCGACAGCTTCATCGATACGGGCGAAGTGGAATTCACCACCGCCTTCGGCCGACCGCTGCCGGTGTCGATCTTCCTCGACCTGATGGGCCTGCCGCAGGAGATGCGCGATACCTTCGTCGGCTGGGCGGTCGACCTGCTCCATTCGCAGGACCGCATGACCGCCGGCCTCGCCATGCGCGGGATCGAGGCCTATCTGGCGCAGGTGATCGTCGAGAAGACGGCCAGGCCTGACGAGGGCGTCATCAGCACCATCATCCAGGCACGGCCGGGCGGCGAACCGCTGAGCGAGCGGGAGATTTTCGGCTTCACCTTCTTCCTGTTCATCGCCGGTCTCGACACGGTGTTCGCGACGCTCAACAATATCTGGCTGTGGCTGGCGCAAAATCCCGATCGGCGGCGCGAGATCATCGCCCATCCCGATCAGATCAATGCCCAGGTGGAAGAATTGCTGCGGGTCTTTTCCGTTACCTTTTCCGGCCGGACCCTGACCCAGGATCTGGAAATGCGCGGCGTGCAGATGAAGAAGGGCGACAAGTTCAACAGCATCCTGCCCGCCTGCAACTATGACCCGGACGTCTTTCCCGATCCGACCCGTGTGGACTTCACCCGGCCGCGCAAGCCGATCCTGGCCTTTGCCGGCGGCGTGCATAGCTGCATTGGGGCGCATCTGGCGCGTCTGGAGGTGAAGGTGGCATTGCGTGAGTGGCTGCGTCGTATTCCGGACTTTGCGGTTCGGGGGGACGCGTTGATCAGTTACTGGCCTGGCGGAGTGGTTGGGCCCAGGTTGGTTCCGCTGGTTTGGTAGGGCGCGGACACAGAAAAGCCGCCTTGGGAATGATCCGAGGCGGCGTGTGTGTGTGATTTGGTTGCGGGAGTAGGATTTGAACCTACGACCTTCAGGTTATGAGCCTGACGAGCTACCGGGCTGCTCCATCCCGCGACACTGGGCTTTTGTGTGGCCCT